>VOFK01003265.1_pt1 | contig 30551 bp, 27 predicted proteins | sample 5384121 | NCBI WGS metagenome assembly VOFK01 (sample SAMN12384730, study PRJNA508395) | human gut metagenome | isolation source: healthy gut J | host: Homo sapiens | reverse complement strand
ATGAACCAATGCGGCTTGAAAGTTATTTTTTCAGGTTCTTTATGCGTTGTTTTTGACTCCTGAGCAAAGATCATTGTGTTGATAGAGCCAGCAATCCTATAAATAAACTCTCCTTTCTCATAAACGTTCATTATTTGACATGCAAGAAGTGCACCATTTCCTAGATATATAACTTCAGTTATTATTATTCAGTCGGAAATTCTTCTCAGCATTCCATGCTCCTTGATAGTAAACTTACCGGTAAGTTTTCCTCCACCAAAGAACTCTTGGGACTAGAGTTGCCACCGGAATTGTTTAAGTAGTTTAACTTACCATATTCACCTCAGAAAGTTATATCACAAGCTGTATTCTTTGTCCCTTTCTTAGCAAGAGTATTCTGCCCTTCACATTCCACATGTCAAATGTTCCTTTGCTGTTACATTCAGAGTAAAAACTTATTTTCCTCCATTGAGTCGGAAATGATTAATTACCCTTAGCCAGACATTAAAATATTGGCTTGACTTACCCAGAATCTTCTCTCACCAGCCGTAGTTAGAGCACCGTTCATACAACTCTGGTCAGAAGAACTTTTAGAAGATGTGATAGTGATATACTTTTCAAATCTCAGTAGTATATGCTTCGTTCCATCCTTTTTTTATAATATCCCTGCTCAAAAGAAATCTTAGCCGGATTAACAAACTTCACATTTACCAAAATCGGTTTCAATCTTATCATTATTGCAGTACTGCGTACACTTTTACAGGAACAATTATTTCTTCTTTCAGTTAGTTAACTGTTTTGTAAGTACAATTCAATCAAGATTAGCACCATGAGTGGCTGCACCATTTCCAGTTGGCTCCAACATAAACAGCACCTGTTGTGATCAACGATATCTCTCAACTCATACTTAACAGCATTATTTGCTGTCTTAAACGCCGTAAGATCATTAGCCTCATTCAAGTCAAAGATAAAAAGCCTGCACCATTATTCGTTTCCTTGTTACCTTTACAATTGCAAATCTGTTCTCCCAAGCCTGAGCAATACGATAATCATTAACATTCTTAATTCTACCATTTGCTAATGTAGGATAGTTCTGTACCTTACAACATAAGTAAGGAATAGCAACATATGGGCCGGGATATTGACGATATAGAATAGCAGCGTGCAGCAGCACCTGTTTTCTTGTATACGCCGTGCAGTATAAGTACCATCCTTGTTTACTTTCTTAATATCACCACCCGACGATTATCTGCATTATTTTCAGCACCGGCACCTGTTATTGAAATATTAGCGCCTTGAAATCCGTAGAACATCACCCCTGTTCTGCTAAATTGATAGATAGTAGCAAATTTTTTTAGACAATGCAGTCGAAGCCGAGTTCAGAACCAACCTTCGATATACTTTCAGTACCTGTGTATAGTAGTTGTAGAAGTCATCACAGATCTTCGAACAACTCCAATCAAGAACCTTAGTTTTGAAACCGGTGCTATGAAGTTTTTTAAGCTGTAATGTCCATTCATTACTGTAACATATAAGAATTTTAATATATGCTACAGCCACACAGCATTATCAGCTTATTAGTATCCTTTTGCATAGCTTTCTAACAATCGGAGTTTTACCAGATACATGTTTCACTATCATCCCTCATAGTTAGTAGCTTTCAGTATGTAGGGAGCCGTTCAATATTGCATAAGTTAATCTGATCTGTTCGTCTGCTCCCTTACATCATACTTCCTTACACAATTCAATTGACTGATTTCTTTAGCAGCTAAATTAACAATTTCACTCTCATCACCTTTCGTCATAGCAACAGCTACATTATTCATTCAAATCGACACCTTCTTTAGCATCTTTTATACGACAGAGTTTTGAACAAATGAGCATTTCCAGCTAATGCTACGTTATTTGCATCACTTTTGCAGTTTGACCTTTGACATCACACTCCATTTAGTAGCAAGTTTATCTGTTTCCCGTGAATAGCTTGCCCTCAAGTTTGCGATTATCAACTAACGTTGAAACTTACTTCTTCTTCCTGGTTGTATAAAAAATAATTAGTCGTAAATGTTTGACCATGGTAACAGTCATACGCAAAAGCCAACATATCCAATTTTTTTTTCAGCAGCAGTTTCAGCATGATTCATGTCAGCAACGATAGACGCAGTCAAAAATACCGTCACTCATACTAAGAGTTGCCTTAGCGTCGATATCTGCGAATCTAGTAGTATGGTTCGTAGCACCTTTATACAGTACGGCCAAGTTGCTCAAAAGCTGGGCTCACCCCTAATTGAGCTAACGATGCAGAAGACAGTTAATATAGAAATTCGCTTCGCTGAACAAGATAATGTTTATCTCCAGTTGCAGTATAAGTAGTATCGGCATTACCCAACAACCTTACATTATACGAATATGAGCCAAATGCTGCCAGCCAATACCATTATAGTAATCCTCCGGAATCCATGAGAAACTTGTAATAGACAAAGCATCCAAAACAGACAAGTGAGTCGTTACATTATCGATAGTGATATCCCAACCTACTACTGGCCTGCTTCTCCTACCTTAGTTTCAACAATTGCAACACTTGTTTTATCATGTAATGGCACCGTGACACCTGTTTTTATACAGTTATCTTTTGTCCGTCTTCAAACCATACCAGATTACACCGTTTTCATCTATCCAGAACAAGGAAGGATCCAATGTTGTATCTTCAGTAATAGTATCCTTGTCAGTAAGAGTAAATGACTTAGAAGAAACCACTTTACCATCAACCATCCTTTAAAAACAATAGCTACAGTAGTAGCATCACCCTCCGTACTTTGGTTGATCTCCCTAAAGAATACGTTGTGTTCTTGTCAGGAATAGAATCTTTCCGGCTTTCCATCTTGATCCGTTACAACTAGTTCCCCCAGCAAAAGACACAGACTTCACATAAGCCAACGATCCAAATTTTGTATTCAAGTCGGCCAATGTTTTTCGATTGCATCTACACGTTCGCTTAGACCATTGATGTCGTCATCGTAGTCTTTACAAGATGTAAATGTTCCTGTAGTAGACGCTAACAATGCTCCAAACAGGACTGCACTTAAAAACTTTTTGTTCATAATAAAAAAACATTTTAATTTATAAATTAAAAAATATAAAAAATATAGTTCCTCGATGTCGATTCAGAAATTCCGGATATTGCCCCTTCATTAATTTCTGTAACCTCCTTTTTCTTTTTTCATTTTGCTTTAAGCCCATATTTCTTGTGATATGAACACGAAACTTGTTCCCCAACGCATCTAGTCCGTTACTGTATAGGTAACGGACAAACCTTTGTTCCTTGCTTTTGGGAGTAGTCAATACTGAAAAATGATACGATAAGTGATGAAAGTTCTTTACCCCCTGCTTCTGACAAGCGGCAGAGGGAGGGAAATCTTATGCAATATTTAGAAGTTAACAAAGCCCTAATACAAAGAATCCACGTGTTTTATCTGTCCTAGTTCCGCTTTTAAGTAGTTTATTAGAAAAAATGTGTGATTTCGTTTGGTTGTTTTAAGAAATATGCTCATATTTGCACCGTCATTTATTCCCGTTACCTATACAGTAACAGTTTTATAATCAGGCGCTTGCTCCTATCACAGAGCACTTCACAAAATCAAGAACTTGCCTGTTTGCTTCATCAATTTTCTTGCTTCGGAAAGGCTTGAGATATGTCTCTGTTACCGTAATGGAAGAATGCCCCATAGCTTCGGAGATAATACCCGGATGAATTTCGCAATAATAAGCCGTCGTAGCCCAAGTATGCCGGGCGGTATAAGTAATATTTAGAAATGCAATAAAAAACAGAATGACGATAATTAAACGTAAAACGTTTATAATTAAGCATTTTTGCGAGAATTGCAGAACAGACAGACCTGCAAAAGAAAAACAAAATATTGCGACGTTTCAGTTACCAGACTGTTAGCCGCCTGTTTCGGAAACGACGGCAGGTAACCGAATTTTTACCGATAAGAACAAAGCGGATTTGTATTCACTGTTTCTCAATGTTTTGCATGCCAAAGGACGCTTTTCAAAGGAGTATTTTTACAACCTAAAAAAGAGCGTTATGAAAGTGGAAAAATTCAAGGTGCTGCTCTACCTGAAAAAGAGCGAGCCGGACAAGACCGGCAAAGCCCCGATCATGGGACGGATCACCCTCAACCGCACGATGGCGCAGTTCAGCTGCAAGCTCTCCTGCACCCCCGGGCTGTGGAACGCGCGTGAGAGCCGGCTGAACGGCAAGAGCCGGGAAGCGGTGGAGACCAATGAAAAAATAGAAAGACTGCTGCTTGCCGTACACTCGGCCTTCAATTCCCTCATGGAAAGAAAAAGGGATTTCGATGCCGCCGCGGTCAGGGACATGTTCCAGGGCAATGCGGGCATGCAGATGACCCTGCTCAAACTTCTCGACCGGCATAACGGGGAAATGAAGGCCCGTGTCGGTGTGGACCGTGCGCCCACCACACTCTCGACCTACCTCTTCACCTACCGCACGCTTTCCGAATTCATCAAGGCGAAATTCAAGGTTCCGGACCTTGTCTTCGGGCAGCTCAACGAGCAGTTCATCCGCGACTATCAGGATTTCATCCTTCTGGAAAAGGGATATGCCGTGGACACGCTTCGCGGCTACCTGGCCATCTTGAAAAAGATCTGCCGCATCGCCTACAAGGAGGGCCACTCGGAGAAATACCATTTCTGCCACTTCAAGCTGCCCAAGCAGAAGGGAGACAACACCGAAAGCACTCAGCCGTGAGAATTTCGAGAAGCGCGTGATCTGGAGATACCGGAAAACGCAGGTCACATGTCATCACCCGGGACCTCTTCCTCTTCGCCTGTTACACCGGCACCGCCTATGCCGATGCGGCATCACCCGGAAGAACCTCTTCCGGGATGACGAGGGCAGCCTCTGGCTGAAATACCAGCGAAAGAAAACCGACTACCTCGGACGTGTCAAGCTGCTTCCGGAAGCCGTCGCGTTGATTGAGAAATACCGGGACGATACCCGCGAGACTCTTTTCCCGCCGCAGGACTACCACACGCTCAGGGCCAATATGAAATCCCTGCGCCTGATGGCAGGGCTGAGCCAGGACCTTGTCTACCACATGGGACGGCATTCTTTCGCCTCGCTGGTCACGCTCGAGGAGGGAGTGCCGATAGAGACCATCTGCAAAATGCTGGGACACTCCAACATAAAGACCACCCAGATATACGCGCGCGTAACCCCGAAGAAGCTGTTCGAGGACATGGACAGGTTCGTCGAGGCAACCCGCGATTTGAAACTTATCCTTTAATCCCTAAACAATCATTATCATGCGCAGTACATTCAAGCTCTTATTCTACATCAACCGTAACAAGGTAAAATCGGACGGCACGACCGCCGTCCTCTGCCGGATCAGCATCGACGGAAAGAAATCGGCAGTCACGACAGGCGTCTATTGCAAACCCGGGGACTGGGACAGCAAGAAGTGTGAAATCAAAACAGCCAGGGAGAACAACCGCCTTGCCGCCTTCCGCAGCCGGTTGGAAGAGGCGTACGGGAACCTGCTGAGGAACCAGGGAGTGGTCACGGCCGAGCTGCTCAAGACCACCGTATCCGGTGCCAATTCCGTGCCGGAATACCTCCTGCAGGCCGGAGAGGTGGAACGCGAACGGCTCAGGGTCCGCTCCAAGGAGATCAATTCCACTTCCACCTACCGCCAGTCGAAGACCACCCAGCTCAACCTCAGGCAGTTCATCGAATCCCGCGGGATGAAGGACATCGCCTTTTCGGACATCACCGAGGAGTTCGCCGAATCGTTCAAGGTCTTTCTCAAGAAGGAGCTGGGACACAGGAACGGACACGTGAACCACTGCCTGTGCTGGCTCAACCGGCTCATCTACATCGCCGTGGACCGGGAAATACTAAGAGCCAACCCGATAGAGGACGTGGCATACGAGAGGAAAGAAACACCTAAACTAAGGCATATCAGCCGCAGTGAACTGAAGCGGATGATGGAAACCCCGCTGCCCGACCCGATGATGGAGCTGGCACGCAGGACGTTCATCTTCTCCTCGCTGACCGGTCTGGCCTACGCGGATACGAGGGCTCTCCATCCCCGTCACATCGGAACGACTTCGGAAGGAAGAAGGTATATCCGCATCCGCCGCGCCAAAACGGACGTGGAGGCGTTCATCCCGCTGCATCCCATAGCCGGACAGATACTGGAGCTTTACAACACCACGGATGACGACAGGCCGGTATTCCCGCTGCCGGTCCGCGACGTCCTCTGGTATGAGGCACATGGAATGGGCGTGGCATTAGGCATGAAAGAGAACCTGTCCTACCACATGGCCCGGCATTCGTTCGGGACCCTGACACTGACCGCAGGTATTCCGATAGAGAGCATCGCCAGGATGATGGGCCACACGAACATCGACAGCACGCAGGTCTACGCCCAGGTCACCGACCGGAAGATATCCTCGGACATGAACCGGCTGATGGAAAGAAGAAAGCCCGCGGCCGGCAAGGAAGCCGCAGGCTAAATAAAAAACTGCCGCCGGAATCGTAAATGCAATTCCGGCGACAATCCTTAAACTTAAATACGATATTATACCAATGCAGGGTGATAGTTCTCCTCCAGCAGCCTCTCGATGTCCGACTGCCAGTACAGGATCTTCCCGCCAAGCTGGATATAGGGAATCCGTCCTTGGTCCCTGTAATCCTGCAGGCACCTGCGGCTGATCTTCAACATCCCGGAAAGCTCCCTGTCGGTCAGGAACCGTTCCCCGTTGAAGGGAGGACGGTTGTCACGGGCAAGACGTTCCACTTTTTTCTCCATGTCGTCCAGCAGGGCAAAGAACCTGCGGACACGTTCGTTCTCCTTGTCGATAATGCCTTCCATCTCTTCCGCTCTTTAAAGGTTTCCGTTCTTCCTTCTTTCTCTCACCTCCTTCTCCTTGCGTCTGATGCCGACGTAGACCATCAACTTCTCCACATCCCCGGGCTTGTAATAGAACTTGCGCTGGAGGCGGGTGAACGCCAGCCGTCCGGTATCGCGGAGAGTCTGCAGGGTACGCGGCGAGATGTCAAGGCGCAGGCAGACATCCTGGCCGTCCAGTCACTCTCCGGGTTCCTTACAGCGGTTTCTCTCATACAATCTGTCCACACGTGCGGACAGGTTCTCGGCGCGCGCCAGCATCCTCTCAAGGACACCGGCCTCGATGTAGCATATTTCCATATTTTCAACTCGTTTAAATATCAGTGCGAATATAAGGGAAGAAACCATGAGAGGCAAGCACGACCGGCACACTGGCAGGAATAGTCATGGATAGTCGGTTTTTGTCATATGGGAAGGAAAAAGAAAGCCGAAGCAGGTCTGGATCCACTACCCCCTTTGGGTATGTGAAAGGAACGTTGTGGTGAAAGAAAAAACTCCTTTTCACACATGGATGAGGCAATGCCGGAAGTCCGGCAATAAAAAATGTGGCTTCTCTATCCGGGTAAATGCCATGATTACAGACTTCTTCCTGTTCCTATACCATCAGGTCGGTTACCTTCAGGTTAACAACTTATCCAACCTGTGATAGATCCGGATGTGAAAAGATTACTTTGGCTGGCTATTACAATATAATAAGTAGAATCATGTCAAATCTACTGCTGCTATTGTTTGTTGATAATGGCTGGCAGTAGAACAAACTTTCGTTAAACCAATACGTTCATTCTTTATTATCAAGTTTTTAGACTACCTTTGTATTTTATTAACTCATTTACCAAACATTATGGGACTACTCAAACCGAATCAAGTTTTGAACAAAGCATATAGACAGGTTGCGATTGAAACAACAGATTTTGACTTATTCAAAAAATGCCCTTCGCACATTGAGAGACAATATTGTGGATGGGCAAAGAGAACACACGCAAAAAGAACATTTACGTAATTTTCTGAGTGAAACGTTCTACAAGCCATACTACATGGCTCCCGAAGAAGATATTGATTTGGCTATCCGATTGGATAAAACTATCAAGTCCAATATAGGGTTATTGATTGAAGTAAAGAGTACCACCAACAAAGGTGAGATGATTTCTAATGACAATCTTAATCGTAAGGCTTTGCAGGAATTATTGCTATACTATCTTAAAGAACGTGTCAATAAGAAGAACAATGATATTAAATATCTCATCGCTACTAATATTCATGAATTCTTTATTTTTGATGCCCATGAGTTTGAACGCAAATTCTATCAGAACAAACAATTACGTCGTGAGTTTCAAGACTTTGTGGATGGACGCAAAACCAGTAACAAAACCGATTTCTTCTATACTGAAATTGCAACAACCTATATTGAGGAGGTGAAAGATAGCCTTGAATACACTTACTTCAACTTACAAGACTATCAACACCTGCTTGATAGAACAGACAGTAGCGCTTCACGCAAACTTATCGAACTTTATAAGATATTCAGCGATACACATCTTTTGAAGCTATCGTTCCAAAATGACAGCAATTCGCTCAACCGTGGATTCTACACTGAGCTGCTACACATTATTGGTATTGAGGAACGCAAAGAGAATAATAAAACCGTGATTGTACGCAAAGCTGTGGAACGGCGTGACGAGGCTTCATTACTAGAGAATACTATTAACCAACTGGATGCAGAAGATTGTTTGCGTCACATAAATGGTCGTTTGTATGGGAATGATTATGAGGAACGGTTATTCAATGTTGCAATGGAATTGTGTATTACTTGGATGAATCGTATCCTTTTCTTGAAACTGTTGGAGGCTCAGATGTTGAAATACCACAATGGAGATGCAATCTATAAATTTCTTTCAATAACTAAGATTCATGACTATGATGATCTCAACACACTCTTTTTCCAAGTGCTTGCACGTGACATGGGCAGCCGCACACACTCCATTATGCGTGATTTTGCTTACGTTCCCTATCTTAACAGTTCTCTTTTCGAGGTGACAGATTTGGAAAGTAAAACAATTAAGATAAACAGCCTTTCACAACGTACGGTACTTCCTGTCTTGGCAGTAGCGTATTACGAAATAAAAAACGCAATCTACAAGTCAACGCATTACCCACCCTGCAATATTTGTTTGCTTTTCTCGACGCTTATAACTTTGCGAGCGAAGGCAGTGAAGAAGTGCAAGAAGAGGCTAAAACACTCATCAATGCTTCTGTTTTAGGGCTTATATTCGAGAAAATAAATGGTCACAAGGATGGTTCAGTATTCACTCCAGGCTTTATCACTATGTTCATGTGCCGTGAAGCAATCACCAAGACCGTGTTGCAAAAGTTTAATGGTTATTATGGCTGGAATTGTACCACCCGTATAGAACTATACAACCATATTGACAATATAGTCGAAGCTAATGAACTAATTAACAGTTTGCGACTGTGTGATCCAGCTGTTGGTTCGGGTCACTTTCTTGTGTCTGCTCTCAATGAACTGATACTCTTGAAATACGAATTAGGTATTTTGGTAGATGCTACCGGTAAGCGTATCCGCAAAGCGGACTATCAACTTGCCATTGAAAATGACGAGCTGATTGTTACCGATACCGAAGGTAATTTATTTGCTTACAACCCACTCAATGCGGAAAGTCGCCGCATGCAGGAAACTCTTTTCAAGGAGAAGCGTCAAATCATTGAGAACTGTTTATTTGGCGTTGATATTAACCCCAACTCTGTGAAGATTTGCCGCCTACGACTGTGGATTGAATTGTTGAAGAATGCTTACTATACGGCTGAAAGTAATTACACTTATTTAGAAACCTTACCAAATATCGACATTAACATCAAATGTGGAAATTCTTTGCTTCACCGATTCGCTTTGACAGACAGTATTCAGACCGTACTGCGAGAGTCTAGTATCAGCATCAGCCAATATAAGGAGGCTGTAGCTAAATATAAAAATGCCCAAAGTAAAAGCGAAAAGCAGGATTTGGAAACGTTTATAACAGAAATCAAGTCGAAACTGAAAACAGAGATCAACCGCCGGGATGCACGATTGGTTAGATTGAACAAACGCCGCTCTGAGTTGGCAAACTTACAAGCGCCTCAACTGTTTGAACCGACAAAAAAGGAAAAGAAAGCGTCGGACAAGCGCATTGCCGATTTAAAGAAAGAAATTGCGACTTTAGAAAATATATTTGAGGAAATACGCTCCAACAAAATTTATCTTGGTGCATTCGAATGGCGTATAGAGTTTCCAGAAGTACTCGATGCCGAAGGCAACTTCTTGGGATTTGACTGTATCATTGGCAATCCACCTTACATTCAGTTACAATCTATGGGTAAGAGTGCCGATGTATTAGAATGCATGGGTTACATAACTTATGCACGCACTGGTGATATTTACTGCCTCTTCTATGAGTTGGGTATGAACCTGCTTACTCCCAATGGTTTTCTTTGCTATATCACGTCTAATAAATGGATGCGTGCAGGGTATGGTGAAGCCTTGCGAGGTTATTTCGCAAGCAAGACCAATCCTATTATGTTGGTAGATTTTGCAGGTATAAAAATATTCGATGCAATAACGGTAGAAGCAAATATTCTTTTATCTCAAAAAGCAGCAAATATTTTTAACACACAAGCTTGTTTGGTACAAGATTCGAATGGCTTGAATAATTTGAGCGTTTTCGTGCAGCAACAAGGCGTGGAGTGCGACTTTACAGGCTCTACCCCGTGGGTGATATTGTCTCCCATTGAACAGAGTATCAAACAGAAGATTGAGTCTGTGGGAATACCCTTGAAGGATTGGAACATCCAAATCAACTATGGGATAAAAACTGGTTTCAATGATGCTTTTATCATTTCTACCGAAAAGCGTGATGAGATACTAGCGAATTGTCAAACAGAAGATGAACGTGTTCGGACGGCTGAACTTATACGACCGATTCTTCGTGGCAGGGATATCAAGAGATATGAATATGAATGGGCGGACTTGTGGATTATAGCCACATTTCCTTCGCGGCATTATGATATAGAAAGTTATCCTGCGGTGAAAAATTATCTTCTGTCAATTGGCATAGAGCGTTTAGAACAAACAGGAGAAACTCATATTGTTAATGGCAAAAAAATAAAAGCCCGAAAGAAAACTAGTAACGAGTGGTTTGAAACACAAGATAGCATCAGTTATTGGGAGGATTTTTCTAAGCCAAAAATTGTATGGAAAATAATCGGAAACCAAATGGCTTTTGCATATGATGCCAACAATTATGTAATGAACAATGCCTGTTATATTATGACAGGCGATCATTTGGATTATCTGTTGGCAGTATTGAATTTTCCAATAACTGAAGTAACCTTCGTGTAATCATACGAGTCTGTGATTTCCTGCGTTTACGCAGTTTGCTATAAGCAAGATAGGCACGGCGTACATCAAGATACTTGTTACGGGGACGTTGTATGTGCAAGGTCTGGCAATGTTTGCACAGATGACGATGAAGCCATACAATACCTTCCCATAAGAGTTTGGTATCAGTAGGAAAACGCAGATGACTTTCATAACAGGTGGCATCGGTCATACAGACATGAAGGTTCTCAAGATAAGGTTTCCAATGCTCGGCAAGAATGAGCTGGAGGGGCTCAACGTCAAGGCGATGCGCTAGTTCCTGACGAATTGCACTAACGATTTTAGGATTGGTTAGTGGATGAAGCGGATCAATCTGAACACCACAAAACAACTGGTAATGAATATTACCGTTTAAATGCTCAATCAGTTGTGCATCGGAAAAGTTGGTATAGGACTTCAAGACCATCAAGGCTATTTTACCTTCGGGAGAAAAATAACTTTTACGACCCAAAGGAGAGGACTTCAAATGCATTTGTCGGGCCAGTTCCGAGAAAGGAAACAGAGCATGGAGGCGACCTAATTCACTCGTTGCAAAACTTTGACGATATTTTTTTAGCATATCGAACTCAGTAAAACCTAAACGAGGTTCGATTTCTGAGATTTTTTGTATCTTTACCATGTGTTTTTATTTTAGATTACCCCCGTTTTGGCCGTCAAACCGTTTTTTGGGGGGAATGCTTAAAGATACAAAAAAGGCAACTAACTCGCAATGAATTAGTTGCCTTAAATTTTATTATTTTAGGAATATCCCTGTTTTAATGATTGGTGTCTGGAACTGGTTGAGGAGTTATACTATAGACATTTACTGAATGTCCCTGTATAGTGTCGATAATATTAAAGAAAAACTTGTTATCTCCCTATATGCCAAAGGAATGAGCGTGTCAGACATAGAAGAGGAGATGCGTGAAATCTATGAGATAGAACTGTCCACATCAGCTATTTCCATCATCACGAACAAAGTCAACCAGGCTGCTCAGGAATGGCAGAACCGCCCTTTGGATCCGGTCTATCTCATCGTTTGGATGATTCTACCTATTTTGACTTTTCAGCCTATTAATTGTTTTGGTAACTTCGTTCATTAGCTTTTGATTGGAAGTTCTAAATGTGTTAAGTTCTTTGATTATATCTGCTTTTTATTATAGTATAAATTATACCAGCCTAATGTTTCAGCAGCCAATATGCGAAGTTCTTCTTCTTGGCTTTCATTTTTTATAATGTTCAGTAATGGCTCAATAGCTTTAGCAATAGGTTTATTTCGGAACCTACTTATTTCGCTTTGTATCTGTTTGGTAGTACTTTCCGGACTGTCAATAAGTGCAAAATCTCTTTCAAGTCCTTTCTTTTTGGCGAGGAAGGTATTCTAACAATTCATTCACATAGGAAGAATCGTAGAAAGACCAATCGGCAGCCTGTTTCTTCAATTCATTCAAAGCCATATCATGGTCGAACGTGTTGATAGCACTAAAAATTCTGAAACGATGGCGGTTTTCATGTCCGCGTAATAAATAGCTTTCTATCCATGCCGGCAACAATTCCGGATTGCAATTCTTTTCAACGTATTCCACCGCATAACGACGGATCAGTTCATAACTGTCGTTCATGGCTGTCTGCAATACATCGGCAACCTCTGTCGGATAGTTCAAAGCTAATAGGCGTAATGCTTCCAACCGCACAACGAAATAGTTCGATTCGTGGTAACTTTTCTTCAGCAACTCAACGAGACCACTATAATTTGCCATTGACAATTGACGGAGCGCCATTGCCTGCATGTCAGCCATAGGGGAATTCAGCTGTTTTTTCCAGAATGTAACATTTCCTTCCTGCGCAACTAAAGCTTGGTTGATGTCCATATCCAGCCCGGCATTATTGGTGAAGTGAAAAGTCGGGTCACCGATCAGATGATTTTCCAAGAAGCAGGTAAAACGAGTGAACTGCCCGATGCGCATACCGGCAGCTAACAAGCCGAGAAATTCATCCGGCCATTTATCTTGAATGGTGTTAACCGTACATCCCATAGTAGCAATGGTCTTACCCTTATTGAATATATAAGAGCCTACAATGTTGTCATCCAAATGGAAAGAACCGTTGAAACAAGCATCGAACAATATAAAACGCGCATTAGGAGTCAAAAGACGAATATCTTCAGTATAGATATCCATATTACGGTTTACAATGGAATCCGATTTTATTTTCTCCTCATCGAAAGCTTCCGCACACCAACTTTCAGGCACCTCCATACTGCTTGGCATATTCTTTTTTGATAGCAGCTTCACGCCCATGTTTCTTGGCGTATGAAGGCACTTTGCTTCGCAAGAATATTTTGGCATTCTCAATACTCAAATTAATACCGGAACCATTTTCATAGCCATTGATATACTGCATGGTGGGGCCACCGTGGTGATGGAATAGCATGACATCTAATCCTTCGCGCTGAATCTCGTTCAAGTATAATGGTTTCATCGGATAGCGCATGTTAAAATCATAGAACTTCACTGTATTACCCGATTTGAATATTTGCGGCAATTGCTCACGTAAGGCTATTTGCTCACCGCTCCATGCCAAAGGATCTTCAGAATTGTAACCATGGCCACGGGCCATAGTCAGTTGGTCAAATGCATTTTGCTTTGCTTTTTCGGCAACTGCCTTTTTTAAGTAATCGCGTAGCATCTGATAACGGTTCTCACCTTCTAAATGTAATGGACGGATACGGGCCGAATAAATATCCGGTGAAATATACTGTTTAGAATCAGCACGCAATGTCATATAATGATAGTCAGGTATCAAACTGTCTTGTTTAATATAATCAAATTTTAATCCGAAGTCATCATAATAACGGTCGGAAGGAACGCTTGATTTCTGCCAATTGGCTTTGGGAGACCTTTTGAAAGCCGAAGATAGATGATGTGCATCACGAATCATTGGAATAGGGATGTCACCTATAAATACGCAACCCTCCAAAGGCGTTTTTCTCATTCTCATGCAATTTGACAAGTTGCTCACGAATAGGTTCGGGCCTTTTCCAATCATCAATTAGCAAGTAAGTACCTAAACCTTTCTTTTTCTATACTGGTACGATAAGCATCAATTTCACTTTTTCGCTTCATCATAACTTTTTCTGATCGACTACAATTGCAAAAAGTAGTCTTTGTTTTTATACTAGATGTACAACTGTTTGCGCCTGCATATCCTGTAAGCACAAAGCGGTAATTGCCAAAAGGATGTATTTATTCATATTTATAAACTTAATCTTTTGATTGTCTGTTCAAGCTCTGCTTTTAAATCTTCCGGAAGATTGGCTGTTTGTTGCATCTTCTTTATTTCTTCAAGAATGTGTGGCCGTTGTACAGAATTAGTAAACCAACCTAATGCTTCGGCCATTACTACACGTACTTCCTGTGGATTACCGGCATCACGAATTACATTCAAATAATCATCCACGTGGAAATGGAATGTATAGTTACGCACATTGCGGATTGCACTGATACGTTTTGCTTCCGGTGCAGCTACATCCATCAAGGTCTGATGGACTTTGCCTCTTGTACAAACATTCTTTCCAGGCTTCTTAGTAATCGTTTTTTTCTCTTCGTTTTCATTCAAATGGTCAACTTTTGCATAAAAAGTCTTCTATTGTCTTTTTTCTACTTTCTCTTTCGGATAAAGGCTTAAAAGCCTTGTTGGCACTCATTTGTACGCGTAAGCGTTCATTATGTTCGACCAATGCTTCCAACAATAGCGGGCAATAAGGAATCGTCACCTACAAATCCAGCATAAATGGCACTTTGGCGAGCTACCATTTCATAAGTATCGTTCAAACCTTCGCGTAATGCTTCGATGAAGTTGTCGTCCTGATAACGGCTCAACAACTTGATAGCTTCCATACGAACCGTATTGAAGCCACTTTCCCGGTACTTCTTCAGGAGCAACGGAGATAATTCCTTTTGGGTATCGGCGTCAGCCAGCATACGCATGGCCAAACTTTGTACATCAGCGTATGGGCTGTTTAACAAATTCTTCCAATAGGCTTTTGTCATCTTTGTGTATTGTTATATCGGTACTTAAAAAGTATTGGCTTCGATAGGAGCAAACGGAAAGTGGGATCACCAAACAAATGACCCTCAAGTGATGCGATCAGCTTATTGTATTGCCCGGCTCGTACACCATGGGACAACAAACCAATCATTTCAATAGTCCAGCGGTCTTGCAATACGTTACGGGTATTTCCTTGTGCTACTAATGTCTGACCGTCATTAAAGATATATTGTCCTGCTATATAGTCGTTTTCGTGAAAAAGAACCGTTGTAGCACGCATCAAACATTATCATTTCGGATTAGTGGAAAGATTTCTCTTCATTAAATCTTCCGTTACGATACGTTCATCAGCGTAGTGAAGAGAGTCTGCTTCCCAGAACTTAGATTATCCAGGTCTTTAAAAAACACCTCATTCACTTGTCGCTTTTCCTGCATCTGAATACGTAAGGTGTCTTTATCACGTTTTCCAACATGGGCCATGACTGCATTATAAAGTGTACTTTTTCAACATTTTATAACGATTATTGAAATCAGTGCATGCCAATTCATCATTAATAAAAAAGCCCTGTTGGCATTCCATGTTCATGAAACATAAATAAGTCAAGGTCCTTTTCGTTGCAATTCGCTGAATAACTTATATTTCATAGGGTGTTTCATTCGGAAGTTCCAATGTTTGAATCCCATTTGACGACCAAAAGCTAATGGAAAGTTCTCCATATAGCTTTTTTTTCGTCATCCATCCATACAATCAGGCAATCGGAATTGTAAGAACCACCATTGAATGAGAATACCCGATCCAATTGATTATGCTTATCTGCCTTGGCAGCAGCAGCTTTTCTTCAAATATGAGGCAATGGCCGCATATTTATCCCCTTCCTTTTTTTCCGGATACTTGATACGAGCCGAATAGAAAGTAGGATTTAGCCGCTGGGGACTGTCTTCTGTCAATTTGTAGTAGAAATGCTGATGATTTACTGAGTCTTGCCTGATGAACTCAAACTTTAAGTTCAGATCATCATAAAAGCGGTCGGTAGGTACGGAAGACTGATCCCAAGGAAAGGCTTTCTCATTCATTTTGAATGCAGTAGTCATGTGTTGTGCATTACGTACCAATGCGACAGGCACATCACCGATTAAAACCAGACCTTCCAATGAAGGGCATTCTTGATATGTTTTGATGATTATCTGTTTGACTTGGATCTGGATTTTGCCAGTCACCGCTGATCAGATAAGTTGCCAAACCATCATCTTCAACCGCAGTTTTGTACTGATGCATGGCATCTTTGGTATTTGCATAAGTTTGGTTATCTGTTATGATAGCAAAAAAAAAAAAGCGGTAGGTTGCTTGACCAATGGCTTTATGACTGTTGTTTGTGCATTTCCTGCCAGTGGCAAAAAGAAATGCCAGATATATTATTTTTTTAATCATGGCCAATTAATTTTTAAGTCTGTAATATGTACGGTCGGCTTCTTCACGAAGGTTTTCGGATAAACTCTTATCTTTTTCTCAGTTGATCGCATACCCGAAGGATGTCAGGCTTCCGATAAGAATGAGTGAACCAAGCAAAAGCCTCCAATAAACAGGTTTTTAGCTTTTTCACTGGAGTCGGTAAAAAGCCAAGAGGCCATCTACACAGGCATGTGCCATATGATTTTCTTCGTGAGAATTGCACAAAGCGCCAACGTTCGGAAGTTTCTTTGCTTAATCAACTTTTTGCATGCTACGACTATTATTGGCATTCTCCAAAACCTTACGCATCTCCTCCTTGTCTTGCAACACATAGGTCTCAGCCATTTTATCAATTGCCGCCTGTACGGCTGCTCGATCAAAGACTTGGAAGCCCCAAACTCACATTAAATGCCACACGCTCGGATAGTTGTCTTCTTACATAGGCTTTGATTTGCGGATAAACATACTTCCGTTCAGTCCCACATGTTGCATCATACGAACAGAGGTGCATGAATAAAATTCATAGGAATCCGTAATGGCCAAGTGTAAGACTTCCCGGAAGTTTTTGTCACTAATCTTCTCGCAATGCCGCAGGTGAAACAAAAAATCATGAACGAGGAAGTTTCAAAAGTTTTTCTTAATAAATCAGAAATACCCGGATAGTCATTGCGATAAAGGTTGTACAAAAGCAAAATTCAAAGCATGTCGGCATAGGGCGACTGGCCAACTCCAACATGCGGGACTCTCGCTATATGGTTCTTTTGACCAGCATTATCTACCTCATTGATAGATTGAAAACGTAGAGTAGGGTCACCGTAATGCAGATTTCGGAGAATATTCGTCACCAGCCCATTGCCCCACCTCCCCCATACCTAACTCGAGCATCTCGTTTGCCATTTTATCCTGCAGGACATTGACCGAATTGGCAAAAGTAGTTACGCATTTTCCTTCCGACATGATATAACGTCCGGCAATGTAATCTTTTTCCCGGAAATCACCATTATAGCATGCACGAAAATTACCATACGGCTATTAGGCTTAAACTCTGTAACTTCCGACAGGATAATACCGGTGCGCAGGTCTAGTAAAGAATCTTCTGCAATTACTTTGGGATCATCATAGCCTGCAATCCAAGTAGTGTCCAAAACCGTATGTGTTTTTCATCATATCCAGCATTTCGTCGAAAGACTTTTTGTTGTTTTGCTTTCTACGCGCTAAACCACGATAATAAGTACTTCATTGCATCTACATGAGCATTCCACCTATTAGTAGCGGGACTACCGGAAAGATATTGACGTTCGGGCATACCATGCTCATGAAAAATAGACAAGTCCAGATCTGTGCGTTTCAGCATATTAATGACATCGTCCTTGGGATAATCGCTGAAATTATAACGGATGAAACGGGCCCGTCCCTCTTTATCGAATACGCCCGGCATTTGTTCGCGAATAGTAAAGGTTTCCGGTGTCCATGCAGTCAATGAGTTAAGAGTAAGAGCCATCACCTGCAACAGGGAGAAATTGGTTAATTTATTGTTTATCTGGTGCTCAACCACCACTTTTAAAAAATAGTGGCTGATTTGCGCATGGGTTCTTCGCCGTTATCAACAGCTTTGACACGCGTGCAGAATATATGTCACACCTGAATTTGCTGTGGAGATTTTTTTATAGCCAAATTATAATAAAGAAGAAATTATTTTCGACACTGTCCTGTTTCAAAAAAATCGAATTGTAGGTCGAAATCATCGTAGAAACGGTCGCTGGGCACTGAAGAGGAATCTCCAGTCATTGTTTTTCTCATCCATTTTAAAAGCGGAAGTCATATGCTGGGCTTTGCGGAGCATTGGAATAGGGATATCACCGACAAATACCACTCCTTCCAATTTATCCTTTTTGTAGAGGCTTAACAATAACTTTCTTTTTACATCTTCCGGTTTATTCCATTCATTGTATACGATGAACGTAGGCAACCCTTCCATTCCTAGAATCTCCTGATATAGGCTTTAAGCTCGGCTTCACAAGCCTGAAATGTCCCTTTATCTGTAATTACAGCAAAAAGAGGTATCCCTTTACTTTCACAGCCAGTTTAACAAATGTCTGTGCCTGCAGAGATAATATGCTGCAGAGCATCAAACTTCAGTTATTAATTTACGCATGTTTTGTAATATAGATTTCGTTATGTAGCATTAAAAAATTACATCCTAAACTTATCGATAAATGAGTACGCCCATCATAATCATAGTCAGAGGCTTTATACGATCGAATACAACTTTTGCAAAATAAGTTCATACGTCTGTTTTCTCTGACTTGTTGCGAATACGTTATCGACCCGCCAATACGATAGTAATCACAGGTATAATAATTAGTCAGCCCTTGTTGTAATTCGATTTACAGTTGGATAGTCTGCATGGCTGCCACCATATACATATTCACCTCCCAGATTATTGTTATACGCAACATGAACATCTATTAAAAAAGCCTGCGATTCAAACTATTGCCTAAAACAAAATTTTTTTTTGCCACCTAAGCCTAAAGATAAATTTTCTGCATTCTGTACAGAATTAGGCATTAAATATTCATCGTCTTGCTTGGTATAATTCACATTTAATTCTGCTTTCCAACTATATTCATTCCCAAGGTTTCTGCTTAATGCATAATTAAGAGAAGCGGTTTGTTTTTAGCCGTAGAACGGATGTTATTATATAATTCCACCCAGCCACTTTGTGATTCAGAGTTATCGCGTTGAGAAATATACTGAATACCATCGATGTTGATTTGTATATGTGGTTCTCATATAATTGGTATAGTCCTTTCCTTCCTGAATCATCGTTAAAGAAACATGGGCGGTTTTATCTTTTACACCGGCTATTTTTTTTAGGAGTCGTATAGCTCTGCTGAACAGTTTCCGCTTTTACATCGTAACTGCCCCTCAAGCAGTAAATTGAAAGAGGGCATACTGAAGTTGTACTGGAGAGCTCCACCGAAACGGTCTCCAATATAATTGCTGGTTACACCGCTGCCTATTCCTTTTATGGCTGTTCCCAAACCGTATAATATATAATAGTCCTGATCCACATAAGAGTTGACATTACTCATTCTTGAGTCTTCCTTGATAGAACTATACTTGAAACTTGCACCAAACTTGTGTGAATTATTCAACCTGTAAGTAATCCCCGGTGTCAGTTCCAGCGTATAAAAACGGTATCCACACGCGGGTCACGCTGTTTGGCAGCTAATGTAGCTACATAATTACCTTCCAAACCCAATGCCCAATGATTACCAAGTAAAGGAGTAGCTGCACGAAACTTCAGATCGTAATATTGATTTCTCCATTTGCTTAAGTGCTGGTCTGCGATATAGTAAGGCATTCCCCTGAATGGATCGGCAATGGAGGCATTATATCCGGCATCCGTCAGATTTTTTTGTGCAAAATTAAATGCTCCCCATACATATGCATTTTTCAGATTGATAAAGCCTTCACTGGATACACCTACGATAGTCTCTTTCTGCCCCTCTTGCGGACGGCAATAGTTTCCGTCCTGTAAGTCATATCCCAATATAACATTCGAATAATTCTGAATATCATCGAATGGCATACCGGCAGCATTCTGTGAATGAGACCATAGTCGTTTTGTTTTCAATTGTTCCATAGCGGCGGGAGAGAAGCCCTGTGCCGCTCCCCACCATACTTACAAGGCAGGCTATCATTACCAGCAGGCAGCTTTTCATATAGTTCATATATTTGTTTTTTCATTGTTCTGTCCTTTTAATTAATTATTGCAATGTGTGATTCCATGAAGGCATTTTTGCTCCATTACGACGCATTACAGGAACAACGCCACGTTCAAAGTCATCCGTACTGTTGTTTGTATCCTGATATATGTATGTGCCTGTTTCTTCGCGAATAATAGGATTACCTTCTTCGTCTGTGGACAATTTGCGAGCAATACCTAAACCGCAATAAGTAGCTCCTACCCAAGTAATACCTGCATCAAGTACACCGGGGACACGTTTTGCATTCATCTTTGACTCATTGTTTACTGCTTCAACAGCATCCAATACATATTTAATAGGTATTTTTTGCATAATAAACATTGCTGTTCGGTTTGCTTAGATCTGTTGTCTTCATATTTTCATCATTGACCGGATCCCAAGCTTTCTCCTTCAGGAACACGAAAAATCGCATAAGCGCCTCCAAATACGGATGTCAAATACTGTGGTATGCTTCCCATCTCTGCTTTTCCTTGATAGAAAACATGTTGCATATCATAAAGCTGCCTGGTCAGGGAAAGTTTGGATTATTCATATTAAACTCAAACTCAGAACTACTGCCGTCTATAGGACTTTGAGGGTTATAGATGTCCAACTGATGATTAGCGGCAAATTGAGAAATAATGCAAGATTCACCTGGCGCTAACGGATATTCGGTTCCATTTCCTGGAAATTTCCACACACGTTCTCCATATGCATAATTATTACCATCCGCTTCCGGCCAAATTGGTAGTTTAGTAGTAGCTGTACCCGGAGTTAGATTTGCGAAATAAATACCGTCCAAATACAAAAATGTCAGCAGAGTTATTGTATATCTCATAGAACTGGTCTCGGAAATAGACTCCTCCTTTTTCCGGACGGCTACCGCAATAATAAATCTCCTTGAATATTAATGGGCTCACTTTAAGGCCTTGCACTTCAATATTCAATGCGCTGCCATGTTTAAATAATGCTGCATTTACAGAGTTACCATTGATATAATACTCGCTATTTTTCTGTATCAATAGCTGTACCGGATACTGTTACTGAATAAATTCCGGGGATAATCCCGTCTACTTTCACACTATTATCAGTTACTTCTTTTACATAATGTAAATCTTCATCGTAATTGTCGAACTTTACAGTCAGATCTTTCAGTGTGGATATATTTTCAACGGTAATATCCAAATATACATCAACTGTGATAGGATTCACTTCTGCTGCGCCAGACATGTCCCTGAAGGAATCGCATCCTATCAAAAAGGGTACTTGCCAATGCAAACAAATATATTAAATATTTTTTTCATAACTTCCTAAACATTATAAAGTGAGTGATAATTCCAGCCCAAAAGAAAAATCGGTTATTCAATTGAATATATGAACCCGGATTACGTTTGGATTCTCTGCGCGGATAACTTCTGAACATATTGTTGGCAAAGAAAGAAACACGTAGCATATTGCTAATTTCTTTAGTTACATTCAAGTTAAAAACAAAAATAAGGACTGTATGATTCTTTTATAGCATTATTATGACTTACATTATTCAACATATATCCATATCCTGCATCTTTTACTTGCTGGGTAGTGGTATATTGCCCTTCGGGAAACATATTTACAGACGCATCTTCCAATGCTAAATAGCCCACAGGTATAGAATCGTTTCCAAACGTATTCCAATTAGACTGCTGCCAAACAGCTTGTGCTGTCATCGTAACAACAAAACCGATACGCGGGATATTGTGAGTGGCACGTAAAGTCGTTACAAATTGCTGTTTATAACTTGCATTGCCATCTTGAGAATAAATGGCCACCGGTTTACGGGCTGAAGCAGCATCTTCGCTATTGTCATAGAAGCTATAACCCTGACGCCAACTTTTAGTACGCATCCATGAACCATTTATTTGGAAAGCCGTACGGATAGCATCAATACGTCCGATGTTCAAATCAAATTCTAAACCTTTGGTTTCTATATTTAAATTATTAGTTGGTTTTGCATAAGTAGACAATACCGGTAAGCTACTACTAAGTTCTATTCCGTTTTCTGTGCGCTGGTATTCATTATAGATAAATGTATTGAAGGTATTGAAAGTTTGGCTCATTACATAACCATCCTTCAGACGCTCCTTATAAGCTATTACATTCAGATTGGTTTTACCCACTCGTAAATTAAATCCGACTTCCGCCTTATGATTTTGGGCAATCTTTAAATCTGAGTTATCTACTTGCCGAACTTCTGTGGTGGTCATGAACAAACGCTGGCTTTCCGGAATATTTTCATTGGTAAGCTCATTTATATTGATATATTCAAAATATGCATTTTCCGGATATAAATAGAGAAGAGAAGGCATCTTTTTGCAGCAATACCGTAACCTCCCTGAAGACTTAATAAATTCGGAATCAAATCAATGGATGCATTTACACGTGGCGAGAAAATACCCCCTACTACTGAGGTATGATCATGACGCACACCAGCCTGAATGTTCAAATCATGCGTACCACTTATAGACCATTTAAAATTATCTTCCACATATGCACCAAATTGGTTAATGAAAGGAATATCCTTATAGTTACGTGGACGGAAAGATGAATTATGACCGTATTGACTACGATAAGGAGGAGTACTTGGGTCATAAGTTTTTTCCTTTACCAACGTTACCGTCACTCCGGAAATCCGCACCAATCAAGATGCGGTTGTTTACATGACCGCTCGCCTTGAATAGAGAACTCGTTACCTTAGCAAACAAATTAACTTCACGACTATCAATCTCATAGTGTCCCAAATAGCTGCTTGGCAGATAAACAGCATAATGATTTATGTCTTCCGGTCCAAAATTAGTAATTTGATTACCATTGGCATCATAGATATGCTGACCTGCAAAGTTACTAAGCACCGCACCGTTTGTAGTGGTCATGGAATAAGGAGATGTGGCAGAACTGTATAAGGTTTCATAATAACTGTCTTTATCCATATACGTACCTGACAATAATACATAGCGTAGTGTTTTTAACCAGCCCTTATTTATATTCCATGTACCATTGGTATTCAAAGTAAAACCTATATCGCGGCCTTCCGAAGCTGTTTTTTAGTTTGTTCATCATCAGGATTACGTTCACGTTGATCCTTACCATAAATAAAAAATCAAAATTGGAATTGGTACGTAACTTATTATTAAAGAAAGTATTTGAATAGAGCAACTTTTGTTGTGGCACGCTGATAGTGCTGGTAACTGGATATGGGATTGTTCGTATTATAAGCATAATCTGCACTTACATTTAAAGCACCTTTCTTTTTTCCAAGTTCAAAACCGGTTCCCATAGACACCTGATAGATATTAGGATTGGCTTTTGCTTTGATACGTAGCGGCTCACGACCAGCTTTTTGTATTAATAATTACTGCTCCTGAGGTCAGATCACCATATTCAACAGAAGGGATACCACGAACAATTTGTATAGACTCTATATTTTCTGTAGAAATACTGCGAACATCGGTTCCACCAGCCGGCGAGGCACCTCCGGCCAATGAAGCGGGTGTTTCCGTACCACTTAATACCGTAGGGCTCATCGCAGATAAATTAGCATTATTTGAGATGGGGGCACCATCACGAATTATTGCGGTACCCATAGCATTCATCGGAGCTTCCGGACCACTGGAACTGGAAACTTGACGGATGTTAATCTGTTGTGCCGAACTCATATCCTGATTCTGTGAAATTCCACCTGGCATCAATGACATTACATCATATAAACTGGTCGCTTGCATATGATCCATAGCAGAGCGGGAAATGTGAGAAGATGTGGATTTGCCCGAACGGCTGTTGGTTGCGGTTACTGTTACTTCTTTCAACTTAAAATCCTCATTCCTCATTGTAAAATTAAGAACCAGGTCCTTACTTACATTTATTAAGGTGTCAATAGAACTTTGCCCAAATATTGAATTTGCATACGAATTTTACCAGTAGGTACATTTTCCAGCGTGTATCTACCATTTTCATTAGAGGTTGTTCCCAATGCAATTTCAGGAATGGACACAGCAGCAAATTCTAAAGGCAAACGCCTGTTGTTGTGACCGTCCTCATAAACAGTGCCTGTAAGTTTTACTTTGTAATTGTTTTGCGATCTAACTGGGAGAGCTACTCCTAAACTAATAACCACAAGCGTGTAGATAATAGTATTCCATATACCTATTTTTACTTTCCTTTTCATAAAAATTATAGTATTAGCATTCTTTTTGACAAAGGAAAATGTTTTTATTAATATACAAATGTTTATTATGAAAAAATATAAATATAATTTCAAAATAAACAATAAAAGCGAGATAATGTAATAAAATGTAATTTGTTATTTTAATGCTAAAACCAGATTGGAATATTAACCGTCTTCTTTTTTTCCAGTATCCAGTTCATAATTCTATAGAAACAATTTTCTCTACTTGTTTCTAATCCTCTTTGTTTTTGAAATACATACAATAATATTCTCTCAATAAAAATATGTAATCTAATATAATATTTGGGGGATGGCCTTTGGTTCAATTCATCAAATGGAATATAATAGCGCACCAGACATGAAAAACGCACTTTCATTTCCAGGCATGCCCTAATCTGTGTAATAAGGGCATGTTCCTGAGCATGTCCGATTGAGTGTTAAATCTAATTTTTTAGACAATGAAAAAGCAAGAAAGAAATTGTGAGGAAATTCGAAACTCCTCGCACAGATCAGAGCCGACCTCAAGGCATGGGAGAAGGCGGAACCCGACTTTGACGATAACTACTTCGATGAGTCGGACGTGATATTTACCATGACTTCCCTGGTCAATAAGTACCAGGACGAGTGGGGCATAACCGATGATATTGGAAGGAGGCAGCGATGAGGGAGCTGTTTGACATCACTCCCCCATTCCACCGGCCCCGATTCAGAATGAGGCTCAAGACTGAGAGATAGATGTTCCTGATGGGCGTGGCGGATACATCGTCGCCTCGGGATGGGTTCGGGAAAGACCGAGAGCATCAAGAGCCTTATCCGTCACAAACATGATGAGGGTATTCTCTATTGTGTCGATACCAGGGACGAAATTGGAAAAAGATGTTCGGCTGGATAGTGGAGAACCTTGTGGTGGAAGTGCACAGTGATGGAGGATGTGATGATCATATCCAGTGGCCCCTGAGAGCTGATTTCCTGGGCACATAGGACAACCCCAAGTGCTCATGGAAAGAAGGTGATTCTGGGAGCACCATGTAATGCTTCTGGACAGACCTGATAAACCATTTCCTCATCTATAAGCCACACAGAAGGAGTGTGGCACCGTTCCTCGATCGCGACTTCAGGACGTTGATTGGAAGGGATGACCCGTGATAAGGCGTCATCTTTGACGAGACGCTTCGACCTTCATCAAATCCCTTTGTGGAGTTCGACAGAGTATATTGGGATATTCGGAAAGACTGATGAGAACGGCAACAATATCTGCAAGCCCCTGGAAGAAGTTGGGTCGGTGGCTATGACCTTTCATCAGGGGCGGAAGGAACGACCCTTCAACCAGGCCTACAGGATCAACCGTATGAAGCGGTGACGTGGTGCTGGGGCTCATTCCCAAAGTATTATGGTTCATGGTGATGTCCGGATACCGACAAGGTAGGCATTACATTCTACCCGGTTGACCTCTGTCCCGGAGGCATGACAATCTCTCTCCACACGCATATCCTCATCTTCGAGGGGCGGGCAATATCCTTTTTCAGAGGCTCCACCCGCTTCACCCCTTCTGATACGAAGCAAAGTGCCAACACCGTAACGGAGTTCAGGAAAATGGATTTCCGGACTGTCCAGAAATGTTTTGACGAGGCAGGGGTTCAGGTATATTCGTAGAGGGATAAGGCAGGCTGATAGACAACCCACCCCTGGATTGTATGCTGGAAGGACCCATAAACGGTGACGATGACGGCCCGGGAAAATCCGGATATACCGGAACGTTTCAAGAGGTTACTGGTTGTTTATCCTGGTTGTCTACTGTCACTCTGGTTATGGAGTGACCGGACAACAAGAGCACCAACCTCCAGCTACAGGGATGTTGGACAGATTCTCCTGTGTGGTGACCAGAACCTTCCGAACACCGAATCGCTAAAAAATCAGGAGGGCCTATGACCTCCACTGACCCGCACAGTCGAAGGACTGGTATTTCTACAAATTCCATAACGAGGGATAGGCATCAGGAAAGCATATCGAGGGGTGAGTATATACGGTCTGGTATACTGGATGATTTTGATGAAAGGTTCATAGAAAGGGATGGACGCCTACTTCAATGAAAACAGGGTCATAGGCAAGGGGCTTCCGTTTCTCATAATTTAGGGGAAAAAGAGGCTGGACGGGGATGAAGATCAGGAGCAACATTAAAGAGGAAATCAGACTGTTGGCCAGGTATGACAAGGATATGCAGAGGGGCTATAACCATGATAGTGAATATACGAAGGAGGTTACTTTTGCTCATCTGAGATGATTGGTATAAAAGGTATGTCAGGGAAAGACGTAAATATGACAGACTACTGGAAACCCTTGAATAAATTGAAGATTACCCTGGTGATAAAGTAAAACGGAATGGCGGGATTTGTGGCCACGCCCATCCCTTTCCTTATATCAGCTGTTAGATAAATATTTACTCACCCGCCTTTTTTGATGTACACCCAATATATATAGAGAAGTAAAAAAAAAGCGGGCATTATAGCAAACAAAGGCTGGACAGAAAGTGAAGAAAGAGACCTGCTCGCGGTTCACCAAAGTGAGAGAAAAAAAAAATAAAAAAAAAAAACATCCTTCTCTCCACTCTGGCAGGATACGAAGTAGCCTCTCTTCAATCTTTTCATCAACCGTTTCCATAGCTCCTTTACTGAAAAATAGTGGTTCTTCCTGAGAGAGACGATTTGAGAGGACCGGCTTTCTCCCCAAAAAAAGCCCGGTCCGGTCTCTGGAAGGTTCAATGATACAATAAAATCGAATAACCTATAAAAACAAGTTACTATTATGATAAACAAAAAACATAAGCTACTTTACTTTAATTCAAGCGATTCAAAAAAGCAGGATCTATTATAACTTCGACCATATCCTTGAACTTTATAGCATCCAATCCCAAACTTTCCAAGCAGACAGACATGGTTAGAAAACAGACAACAGAGAAAAAAGCCTACAAAGAAGAGAAACAATAAACTCCCCATGATAGCCCCTTCCGGAATATTCGGACGACTACAGAAACGATGACTCCTCCGACCAACCTGCGCCAGTATTCCAATCTTCTTGTGCTTGACTTTGATGATTTCGGGTCACATGAGGCGGCAGGAGAATTCATGAAAGACTCATTCAATATACCAATCCCTCCCATCTTTACGCAGTATGGTTCTCCCCCGGGTAATAGAGGTGTGAAAGGCGGCTATGATCCATGACAACACCAACCCGGACCATCATTACAATCTTTTTTGGCAGGTGAAGCAAAGGTTATATCCAAAAGACTGATGAATTCGATAAGAGTTGTCATAATCTAAGCCGCATCGTTCTTCCCTGAGTTATGATCCTGATGTCTATGTCAACCCTGAAATACACGTTGGTTCCCTACCACTTTGAATATGACCCTTCCATTCCTGAACCTGCTGCGAAGAGTTATAATCATGGTGGTTCCGGCGGTTGTTTTATCCATACGCCGGAAGAGATTGAAAGGAATACAGGTTTTCAGAGGTTATGGAAGGACAAGACACTGATTAACTACGTGGACAGGAAATGGAGAAAAGAGTATCCGGACAGCTATGAAGATGGTAACAGACACAAAATCCATCCTTTCTAGAGCAAAATGGTTGTGTCTGTATGGTGTCTTGTATGATACTGCACTGAATATCTCATCGGTACATTCGGCAGGCATGGTATTCTGAGAATGACATTGAAAGTATGGCAGTCAACAACTATAATGCCAACCGTGAAAGCTTTGGTGTCTCAAGGATGGAACTGTATGATAAGAAAGAACGGGGAATAGTGTACAGGAATCAGATGTTGAGGGAGAATACACCGTTCAGATAAGATTTAGGGTATCGGTTGGTAAAAGAGGTAAATATGGAACGCTTACCTTCTTATTTTTTCTCTTTTCTTATGGTATGAAAAATATACCATAAGAATTAACATATTTCCAGGAAGTTTTGTATTTTTGTAACGTATTATTGCCATAACTGTTGAAATTAGATCTATACTTCAGAACACAAAAGATATGAAGAAATTCGTAGAACTCAAGACCGTTGAGAAAGGGAATGTCCTTGTCAATGTCAACCATATAGTCAGTATTGAAAGCTTTGACAGACGACACCTTGAGAATACTGCTTGTCGGAAGCAGTAAAGATTCTTCTATGCTGTACTATACCGTATCCGAGAGTACGGAAACAATGAAAAAGGAAATTATGGGAACTCCTGTTGTAGTAAGAAAAGAAATCTTATCATCACTGGACCGACTTTTATATAGTCCCTGCCCAAATCAGAAAAAAGAGCAACAAGTATGGCAACCTGAATAACAACCCGGGTAAAGAGATAATACAGGTAATATTCTAATCTTTTTCCGGGAGTTTTTATTGTTATCCGATTAGCCAATATAGAAAGTCAAAATTTCCAAACCTACAGTATACCTTGTTTCGTTACGATATGTTTGCAGGTCATTAGGCAGTCTCTGAAAAAGCAGCATTTGCCTCCACTGGTCATAAGATTAATTGATCCCCTCTTGCCAGTGTAGTTGTCGGTATATGCCCCGAAATAAAATGATTTCCGGATGACTTTCCCCATAATTTACCCCAAGGATGCAAGAACGGCTTATCCAACCACTATTTCCACGGTCTCCATCACAGCGGTGCCTGATTCCAAGCGGAACCAATACCATAGCCAGAGCAGAATCCCGCCCAGCCAAAGCAAGACCACATCAATATGCTCCACCCGCAGTATTCGGCTGATCAGTATACAAAAAAGTACCCCCACAAAGCACATGGGAGGTCACCATGGTAACAAAGCTTTGGTCGTTGGTCACTCTTATCAATACAAAAATACCTATAATAGAATAAGAGATGTATAGTCAATAAAATGTTGTCTGTCATTCATGATGTGAACTTGGAGATTAGGAGTATAAAGATAAGAAAATAAAAAGCAAATCACAATTGGTATGAAAAAAGTAAAAGTTAATTTATGTTTTCAACAAACCAAAAGTCACAATTATTTCATGAAACAATCCTCTATAATAAAAAAAATACTTGAGAAAACTAAGAAGAATTATTATTGTATGTTATTCTTGTACTTGACATTGAATATGAGATTTGCGCCCTTAATGGAATGTCATCTTTATTCCATCGTAAGTAATATCAGTTATATACAGGCGAGAAGAAAGAAGTAATACCGCCCTTCTTGAACGTACTGCCATGTTATCTGTTACTTCCGGTTTTGAACATAACCAACTTCTTTTGGTTGTAAATCCATCATTATTGACAGTTCTCTGAAAATAAGGAATATTGAAAGCTGGAGATTCATAAAAAAAACTCCGGTTCTTTATTTTTATGCCCATTTTGGAAGGTCAACCAAATTGAAACGGCACACAATTTTTGCGTGCCTCTCATTTTATTGCCAATGTCCCTATCGTCTTTCCAAAATCTTGAAAAAAAGAAAGAAGCCTCTGTGCTGATGACGATGCGGAGTTTTATACTATCTGCACCCATATTGCCCCGAATAATTGATATAGCCGAAGTATGGCTTATAGCGCTTGTGCCTAAAACAATTACATTCATGTTCGGTATCGCGCAACGAACCTACTCTTCACCGAAATATCCCATTTTGTGAGGAAAACCGATAATAGGGGGAAACGTGGGAACATTTTCCAAGTAAGAGAATTCAAATGACCAAACATTTCAGTCTATATTGTTATAACAGCAAAAGTATATCTGTTTGATTATAACAGCCTTTTTAAAACGATTAATAAACAGCAAAA
>VOFK01000828.1_pt1 | contig 30568 bp, 43 predicted proteins | sample 5384121 | NCBI WGS metagenome assembly VOFK01 (sample SAMN12384730, study PRJNA508395) | human gut metagenome | isolation source: healthy gut J | host: Homo sapiens | reverse complement strand
TCGTTCTCGCCGAAGATTGGCGCGGAGCCTGGCGCTGGGCGTCGGGAGGCTGCGGAAGTAGCCGGTCTGCATGGCAAACAGCAAGAGCTTCCTCAGCCTCATCGCTCATGGTACACTTTGCAGGGATCGGCAGATCGTTGTTGCCGTTCATGTGCTTGCGCGCAATAGTATGTTGCCCGTCAAACACATAATATGGTGACCGTCAAATACACGAAACTAACCTTCCGGTTCGTTGGCGATACGCTCGTGAACCCGGCACGATCTTTACCCACGCTCGGTGTTCAGCTTGCGCTGGTACGCATCCGGGAATCTCAAATCGGCTGCTGACCTCCATCAGTTTGTAAGAGTGTCTGAATGCTGTTCATTGTCTGTTTCTCCTTCCAATTTGAGAATGTATTGTTTTTGGCTCCTGCATGATTTCAATGACCTGATCTTTGTAGTCCGGCTTTTTCCAATAGACCGGGAAGTTCGTAAAAAGCACGTCGCATGTCTCGACCATGTTCCGCGCCGTATAGCGCAGGCTTACCAGCGCCGAATCCTCCGTGACGCGCTTGGAGTCCTTCATATCCTCGTAGCTTTTGTCGATAGTCACATAAACCTCTTGCCGGCGCTTTGCACCGCTCCGGGCAGATTCGCTTATCTGCTTTGGGCTTCTTTTTTTCCGGGATCACCCTGAGCTGTTCCGCTTTTCCCGGCGCTCCTCCGGAGATGCGCGGGCGACAACCACCACATCGGTTTCTCTGGGCTTAAACTTTGCCGCTCAAAGGTCATTCTTGATGCCGGGGAGGACTTCTTCAGCAGCGTCCACACCTTTTTGCATATAATCCGCTCGTTTAACTCTCTCACTTTCCTGTCTCTGAAGCAATTCCTCTCTTGTTTTTCTGTGCTGCAATCAGGGTCATTTTGACCGCAGTTCAACCGTTCGTTTTCGAACCGTCCTCCATGTGTTTTTTCTCTGCATCGTAACGCTTCCCAATCAGATATTTCTTCTGCTGGGGCGTAAAGTTTCGCCGTCCGAGCTGGTTCTTGCAAATCAGGAAAGGGCTTCGTAGCGGTTGCTGAACTGCTTTTTCATGGGTGCGGAACCCGACGCCCGGATGCGCCTGCGCGATGCGGTAGCGGTTGTGACCAAGTCCACAATCGTATCGTTCCAGACGATGAGGGGCATGAGCACAAGCCCTTCCTCAAGATGTTTTCTTCGAGAGCTGCGAAAAGCTCGTCATCTGTCGGCGGCGGGCATTTCGCCTCGAACTCCGGGTCGATGGTCAATACGGGATTCATTACGGGGCCTCCATTTCTTCGGGGACGCGCAACCCGAGGGCTTCCTCGATGGCTTCCCCGATCTCATCCATCTGCTGCCGGGTCATCCTGCCCAGGTACTTCTTCACGCGCCGCTTGTCAATGGTCTTGATCTGCTCCAGCAGCACCATGCCGGGAAGCTCCAGCCGTGGATGCGCTCGGCATAGTAGTGGGTGGGCTGGGACGGCTTCTTGCCGGCCTTGGACGTGATGGGCGCGACGACCAGCGTGGGGCAGTAGTAGTTGCCGGTGTTGTTTTGCAGAACCACCACAGGGCGGGTGCCGCCCTGCTCGGAGCCTATGTAGGGGTCGAGGTTGGCCAAATACACGTCGCCCCTGCGGTAAATCCAGTTTTCCTTCATGCGGTTTCTCCGTTCCTTTCTTTCGTTTCTTTCGATATTCCTCAAAGCGAGAAAGCAGGTCATGTCCAAATATCTCTCGCTGTTGTATCTGTCCTGTACGTTCATATTGCGTCTCCTTGTCCTTTGTCATTTGGTTTTTCGGGTATGTACGCTCTCTATTTGTCCTCGACGCCCCGAGCAGGGAGAGCATCAGACGGCGGTGTGCTGCACCGCTCCATAGGAATCGAACCTCCCCGCCTTCATTGTGGCCGGGCCTGCGAATTACGGAAGTATCATTGTCCCCAACACCTGTCATCGCCTCCACCGGGAGCAGCCCGGCTTTTATCGTATAAGTTGTATCGCTCGCTCATTTCATGAGGTCGTGGCGCACTCACGAAAGCGGCTCAGGGTTCAGCCCATAGCGTTGGGAATGTGCCTGATGCCTGGATATTCAGTTTTCAAGGTTCGCTGAGCCGTAAGGCTCTGAGAAAACTGAATCTCCGTATCCCTTGCGGTGAGATTTGTCCTCTCACCTTTCAATGGACATTTTTTTGCCCTTTGTCAGGTATCACGCAAAATATATTTTTGCTTTTTTGCGGATCAGTGCGATTGCGTCATGCACGCTTTGCCTGGTCATGCCGTGCTCCGCAGCATACGCAGTCTGGCTTTTCCCCTCGATGAGGCATTCCCGAAAGATCGAACGCTGGCTGTCCGTCAGCGTTTTGCAGAATGCGTCTGTGAGTTCTGCCGTGAGCACCTCGGAGTCGATGCGCTGCCGCGTATCCAGCAGCCATGCGGCCTCGTCCATGCTTCCGCCGTCGCGGATGGCGTCAAGGCTTAGAACCGGCCCGATGGTCTGCTGTTTTGCGTATTCCCGGCGCATCTGCTTTTCCTGACTGAGCAGCAGCCGTATCACCTCAAGGCTGACCTCCGCTTCCTCTCCGGTGGCTTTGATTCTGGCGAAATATCTCTTTCTTCCGTTTTCCTCGATTGCCCAAAGGTCGTAATCGAACTCCTTTAATGTTTTCATGCCGTGATCTCCTTTGAATTTTTGAATTTGGGTGAAATCAAAAATTCGGAGCTCACGGGTAATGGGTGTTGTACTGTTCAAAGCGGCGTTTCATGGAAAAAGTCCTTTCCCGAGCCAAGCCGGGAAAGGACTTTCAACGCCGTACAAAGAAATCGGGCAGCAAAAAAGCGCCGTCAAAGCAGACCGAACCCATTTACTGGTTCAGTCTGACTTTGTACGGCGCTTGGCAGTCTCCTCAGAACGAATCTGATTCTCTCCGCTTGCTCGATTAAAAGTCGGTTTTTGTATTCAGTTTATCGTTTCTGCCTCTCTTTTTTGGAAAGCAGGCGGCAGACGGCCTGTTTCGCCTTCATCCTGCGGAAGCAGCCCAGATTGATGGGATACTCCGACTTGCATTTTCGGCAGTAGACCATTTTGTGTCCCGCTGCGTCGGAGAACACCTTCTCTACCAGAAAGCTGCAAAAGGGGCAGTGGATCTCCCGTAGTGTCAGCGCGGCGGATTGCCTGCGGGAATCGGACAGCCTGCGTGACACATCCGGCGAGAGCTTACGGGGAGCGCTTGCTTTTCTCATCCTGCGCCACCGTCCTGTCCCAGCCCCATTTCCTCCGTGATGTACTCCGCCAGCGGGCGGTAACACAGACAGCCCAGCTCCCGCAGCCGAATGAGAAAGGCGGAGAAGGACACGCCCATTGTATTTGCCATTTGCCTAATAAGGCGCTTGTCCGTCAATTTCAGAATGCTGTCTCCGAATACGGGAATGCAAGAAGAACATCCATGCGAGATCATTACGTTGTGAACCATGAAGCGGGGCATCAGAAGGGCTGCGCCCATGCGGTCAACCTGCGTCTCCCGAAAGCTGAACAGGTTTTTGAAGTCCTCCTGAGAGTAGATGCGCTCGTTATCAAACTCTCTGTGGAAAGCAGCAGAGGGAACCGCCCTGTCCATGATGTAGTGGGCGCACTCGTGGCTGATGGTAAAGCGCCGCCTGCCGCTTTCGTGCTCCCGCCGCAGACAGCGCTTGATCACGATGGTTCCTCCGGGATACACGCGCCGGACGACGGTTCCGCCCTCATATACGCGCAGAGGGGTCACGCCGTCCGCAATGAAGCCGATTTTGTCGCTGTCCTCCTCGGCAAAGCTGCGGTACAGCAGGGGCAGCTTCAGAAAGTCCGTGACGAACCCCTCGATGTCCACGCAGCAGGTGCGCTCCGCTTCCTTCCCGAGATATTGGCGAATTAAACCTTCGCCCAATTCGTCGAGTTCCTCATAGGAAAAAATCCTCATGTCTCACAAACACCTCCTACGGGGAGCGGTCAACATACCAGCGCTGACCCTCCCGATATAAATACTTTACCGCTCGACCGATCTTGACGGTGTAGCGGACGCCTTCAAACTCATCGTGAGAAGCAGTACAGGTATGAAGCACCTTTGTCACCTCCCACTGTCTGCCGTCATGCCAGCGGATAAGAAGCGGGCGGATCACGCCGTCCGTATCCACCTCCGCGCTGACGGACACATATTTTTTCTGCATGGGCAATACCTCCGTCAAAGGGCTTTGATCACATGGGTGGCTACGCCCTGTACCCGAAGCCCGGACACATAGATATCCTCCATGTCTTTGTTCTCCGGGTGGAGGTAATAGCTCTGCCGGTCATCGTCATATAAGAGCCGCTTCAGCGTGTTCTTGTCCTCGTCGGTGAGGGCAACGACGATCTCCCCAACCTGGGCGGTGTGCTGTTGCCGGATGATAACCAAATCCCCATCGTCAATCTGCGCCCCCGTCATGGAGCTGCCGGAGGCGCGGAGGGCATAGAAGTCCCCCTTGCCGAAGAAGGACACGGACAGGGGCAGGTATTCCTCCACATGGGCTTCCTTTTCCTCCGGCGAGCCGCAGGGGATGGAGCCGACAATGGCGGCGGGGCTAACCGCCGGATTCATCCGTCGGATCTTCGGCGTGGAGAGCGTACCGTTTTCGTAGAAAACCATATCCTTCTCCGCCATTGCCACAAGGTATCTGTGTGCGGAGGAAACCGCGATCTTCATAGCTCCGGCGATCTCCCGGACAGTGGGGGTAGAGGAATACCGCTCGAAGTAGCTTTCGATGTACTCCCGGATGCGGAGCATAAGCTCCTCGCTCTTGCTTCTCATATTGTACTTTTCTCCTATCTGGAACAAAAGTTCCTTATAGCTCTATTATACACATGACGCAGAAAAAAGCAAGGGGGCAAAAAGAAGGTGTGCATCTGATTGCACACCTTCGGGGAAAAATCTTCATTTTTTAACCTGACCGATGGATATGCTGGACGTTTCATCGGCTGGTTGCCGTTCGCTGAAGCTCTCCAGCATCCTTTGAAAGCCGTCTACCGCTTCCTGCGGCGCTGTGATCTTCATCTTCCCGGCGGAGGCGAATACCCAGCCGTAGAAATTGCTGCTGCTGAGATTGACGGTTGTCTCCACAGTGAAGTGGTTCTTGTCCACAATCTGCGTGGGTGCATCCTCCCCGAAGCGGTCGATGATGCTGTTCATGAGGGGCGTTTTCGCACAGCAGCGTAACATGGCGCGTTTTGCCGGTAAGCATGGAAAATTCCTGTGTAAAATACGCCGACACATCGAAATCCTCGGGCTTTTTGAAGGGCAGCTTCCTGCGTGATCTGCAACCCGTCGATGCGGTCTACCCGGAACTTCGCAATCTGCTGCCTGTGTTCGTGGAAGCCCACGAGGTAGTAGGTATCGTTATTCCAGAGCAGGGCATATGGGGAGACGGAATAGACTTTCCCGCCGTTTCGATGCACGCGCTCCTTGGCGGGGGAATAATCAAAGTAGCGGAAGGCGATTTTCCTTCGCTCTGCAATAGCGGTCTGGATACGGTCTACGCTGATGTAGACGCTCTCGTTGACAGCTTTTACGCGGCTGTCGATGTACAGATGCCGTTCCAGCAGCGCGGCGTCTCCGGGAGCGACAAAGGTCGTCAGCCGCTTGACCAGCTCCTTGCTTTTTCCCGGCGTGATGAACCGCGCAGATTGTACCGCGTCGATGAGCAGCTTAACCTCCGGGGCTTCAAAGTGCCGGGTTGCCACATGGTAGAGGTTCTGCACTCTGCGTTCTTTGACTATATCTACGCCGAACTCCACAAGCTGTTCAATGTCGCTGCGGAGCGTGCGCGGGTCGGCGGTGATGCCGTGTTCCTTCAATTGGGCGGAGATATCCGCAAGGGAGACTGTGTGCGCTTCGTCCGTGGTCTCCCAAAAGTATTTGAACAGGATGAGCGTGCGGTTTGTGAGTGCCATGGTCCCTCCGTTTTGCATATGCACCATAGGTCTGATCGTTGTCCCTTTTCATCAGCAAATCAGATTAAATTCTAATTAGCGTGATGAAAGCAGTAGTTCCAGTATTTCTCGATCAGTTCATTGCAACGGTCAAACTCCGAACATGGTTTATAATAAGTTTCTGCCATCTTCAGTACCTCAATCAAATCATTTCATTCCGCTATGCATGGGTTCGTTTTTTGTCAAGTCAAAAAGAGTCTCATAAATACATATCCATCCTCAATCGTATCGGAAAGACAAAAGCCCTGCTTTATCCAGAACTCCTGCGCAGCAATATGTTCCATCTTTACCGGAGCAGAGATTCTGCAGGCAGAGAATTCCCTTTGCAAATACTCAATACAGAGCTTTACCGCCTTTGATCCATATCCCTTCCTCTGAAATGCATCGTCAATTAAGAAGTTGATGATTTGATAATTGTCTTCTCCCACATACATGGAAACAAACCCAACTATCGTGTCATCGCTGTATATGGCAAACGGCCTTGTGTCTTGATAGTAAACCCATGCTTCCGCCAGTGAATAGGTCACAGGATCGACAAAATCCTCATTCTCTACACTTGCTCTCAAAAGCAGGCATTCTCTGAAGTTATCTTCACTGATGGCTCGCAGCTCAATCATCGGATTATCCCCCTGCGTATGCTTCACAACTTGCTTCTCCTATCATAACATCAATCTGTCGGTACAGTTCTTCATACACCTGATCTGCTATCGGCTTTTTCGGTGTCCAGAATGCATGGAGCTCCTGAAGCTCCGGGGAATCTCCTAAAAGCTCCTTCACCTTCTCATACGCAAAGTCATTTGCGTCCCGTTCATAGGGCTGTCCAAGATATAGCTCCGTAAAATGCTCTGTTGATCCATCGAGCTTGCATTCTTTCCATTCACCGTCAACGAGTTTATAACAAGTGCCGTCATATTGGATGACATAGAGGCGGCTCCTGGCAATCAGTCCGTCAAAGCTCTCCGGGTGCAAATACTGCAAGGCATGGCGAAGCTCATGAAACAGATAGAACATCTGCTCATACTCCGGTTGAGATTGGAGCATCTCTTTGTTGATGAACAGCGTATTGACAGTTGGATCAAACGTACCGTTGGCCGTTTCATATCCCTTCTTCGGCATGTCGAAGGAAAGGTTGATCGTTAAACTGTTTCCTTCGCAGTACATGCGAAAGTGTTTTTCATAATCTACCATGTTACTCATATCTGCACTCACTGCACTGCGTGAGGTTCCGAATCTGTTTCTCCGCCCGTTCACAGGCGGCTTTGTTGTCAGCCTGAAACGGTTTGATGTAGATCGTATCTTTCCGTACAGTCCATGTGGCAATGCATTGTCCCTTATGTAGGATGACCGGTTTGATGATCCCCTGGAGGTTGTAAACATCACGAAGATGTTCCGTTGGTACCATTCCGTTCTCTTTTTTCTCGTATCCTACCAGAAGCGGATCGAATCCAGGCAGTACGAAAATCGCATTTGTGGCCTTTGAATCATAGACAGTACCCGTTTCCTTAATGACAACGCCGTCGATCCAGATAAGCATACCCGATGAAGCACCTTTGTCACCTCCCACTGTCTGCCGTCATGCCAGCGGATGAGAAGCGGGCGGATCACGCCGTCCGTATCCACCTCTGCGTTGACGGACACATATTTTTTCTGCATGGGCAATGCCTCCGTCAAAGGGCTTTGATCACATGGGTGGCTACGCCCTGTACCCGAAGCCCGGATACATAGATATCCTCCATGTCTTTATTCTCCGGGTGGAGGTAATAGCTCTGCCGGTCATCGTCATATAAGAGCCGCTTCAGCGTGTTCTTGTCCTCGTCGGTGAGGGCAACGACGATCTCTCCAACCTGGGCGGTGTGCTGCTGGCGGATGATAACAAGGTCGCCGTCGTCAATCTGCGCCCCCGTCATGGAGCTGCCGGAGGCGCGGAGAGCGTAGAAGTCCCCCTTGCCGAAGAAGGACACGGACAGGGGCAGGTATTCCTCCACCTGGGCTTCCTTTTCCTCCGGCGAGCCGCAGGGGATGGAACCGACAATGGCGGCGGGGCTCACCGCCGGATTCATCCGCCGGATCTTCGGCGTGGAGAGTGCGCCGTTTTCGTAGAAAACCATATCCTTCTCAGCCATTGCCACCAGGTATCTGTGTGCGGAGGAAACCGCGATCCTCATGGCTCCGGCAATCTCCCGGACAGTGGGGGTAGAGGAATACCGCTCGAAGTAGCTTTCGATGTACTCCCGGATGCGGAGCATTAGCTCCTCGCTCTTGCTTCTCATATTGTACTTATCTCCTATCTGGAACAAGAGTTCCTGATAGCTCTATTATACACATAACTCGGAGAAAATCAAGAGGAAAAAAGAAGGTGTGCAATCAGATATTCGCTGCATGTATCCTTCATCTGTTCGGTTTGACAATCTATTACGTTCCGAGTCTAACCACTGTGTCACATTCGGCAACCAAACGTTCGTCATGCGTTGCAAGAATTATGGCAGCGCCCCTATTTGCACAGTCTTTCAGCAACGAGACTACAAGCTGCCTGTTGGAATTGTCAAGTGAAGCGGTTGGCTCATCCGCAAAGATAACGGAAGCGTTTTTCAGAATTGCTCTTGCAATTCCCAATCGCTGCTTTTCCCCACCCGAAAGGACGAGAGCTTTATCTTTCTCCCTGCCCTGCAACCCGACAATTTCCAAAACCTCTTTTATCTGTCCCTGGTTATTTCCAAACTTTTTCAAAGAAACATTGAATGAAACTGTTTCATCATCAATAATCCCGTAATCTTGATAAATGAAAGATGCATGATCCTTCCAAAACAGCGTTCGTTGTGACTCGCGCCACCCCGTTACATCGTTATTATCCACAAATATTTTTCCGCTGTCGATAGGATGTATCAATCCCAAGCAATTCAAGAGAGTTGTCTTGCCGCTTCCGGATTTCCCGGTAAGCGCAGTCATTTTTCCGCCTTCCGCAAGCAATGTCACATTGGACAGGATTCTCCGACCATTTATCGACAAGGATACATTATTGGCTCTGATATTCATTTGCTCAACCTCCACTCTGTATTTGTTCGCATTTTTTATCTAAGGACGGTCATTCCCGCCTGAATGACATTTTGCAAAAAAACTCTCGCTTCGAAAAGAAAATATACCCAACAAAATTCAACAGTACATACATCAAAAACAGTACAGCCGATGATAACAGCAACAACAGCGGTTCCGGGTGACGAATGGAATAAACAACAATCCCTCCGACAAGAACTGTACAAACCGCCACTATGACTTCCTTTCGCAGTACAGGCAGGATGATTGCGCTGTATTTGATCCCTGCCGTATGCAGTGTGAAGATACGCTTCCTGTTCTCTCCGATCCAGAGCTGCGCACTCATGATCCCCGCAGCGCCCATTGAAACAAGGCAAAGCGCACACGCCGCAAAGTAATAGAAAGACTCCTGCTTAAAAAAGCTGCGCATATTTCAGTGCGCCCTCTGTGAACGAATCTATGGAGGATATTTTTTCCATAAGAGGTGATTCGTTGAGAACAGACCGCAAGACAGCTTCATTTTTGAAAACAATGTTTCCACTCGAAGACATAGGGAGAAGAAAGCTGCTTACTTTCAACGTTTTCACGGGCTCCTCCACCAGAATAATCAATGGATTTTTCGCTTGTATGGTGCTGTTGCCATACGATGCGTTTGGAGGCAAAACCAAAAAGCTGTCGCCGTTAAATTCGCAGAAACCCATGCCTTCCGGCTGTATTTTCTCCTGTATTCGTCCAAATAGGGAGCTGCTTAGACAAAAAGTCTTTCAATTCGGCGTGAATATCATCAAAGCCTATCGGAGTCAGACGATCAGCTTTATCGGAATTGTCCCCGAATACGGTGGTTTCCACCCATGCGCGGTCTGTGACAACGATATGATCGTATTTTCCCATTTCAGCATTATCAAGCACAATGGCTCTGTCAACAGCCATTGACAGAACAAAGATTGTCTCTGTCCGCCATCTCCGCGAAAAAGTTCTCGACCATAGGCATCCAATAATCGTTGTACAGTCCGTTCACATCGTTATATGAAATTCCTACGGCGTCCTTAAGGCTTTCCCATGAAGCATAGTCGTTTCGAGAGAGCCCTGTATGCCGAAGCCATCGTAATGGTAGTAGGCACAACCATTAAGGCAAGAACAATGGAGAATATCAGGGCAGCTCGTCCAAGCAGCCTGAACTGTTTCAAGGGGATCTTCCTAAAAAGATAAATGCTTTGCTTTAGGCTGCACAAACAGAGATATCAGCAGTACAACAACAGCCGATATTGTGATGAAAGTAATTGCAGTATAAATAAAAGGCATAAACATAATAGAAAGCTGATCAATTCCGGAAGCAATGCCTAAATATATGAAAAACGCTGCACACCCCACAAAAAAAGCCTTGAGAGGTCAAAGATATAATTGTCAGCGTATCCTCAAAATGAATACGCTGCAACGGGACTCCGCCAAGTAATCGCAAAGCCCTGGCCTTCGCGTGTGTTACAAACCAGACAATAACTGTTGTCAGGAACAAAAAGAATGAGATTAACACAGCGTTTCCGATTCCATGTTGGATAAAGTATACAAGGAACACTGCCGGAAGCGGGTACTGTTTATAGAAGTCTATGCTCATCTCATTTTTTGTTGCACCATTCTGCCAAGGCAACCTTGAACTCTGTACTTCCAAGCATCGAGTAGCTGCCGTACAGCGGTCTTACTCCCATATCGGAAGAATGGATCAGTTCACCGCCGACAGAAGGCTCCAACCACGAAATGCGGTTATCCCGGATTCTGGGACTGGTTCCGTCAGGCTGGAGAGAACCAAACCATATGATATCTTTCTGACTATCATAATTATCTTGGTTTGGAACAACCTTCACTAAGACAGCGCCGTACTGATCGACAAGAGCATTTAGCTCGTTTACAAGTCGTTCTTTCGATATAGTTGTTGATAAAACAGCTATGTTAAATCTTTCGGTTGTATTCAAAGGTTTCTCTTCCTGCATCAAATGCGAATGCTTAAAAACCAATATAAGGGCGAACAATGCAATAATGCACCCCACCAGTCTAATGCTCTGTTTAATCACAAAAAAAAACCTCCTTGCTTCAAGGATAGCAGAGATGAGTAAAACAAGAGTCTCGCAATACTAACGCACTATATTTTGCGTGCATTTGTGAGCGAACCGATATTTTGCTCATCTCCACAAGGATGGTCTTCGGAGGTGAATGAAACACTTCCGAAGACAACTACTGTCAGCCTAACTGCTCGAAAAATGAACTGCTAAAGGGATACTCAGTCGCAAACACGGTAGTAATAGCGGTCATCGTGCGAAGGCCACTGAAGTGCCCATTTTTCTGCGATTGATTTTTTCCCGGCAGCGGTATCCGCTGAACGAACAGTATTGCCATTCAACACAACGGTACTGCCATGGCAACGGTTAACGGTATAATAGGAGCGGACTTTAGCATCCCAAAAGCCGTATTCCCATGTTCCTCCCTCAGCGGGATACTGGGTGATTGGCCCATATGCAAGCCAAGTGGGTCGAACGATCTCCCCACCGGAAGCACTTATTGGTTGAACAGTAATCGGATCAATATCCGAAGGCTGTTGCTCTGCAAATGCCGCAACCGGCAAAGCGCAGAGGATAAGCAAAGCGGCAAAAATGCCAGAAAGAATTCTTTTCATAAATAAACCTCCTCGTAAATCGTATTTTTTGCGTTGAAATGTTGAACTACTATTCCTCAATCATAAAGCATCGCCTCCTCTCAATCTGTTGAGCCGCTCTATTGCCGCCTCTACTCATACAACGTTTTGAGGCTATGAACCGGTTACAGATTCCCGAAAGAAATTATCCCACCCTGCCTTGAACGCACGCCAAGGGTATAGTATAATTTATACAGTAGAAATCATACAGTAGAATTTGTACTGACATTGAGGAGTGAAAACATGAATGGTCGCTATGATTTCCTGATTTTGCATTTGTTGAGCAGAGAGGAGATGTACGGGTTCCAAGTCATAAAGAAAGTCAGCGATAGGTGCACCGATGCTGAGTTTGAACTGAAAACGGGAATGCTTTATCCTCTGCTGTCCGCTTTGGAGGCTAAGGGCTATTTGTCATCACGGCTTGTCCCGGTAGCCGGCAGAGAACGCAAGGTGTATAAGGCAACCGAGAGCGGTATTGATTACCTTGTGCATAAGAAGGAAAAGTGGTACCGATGGGAAGAATTTGCCAATAGCATTCTTGAGCTTTGATTGTAACCTGTTTCCCGTTACAATCGTTGTATGAATGGAGGCTCATGGGCTATAGAAAGGAAAACCAATGCTATTGATTTATATGAGCTTTATAGACGACGAATCTCGTCGCCGACTATTTGAGGAAATATACTTCAGTTATCGAAAACAGATGTTTCTCGTTGCACGCACCGTGATTAAAAACGATTCTGATGCCGAGGATATTGTACATGACGTCTTTCTGAGGATTGCAAAGAAGTATATGGCAAAAATCAGTACCATCGAAAACGAGACTGATTTAAGGAACTATTTGTTAAAAGCGACAAAAAACGCTGCCTTAGATCACCTAAGAAAGCATCGTCATGAACGTGTTCGGACGAAGGAAGAAAATGAAACAGATGTGCCTGATTCGGAAGAAATGCCGGACGATGCTCTTGTCGAAAAGATACATAATCGCATTGAGTACAAAAAGATTGTATCAGCAATAGCATCTATGGGCGACATATACAGAGATGCCCTGTATTATCACTTTGTATTGGAGCTATCGGTGCCTGAAACGGCTAAGTTGCTGAACTGCAAGGTGTCAACCGTAAAGCAAAGGCTGGTGCGTGGGAAAAAGCTTCTTCATGTGCAGCTATTCGAAAGGGGAGAACAATAATGGCTGAAAACAAACTTAAAACGGCGCTTCGGGAAGTTGTTTCTACTGAGTTCGCCGAGATTCCAAGGAATGAACGAGAGATAAACCATTCATTCTCAGATGATTTTTTGCGCAGAATGGATAAACTCACACATGCACAGCGAAGCAGGTTCTGGCGAATGACGAACACTGTGCCTAAGCGGGTTTGCAGCCGTCGCAGCCGCATTTTTTTACTGATTGCGCTGACCGCTTGCAGCATTCCTTCGGTACGAGCTGCGGCAACTAAATTCATCCGGGAGACATTTGACTCCTATGTTCACTTCTTTACGGAAAAGTCTGAAAGAAGACAGATTACAGAGCATTACCGTCTAACGGAACTTCCGGATGGATATGCAGAAGAAATCGTCGTAAAAAATGACTCCTGTTGTATTTCCTTCTATCAAAATGAGGAGGGAGATCGGATCATCTTTGCGCAAAGCGTAACAGAAGATTTTGCAATTGATGTAGATAATGAGAATGGGAAACACTCCCAAATTGACCTATCCGGCACAGATGTATCAATTTATGAATCTGCCGGCGTTATGGTTGCAGTGTGGCTTCACAATCAATACGCTTTCAATCTAACGGTTTATGGAGACTACGGGATTGACCTGATGATTAAGTTAATAGACTCGGTTCAAAGACAGTGAAACAACAGCACAAACGAAACGAGGGAGATTGCAGGCTAATGCCGACAATCTCCCTCGTTTGTATCTCACACTGAAAGGCATTCCAAACAATGCTTGGCAGTGCGCCTAATACGTTTTCTTGATTGTTCGAGTAATCGTGTCGGGAGCACCACCCGAACCGGATATCACATAGACAACCGTGATGCGATATGTCCCTTTTGATGGAAGCTGGAACGTGTGATCGCCGGCATAAACGTAATTGTATATCACATCGTACCATTCGTTATTAGGCTCGCCAATATCAACGCGCTTCCAAAACAATCCCCACGTTTTCTTCTCAATATAAGTCGTGATCTCGCCTTTGGTTGTTTTTCCGGGAATCCCTTGATATTGATTGGTTACTGTCAACAGGCCGCTGCTTGAAACGTCTGCAACGCTGCTTGCCAGTATGGTGTTGTTAAAAGCGCGTTCCGTTCGATGATGCGACAATCACGCCGACTGTCGCGCTGAGCACCAGAACGATGACAACCAGCATGATAAACAGGTTTCTTCTTTTTTTGATCATATTCGGTTCCTCCTATACTCTCTTGCTTGTGGTGATGCTATCAAGAGAAATGTCCCTACGATAGCCCTTTACATATTCAACGCTTCTCATTGACATAGAGGTTACAACTCGTGCCCATGGTTAACAACAACCACGGTCACATTTTGGGGAATGGCTCCTTAAACGCAGAATCAGATAAAAAATACAGATCTTGCGTTTTTATATGGTGCAGGCGCTGACTAAACATTGGCTGAATAAGCCCCACCGCTTGAGGCGGCTTTGCTTTTCTATTTACGCGCAACGCTGCCCGTCATTCGCAATGCCCACTTATAAGAAAAAAATATATTTGCATATAACGCATATTTATACTGTTGCGATGTTGACAGATATTGCCACAATTGTGTACAATAATGGCGCGAAAAGGACAGGCTCTTCGCTGAATACAGGTATTACTTGACTATGCAGAACTGTTCTTCGCATACTGTTTTCCAAATTAGGATAGCGCATAAATATACATTTGGCAGTTATGCGCAGTATCCTTTGTAACTCAGAACGGAAGCCGTCGTGCACTCGGCAGAGGACACGGCTGCGCAGCAATACCATCTATGAATTTGCAGCTCAGTTTACTAACGCAAGTTATATGGTGGCAAACAGATATAGCTTCAAACCAAAGCACCGCGAGATGGCATTTCCATACGGAATTTGTAAAGCCGCTCCTTTTTGCAAAGCTGCTCCATTGGTGAAATCATTCCGTTCAAAGGACATACTTTTTGATTATTACTGTTAAGAATTTTGATACTGGAGGTAAATGATAATGAAAAACAGTTCCAAAATCCGGTTTTTAGTGCTGGCATTAACCCTTACAATGATTCTGTCATTGGTTGCATGTGGAAAAGAGCCGCACTTCCATTGTTGGGACCTGGAGCAGTGACGATGGAGAGGAAGTCCTTATTTTTAATAAAGATGGTACTTGTTCTGTCCCGTTTACTTATGATGGTGGTTGGTGGGAAAGCTGCGACCGCTATTCTGTTGATGATGATGGGACGCTGGTTTTGAGCAGCAGCAAGGGAAATATTGATTCCAAACGCTTTAGAAAACAGGACAGCGCGGAAGATGTAGAAGAGAACGGCGGGTATTACTTATCAGGCAATAAATTGATTATTCTTGATTTTAGAACTCTACGTTCTTATACAAGGAAATAGCTAAATAATTCATGAGGTGAAAGATAATGAAGAAATTTTCTAAGTCTATTTGCACCACCAGTGAGAATGATTCTTCGTTCCTGGTTATTGAAAAAGACTGAAAATCGGAGGAAAAAGTATGTCTATCTTTGAAAAAATTGGGGAGAAACTTTCAGGTGCCGGACAAGGTGTTGCACAGCAGGTAAAAAATTTCGCTGATGTTGCACGGCTGAATAGTATCATTTCCGAAAAGGAAAAGCAGATTGCCCAGCTTTACATTGAGATCGGGCAAGCATACTATAAGCATCATAAAATTGATCCGCAGGGCGAGGAAATTGAACGCATACAAAAAATAAGCTCGCTGAACGCTGAAATATTGGAGTGCAAAGAAAACATCAAGCAGATAAAAGGGGTGACGAAATGCCCCAATTGCGGTGCTGATGTTTCTCTTGACGCAGCGTTCTGTAACGCCTGCGGCACGAAAATTCCTCCTGCGGCAAAGGTTGAGGATATATCCTCTAACGAGTCGGGAGCTTTGTGTCCGAAGTGCCATAATCCCGTCACTGCTGGCAACGCATTCTGCAACCATTGCGGAACGAAAATCGAACAACGATAACGAATAATATAGAAAAAGAGAGGTAGTAAATATGTTCTGTGGAAAATGTGGAGCGCAAAATCTGGAAAATGCGACCTTTTGCAAAGAGTGTGGGGCACCGCTTAATAGTACATCTTCTATAAGTACAGGCTCCGATATGGGTGAACTGTTAGTATCGACAAAAACTGGAGCAGCAGGTAGAAAAGTTTTACTTTGTGTTTTGTGTCCTTTGTTGATTCTTTTGGGCATCTTTATTATGGCTACTCCAGAAGCCTTTTATGAACTAAGCCATCAGCATTATCGTTTGATTGCTATTTTAATAGGATCGGTTTTAATTGGATATGCTTTATTCTGTTTGATTACTACTTTTTTAGGAAGTCGTTCATATTGTGATGTTTATGAAAATTCCGTTGTAGGTATGACAGCGTTGAGCATGAATCAGCCCAATATGCCTATGCAAAAATTTGCTATCAACTATAGTGAAATCAACAATGTCACTGAAACTGGAAAGACAATTTGTATCTACACTGTTTATGCAACATATGAGGTGCTGGCACTTCACAATCGTTCAGAAGCTGTAAATGAGATACGGAAACGAATTTCTAAAAATGCCGAAAAGTAGATGGAACTGAGCTAACATATTGATTTGTTAGAATTGAAGATGATAGAACGGATTCCATCACACTTTTTAGTTGCCATACGTTTGACTGAAAGTAGCTATTCCAGTTGGGGATAGCTACTTTTTCATAAGGGAACGTCCAAAATAAAGATTTCGTGGTATAATGGATAAAATTAAGAAACAAACGGAAGAAGCGTAGAAAAGATGCCCCAAATGCGGGAAAAGGTAGCTCTCTATTTGACTTTCTATAACCGCGCGATTTGGGCGTGCTAACGTGCCCACGGCAATCGCTTACGAAACAGGGAATACTTTGAGCAAGTAGCTTGGTGGAGGACGCTATGGATGAAGTCACTGCAAGGAGGAATACACCTATCAAGCAGGAAAAAACACATTCATTATCACGCCCGTCTACAAGGACGAGGGTGAGTCTATGCGTGACATTCTTTTGAAACTGATGCTGGCCGACTTTGAGCCAGCTTAACTTTTTCATCGACATCCTTAACATAGGCGGTCGGCAGAGGTATAATATAGTTAGGATAAACTCCTCCTGTTTGGCTGTGGGAAGGAGGCTATTTTGAAACAGTCAGTCAAGAAAATCACCCTCGGCACAGCCGCTCTTTACTGCCGCTTGAGCCGTGGCGATAACATCAACAACGAGTCCAACAGCATTAGCAATCACGACAGAAAACAGATAACCATATTTAACGACCCGTAGGCGCTACGTACAACGCAAAGCCCACAGGCCACACAAATGGGGCATCGGCTTTTTGCACAAAAGGGCCGATGCCCTGACGTTTAATCGATAAGATCAAAAAGAGGTGCAAACCAAAAATATATTTCGAAGACCTTGTAAGATTTTGCGTTTTGCGAAGTCATATAGGTAAACGGGTCAAGGAGGTGAAAAGGTGGCAGACTTTGAGCAGATATACAGGGACTATTTCAGGGATGTGTTTCTCTATTTGCGGCAGCTCTCCGGCGGGAACGAACAGTTAGCGGAGGACATTACCAGTGAAGTCTTCTCCCGTGCGCTGCGGTGCATTGACAGCTTCCGCGGCGACTGCGACATACGGGTGTGGCTGTGCCAAATCGCAAAGAACTGTTATTTTACTTACCTGAAACAGAGCAGTAAGACCCAATTCGCGGCGGACGTAGAACGGTATATGCTGGAAGCGGAGGAATTGCCCGAGGAAATCCTGCTGCGCAGCGAGACTGTTCGGCAGATAAAAAAGCTGCTGCATGAGCTGCCCGACCCGTATAAAGAGGTTTTCATGTGGCGAGTTCTTGGTGAGATGAGTTTCAAGCAAATTGGGGAGCGTTTTCAAAAGACGGAGAACTGGGCGTGTGTCACCTATCATCGGGCACGAAAAATGATACAAAAAGGAATGGAGGCTTGCGAGGATGAAAAATGAGTGCAGCATTGTATGTGACCTTCTGCCGCTCTATGCGGAGGATATGGTATCGGAGGATACGGCGGAATTTGTAAAGGAACACTTGGGAAACTGCCCCACCTGCCGTGCGGAGCTGGAAAAGCTGCGAAAGCCTGTTCAGCCGGTAGCTGCGCAGCACGTGCCGGATATCGATGCCGAGCCGCTGAAACGCCTAAAAAAAGCGCTGCTGATGGAGAAGGTACAAGCTATTCTATGCACGGCGGCGGTACTGTTGGCACTGATGCTGTCGGGGCTCTCCTTTCTAACCGCGCCGGAATACTTCGCCTATTCGCAGGAACTGGTTACGGTAACAGAGGGAGCAAACGGAGAAGCAACTATCTCTTTCAGCAGTGAAATCACGAACTACAAGCTCCAACGGATCGCCGATCCGGCCGATAAGCAGACAGTCTACCACCTTGAAGTGTGGACTTGTGCATGGGACAGGATGTTCTCCAAACCCGGCGCACAGGATGTGACCGTAAAGCCCGAGAATGGTCATGAACTGCTCATCTATTTTACGCAGTTTATTAACCAAAGCTCCAGTAACAGCGCTGTGTGCATCTACGGCGAGATTGAACCCGACAGTGGCGGATGGATGGCGCTGCCAGGGCTTTCGATGGGCTACTGGTTGGCGATAAACATAGTCCTGCTTGTGATCCTCGGTGTAATATGGCTGAATCTGCGCAAAAAGGAGAAGCCGCGCCGTCTGGTAGAACGGCTGATTCTGATTCCCATCGCCTACATGCTTGGACATCTCTGTGTGCTGGGCTTTCACACTCTCTCCTACTCGGAATGGCGTGATGCTCAGATGATCCTTGCAATCGGCATTCTGTTCTACTGCGCTATGCTGCTTGCGCTGAGCATCTTCTACAGTAGGAAAGAACTGCGGGATATGCGCAGGGACGGTAGCAGATAAAGTGTCTGCTACACAAACAACAAAAAAAAGTGCATTGGCTATCTAAAACGATAGTTTATAGCAAATTTAATGAAAGGAGGTGGATACCATGAAAATTCGTAATACTATTGCCGTGATGATCTGTATCATGCTTTTGGCAAGTTGCTGTATAGTTGCAGCAGCAGCGTCTGGCAGCGAAAACGTAGGCGGAGGTTTTTGGGCTTGGGAAACGATTCCGGGGTTCATGGCAAAATCGTCTTATCTGCATCGCTTGCAAAGGCATTCAGCTTCGGCTCAAGTAGGCGCAGGCGAAATCGTTCGCGACGTTGTTGATGCAAATAAAACAGCTATAGCAACTGCGTGGGGCCTTTTTGGGACTTGTCGCGTCTGGTGGGATAATAATCCGTAAGAATGCCTTATAGTTCGAGTAGCGTATGATCATCAAATTGTATGGAGGGTAAGCCCGTTGCATTCCTGTAGTGGCGGGTTTGCCCACGATGAAGGATTTATGAAAGTGAGGTGGCTGTAATTATGAAACGGCTGGTAGTTTTCTGCTTCTGTCTGCTGTTTGGCGTTCTGTCTGCGCTGTCAATCTTAAATTTTGATGGCGAGGCGGTTGGCGCTATGGAGGGCAAAATGAGCAGAATGATGATTGTGAAACCGCAAGGTATGGACAACACATATTTTCTTACGGCGATTGACAACGCATTGAAAGATAAAAATGCTGACATCATGATGCGTATTGTGTCTCTTTGAGGACGGCAAGCCGATCAACAGATATTACAAAACAAATCATACATCTGATTTTCTTGATATCAAAACGGATTGCGGAATCGTTATTACCGGGAACGAATGCATTGCTACTGTCGAGCAAGAGGGATATACCACCCACCGGCTGGGATTGCCTGCGCTTTCACAGGATATAGCCATATTCGATTGGTATGAGCTTGAGAATTCAGACATTTCAAACGGGATTTTTTATGCAAAAGAAACCGATACCGCAACCGTGTCCGGTGCAATATCTGAGCTTGGAATGGATGTCGTATTGGATCGGAGCGCTTTTGTCCATGCGGGATACTCTTTCTGGCTGTTCGGCTTTGTGCCAGCCTTCCTGTTTGTTATCAGCGTGATGTTCTATACATTCTCCATTGCCAAGAAAAATGTACTAAAAAGAATTGACGGGTATTCGGGAAGAAATATACTCAAGAATGAGTTTTGTGAACTCGGCGTTCCTCTTGCCGCTTCATTTGGCTTTTGCTTTTTGCTCGTAACACTCATTCTATCAGCGGTTCTGTTCAAAAAACGCGCTTATGCTGTTTCTTTTGTTCTACCTCAAATATTTTGCCATAGGTATATGCACATTGATTACAGGCTTGGCAGCCGCAGCTATTATTATTTCGACCCAACGGAAGGCCACGCACAGCAAGGGACAGATTCCGAAAAACGGGATATACAATATTGCTACCCTTTCCAAATGCGTGATTCTTCTCTTTTCAGCTGTTTTTATTTCCATTGCGGTACGAAATGTTTCTGTTACACTTCATACCTATCATACCGCAAAAAATCTATCAGAAAAAGGTTTCCGGCTATATGACTGTACCGATATACATCAATAACGCTTCGCTTGATAAAGAGGCCGAAAACGGATATCTCCAATTTTACCTGAACTCCGTCTCTGCATACGATGGAATTCTCGTATATTCCGGTAACTATGACTATGATGTTACAAGCGGCAAAACGATAAACGAGGAATTTATGCTCATGAGAATCGAGACTACATTGTTGTAAATAGGAACTACCTGCACTTCAATCCTATCTTGACGTCTGACGGAAGAGTAATTGATGAGTCAATGCTTTCAGATGATGTAATTAACGTGCTGTTTCCGGAAGACAAATCCGAAAGGATTGATACATACCGTGAAAACGTGCGGCTCGTATATTCCAGCGATCCTAATATCTTGCTTTATGACGGTCAAGCATCTGAAATTTATGCGTATAACCCCAATATTAGTACCGGCAATGGGCTTATAGACCAGCCTATAATCGTTGTTGTAGAAAATCATCATTTGGATGGCCTTTATATAACCAGCTATATCTCAAAAGGAGCATATTTTATCAAGACTCAAACGGATTCTCCGTATACGGAATTATACCCGCTTTTGAAGGCATCGGGAATCGAAGCATACACTCTGGAATTGCGTTCGGTTGCCGATAACTATGAGAAGGTCATAGCCCGGCAGCTAACCATGCTTCGTATTTTTGGCACTCAGTCTGTATTTTTGTTAATTGGTCTATTTGCACTAATCATATTTACTGCAAGCCTCTATTGCGAGAATTACAAACGCAAAATTGCTGCCTGCATGATCGAAGGATATTCTCTGACGAACTGTATCCGGGGTCATCTTATCCTAACAATATTCGTTTACGGGGTCAGCATCTTGGCCCTTTGGGCAATAGAAAAAATGAATGTTATCGGAATAACGGCGGAAAGCTTAATACTCCCCATAGCCCTTCTGCTGGATATTGCAGTTACTTATGGTTTGTGTCGCCGCTATTCCACCGCCAATCTGTATAGCATAATGAAGGGAGCTGAATAAAATGAACTTAATCAAACTTGAAGGCGTTTGCAAGCGTTTTGGAGAAAAGAATCTGTTTAACAACCTGTCAATGGAGATAGAGCAGGGCGAGTTTGTCTCGATTATGGGAGAATCCGGTGCAGGCAAGACAACGCTTCTTAATATCATTGGAATGTTGGAACCTCCCGATCGGGGAAATGTAACGGTTTGCGGGCAGCAGAGTTCAAGCTTTTCGTCCCGTACCGCAACGTTGCTCAGGAGGAATCACATTTCTTATCTTATGCAGAACTACGGCTTAATTGATACGGAAACAGTAAAATACAATCTCTCTATCTCCGTTCACTTCAAGAAGCTGTCAAAAGCTAAGAAAAAGCAGCTTTATTCATCTGCACTTGAACGGGTCGGGCTCCCCCGGCTATGAGAAAAAAGAAAGATATATACACTCAGCGGGGGCGAACAGCAGCGCATTGCTCTGGCAAAGATAATGGTTAAATCTCCCCAACTGATTTTAGCAGACGAGCCTACGGGCAGTCTTGATGCGCGGAATCGCGACATAGTTCTCGCAATGCTTCGACAACTTAATGAGGAAGGAAAGACCATCGTTGTTGTAACGCATGATCCTACGGTGAGCGCATGTGCAAAAAGACATATAAATCTTGGATAGCGGCGATTGCTGCAATAACAGCCTGCGTGCTTTTTGCAGTGAACTTCAGGGTGACATTCGTTGATGGGCAATCAATGGAGCCCACTCTCAAATCCCATCAGCTTGTCTTAGTCAAAAGAACTGCTGCAAGCATTCAAAGGGATGATATAATCGTCTTTCGCGTTGATGAAACCGTCTACATTAAACGCGTTGTTGCAGTTTCCGGAGATACTGTTCAACTCAAGGATTCACGTGTTTATATAAATCACGTTTACCTTTCCCCCTACACTTGTGATGCAGACATTGCTGCTGCTGCATACAATTTGGAGGCAGATCACTACTTTGTTCTGGGAGATAATGATGGGGCGAGCATTGACAGCCGAGACTTTGGAATCATCTCAAAGGAACACATTATCGGCAAAGTCATTCTATTTTGATGCAATCACCGTAGGAGTGAGGATAGAGATAACGCTTTGGCAAGCAAGGTCTTTTGGAGCCAAAGACAGCAGGCGGAGAGACTCTGACGAGTCCCCGCCTTCGCCTTTTTGCTTGATGGGGCGTTCCCCATACCCCCTGTAACACAGATTTCATCTGTGGCTGCGCGATGTGCCATCGCTATTTTTCCTCGCGCTGCCGCTCGGTGGTCTGCCGGTTCTGTTCGTTCAGCCCCAGCAGACAGGCGGCGTTCGCCTTGTGGATCAGCAGCTCCCGCATCTGCTCCTGCGCCCGGTGGTACTCGGCGTAGGCCGCCTTTTTCTCTGCCAGCAGCCTTGCAAATTCCTCGTTCAGGCTCCTGACCGTGGGCAGCTTTTTCAGGCCGAACGCATCAAAGGCTTTCTTCGCCGCCTTGTGGATGAGGATATCCCCCTCATGCTCCGCAAGGTATCTTTTTGAGTATCCCGCCTTGCGGTAGCCGGTGTAAACGCTGCGCGTCCTGGAATAGTTCATGATGTGCGTCCGCAGGGTCTGTATCTCGCTCATACGCGCTTCCGCCGCCTTTATGGCCGCCTTCAAATCATAGAACCGCTTCTCCGCATCGGCGGCGGCATTGACAAGTGCGTCGAAATCGGCAAAGCCCTTTTCCTCCAGATATATCAGCGTCTTTGCCATCTGCTTGAGCTTTACCACCTTCATCGCCTGATCGTAGCGGTAGCCTTTTCCCGAATTGAGCTTTGCCTCAATGTCGGCAATCAGCGTGGCGCGCTCCCTGCGCTTCGGATATTTTTTCCTGACAAAGGGCTTGTGCGCCCTGCTTCCGGCGAGAATCGCGCGCAGCTCGTCCTCGGAATATCCCTCGCCCAGGGAATCCAGGCGGATGCTCTGTTTCTGGTTTTCGTGCCGCAGCGACAGCCTGCCCTTTCGTGCGACGGAGTAGCCGGAGAATTTCAGAAGCGCCAGCAGCGCGTCGAAGTCCCCGGGCTGCTTTTCAAGCGCAGCGTCTATCGCCATGCGCAGAAGATCGCGGTTGGAGAGCTTGTCGTGACCGCCGCGCCATTTGTTGTAGCTCAGCCCGTGTTTCTGCGGATTCTCCACCACGGACAGCCGGTGCTCGGCGCAGATCAGGTCGGACAGCCTGCGGACAGCGCGGTAGCTGCCGATGAAGTTCTTGAACTTTTTCGTACAGTCCAGCGCCGTGGAGTTCCAGTAGATGTGGTTATGGATGTGCTTTTTGTCGGTGTGGGTGCAGACGAGAAAAGCGTGCCGGCCCTTCAGGAAGCGCTTGGCAAATTCGTAGCCGATGCGGTTGGCCTCCTCCGGCGTAACCTCTCCGGGCTTAAAGGACTGCCGTACCTGATAGGCGATGACGTCGCTTTCCTGCACCCGTCCGGTCAGCTCCCGGTACTCCCGCTTGGACAGGGCAAATTCGGAAACGGCGGTCTCCGGCTCGCAGGCGAATGCGGAGATCAGCGCACCGCCCTCGGTCTTATCCGGGTTCATGCCGTACTCCGTCCGGTCGGCAAGGCACTGCGTAAGCGTCTTGCCCTTGTTTAAGTGCATGGGTATGATTCGTGTGGTCGCCATATTCCCTCCATGGAAAAAGGCGCAGGAGGGAGCCTGCGCCTTTTCACATTCCGCATATTCCGTTTATCCGTAGATTCGCTCCCTGAGCAGCATTCTCATACCGATAAACCGCGCTGTGAGCTTCACCGCCAAATAGTGCAGTCCGTAGGGGGAGAGCAGAAACGCAATGCCCAGACAGATGCAGCCGTTCTGCACGTTGCCGTCCACAAAGTAAAAAACACCTGAAAGCAGAAACAGGGCGGAGGCGATGACGCAGACCACGGCGGAAGCCTTGAGTGCCAGCGTGAGCGCCCATTCCACGATCCACAAAACCAGCATAAGGGGCGCAAGCAGCAGTTTCAAAATGAATTTCATAGTCGTTTTCCGTCCTTTTTGATTTCATTATACAGAAAGAGCTGCCCTAAAACAAGGATGCCGGCAGCATGGGCTTATCGTATATTTCTGCCTGCTCACTGAATGGTGGACAGCTTCATAAGAATTTTGTTGGCAAGTCCCCATAGCTGCTTTTGCTTTTCCAGAATCTCCGCAAGGTCGGTGTCGTAGGCTCTGCCGCTCTCGTTGAGCCGTTTGGCGATCTGATTGATGTTGTTGCTCGTGTAGCGCAGGAGCGAGATCATCTGCTTCAGCTCCGGCAGATCTAGCTTGATCACCAGCCCGTCCAGCGCCATCTTCCGCAGGAACGCCTCCTGATTGGTAACGCCGATCCGCGCCATCTTTTCCTTCAGCAGCCGGTGCTCCTCCTCCGTCAGGCGAACGGAGATGCGGATGTTCCGGCGCATGAACTGCGCGCTCACAGGGACGGCTCCTTTGCCTTTTTGACTGCCTCCGCCGCCGCTTCGGGCGGTCTGCTTTTCAGTCTGCCGAGCACCGAGGGCCTGCGCTCATGCGCCCTTGCGTCCTCCCGCGCCAGCTTGGTAAACAAATCAACCAGCCCGCTGTGGCTGTTCACCGCCAGATAGCAGTTCCGATCCGTCCCCCATGCGTCGGGGTTCTCCGAAACGGGAACGCTCTTTGCCCATTGTTTGTTGTCCGCTGAGAACCGCCCGTCCCAATCCTTCTGCCGGATGGTAATCGCCAGCACATATAAAATGCGCTCATGCCCGAACTGCTCCGCCACCTGCGCGACGGCTTCCCTGTGCAGGACGTTATCGCAATAATGCTCGGAGATCGCCTTCTCAATGGCCTCCTTGCAGGCGGTATTCGCCTTGTTGGAGGCGCGGTAAAGCTCCAGCTCGCCGTTTTCACGGGCGTGCTCGGCGGGAAATCTGTAAACGGGAATATCCTTCATATTGGTGCATCCTTCCTTTTATTAAGCTGTAGTGAAGCGGCTCCGACAAAAATCCGTTCTTCGTCGGAGCCGCTGGTTTTTATCGTTCTTCCTTGCCCCTGTGCCTGATTTTGTCCTCGGCGCAGGGCTGGGACAGCGGCGCTTTCAGCTTTGCCAGCACGGAGGGACGCTCCGCCTTTGCGCTCTGCACGGCGGGCGCGTCCTCCGCCATCTGCTCCATGGGCGTGCGGTCGTCGATGTTCAGCTCGGCGTTCAGCTCCGCAAGCCGCGCGGATTTTATCCGCAGCTCATCCTCCTGGGGGAAGGGCTTGCCCAGCTCCGCCTTTGCCGTCTCCATCTGCGCGGTGAGCGCGTCCAGCGTGTTTCTGACATTCTGCAATCTGTCCGGCATGGCGCTCAAAATGTTGTCGATGCGGGTGAGGTTGCCCCGCGCGTCCTTGCCCAGCGTCACGCGGTGGTTCATCTTGCCCTTGAGGGTGAGAATAAAGTCCCGCCCGAAGTCCTCCACGGTCAGGGACATGGCAAAGCCACGGTAGCTGCCGATGGGAACGGGCTCCATGCCCTTTGCGTCCTTGAAGGCTTCCAGAATGGCAGCGCCTGCGTTGTCCTTGTCGGTGAGAAGGTCGCCCTTGACCTCCATGCCCGCAAAGCCGTCCACGGGGTGCGGATGCCCGGCGAGCGTCTGCATATCGGCGGTGAATCCCTCCACGAAGCTCTCGTTCTGCCGGATCTGTTCGGGGAAATGCCTGAGCAGATTGTCCTCCAGACGGAACTGCTGGCTCTGATGGCTGGCCTTCATGAGCTTCAGGCGGGCAACGTCCACATCCAAGTCCATCTTCTCTTTAATTCTCTTGTCTCCGGCGCACAGTGCCTTGATCTCCGCATAGGAAAGGGCGGTCTCGTCCACGTCCTCGCAGGAGCGAACAGGGGATTTTGAGGTCATGATCTGGGATATAAACTTCTGCTTATTTTCTACCGTCTGCCAGAGGTAGGCGTCGAAGGTGGATTCCGTGACATAGCGGTAAATATGGACCTCCTTGTTGCGGTTGCCCTGACGGATGATGCGCCCGCTGCGCTGCTCCAGATCGCCCGGCCGCCACGGACAGTCGAGGTCGTGGAGCGCCACGAGCCTGTCCTGCACGTTCATGCCCGCGCCCATTTTGAAGGTGCTGCCCATGAGCACACGCACCTGACCGGAGCGCACCTTTGCAAACAGCTCCTTCTTCCGCGTCTCGGTGTTGGCTTCGTGGATAAAGGCGATCTGCTCGCGGGGGATTCCTCTGGCGACGAGCTTTTCCCGGATGTCGTCGTATACCGTGAAGCCGGGTTCGTCGGGGTTTTCCTTGTCGATCAGCCGCTCGACGGCGTTGAGCTCCGGGCTGTCCAGATTCCCGCCCGCCGTCTTTGCCGCCTTCGCCCCGGTCGTGCCGGTTTTCGGGGTGGACAAATCGCAGAACACGAGCTGGGTCAGCCTGTCCGCCTGCCGTCCTGCCAGATGCGGTGGATGTTGTCCACACAGCGATTGACCTTGCTGTTCGGGTCGTCCGGCAGGTCGGGGTTGATGATGCGCTGGTCAAGCCCCAGCTTGCGCCCGTCCGAGGTGATCTTGAGCATATTGTCCGTGCCGGGGTCAACAAGCTGGGCGTGTACCCTTGCTGCACGCTCGGACAGCTCCTGCACCATCTGCTTCTGTATCTCCGTGGGCTGCGCCACCTCGTTGTGATAGATGGGCGTGGGTGTAGGCAGGTTGAGCTGGTCTGAGGTCTTGATATCCGCCGCCTCCTTGAACAGGGTCATGAGCTCAGGCAGATTAAAGAACTTGGCAAAGCGCGTCCTCGCCCGGTAGCCCGTACCCTCGGGAGCCAGCTCGATGGCGGTCTGCGTCTCCCCGAAGGTGGAAGCCCAGCAGTCGAAGTGGGCAAGCCCCTTGCCGCGAATGGCGTCGTGCTGGAGATAGCGCATCATGGTATACAATTCGGTCATGGAGTTTGAGACGGGCGTGCCCGTAGCGAATACCACGCCCCGGCTGTCGGTGATCTCGTCGATATACCGGCACTTGAGCAGCATATCCGAGGATTTCTGGGCGTCGGTGGCGGAAAGCCCCGCCACGTTGCGCATCTTGGTGTAGAGAAACAGATTTTTATAGTTGTGTGCCTCGTCCACATACAGGCGGTCTACGCCCAGCTGCTCAAAGGTCACAACATCGTCCTTTCGGGAGCTGTCCTGGAGCTTTTTGAGCTTGGCTTCAAGGCCGCGTTTGGTGCGCTCCAGAGACTTAATGGTGAATCGCTCCCGCCCGCTGGCTTTTCAGCTCCCGCAGACCTTCCTCCACCTCAAAGATCTGCTCCGCCAAAAGCCGCTGCTGACGCTCCATGGAGACGGGTATCTTCTCAAACTGCGAGTGGCCGATGATAACGGCGTCGTATTCGCCGGTGGCGATACGGGCGCAGAACTTCTTGCGGTTCTTCGGCTCGAAGTCCTTTTTCTAGCCACGAGGATGTTGGCGGAGGGGGTAAAGCCGCAGGAACTCGCCCGACCACTGTTCGGTCAGGTGGTTGGGAAACGACGAACATGGCTTTGACACAGCCCCAATCGCTTGCTCTCCATCGCAGCGGCGACTCAAAGGTCTTGCCTGCGCCCACCTTCGTGCGCAAAGGAGGACGTAATAAGCCGCCATAGAGAACGCAATCGGCAGCCCGCTGATTGTTCGCGCAGCAGATCTCGGGTTCATACCGCTGCCAAAGGGACCAGCGCGTCCATCGTATTCACGGGTGACGGATGGCGTTAAACTGTCTCGTTGTACTGGCTGACCAGCGTTTGCCAGAAATCCGGTCGGCGTCGCTTCCAAACCCACTCCCCAAAGCATCGCCCGATGGCCTGCTGTTTCGTTCTTTATTGCCAGCGTAGTTTCTTTCTGGTTCAGAACGGCGCTTTTCTACGCCGTTTTCGTCCTCTATGTCGTAAATAGATACGCATATCCTGCAGATTCAGGGTATCCTCCAAAATCTTATAGGCATTTGGCGCGTTGGTTCCATAGGTGGTATAAGCGGCCACATCGCTGGAGGATACGGAAGATTTCCCCGTGATCTGCCATTCAGCAGTAAAGGAAGAATATTGACCTCGATACTGCGCTGGAGATAAAACGGGCTTGAAGGTCTCGTACATAAACTGCTGGATATATTCCTTGTCGATCCAGGTGGCACCAAGGCGCACCTCGATCTCCGACGCATCCAGGTCTTGGGGCTGGGCGGCGGTAAGAGCTTCCACATTGACTGCAAAAAGAAGAGTCCCTGCTGTGCCGCCCGCTGCGCCTGACGCAGTTTGCGGCGTACATTGCCGGAAAGGTATTCATCAGCAGTCACATAATGGGGTGTGCCGTCTTTCTCCAACTGTCCCGGTACACGGAAGATCACGCCTTGCAGTTCTCCCGCCAGTTCTTCTTTTGTTTTTTCCGGTAGCTGGCTCATATAGCCCATATCTACGCAGGCTTTTTTCCGAGATGGACACCGCCAGTGCTTCGCTTGCCGTATCCACAGTGGCCACTGCCTGATGGGGCTTGATGGTCCGTTTGGTGAACATATCCGCCTTGCGCTCCAGCTTTCCGTCCTCGTCAATAACTTCCAGCGCACAGAGCAGGTAATAGGAAGAATCGTCTGCATAGGCCAGCCGGTTTGCACGGTCATTGATGAGACCGTATTTGGCAGAAAAGCTGTCATAGAGCCGGTTCAGTTCCGCCTGTTTTTGGGTAATGGTGCTGTCTGGAACCGCTGCATCCATCTGAAGGTCGATCAGTTCCTGCACACAATCACGCAGTCCCACAAGACCTTTCACGCGGGCTTCGGCGGTGGCGTTGAGGTCAGGGCGCACCATGCGGCTGTTTTCCCGGTAGTACACCTGCCCGTCTACAATGGCATAGGAATAGTTCTTCACATTGGGGTCGGCAGGAATGGAGGTGTCAATGGCTTCGCCCTCGCCCAGCTCCGGCAGCTCTGCCTCCTGATAAGTGCCATGAATGTACTTCACAGCATCATGCAGCTGGTCGGAAAAAGCTCCAGTCCCTCGATAGGGTTCACGGTGTAATCCATACCATGAGCGGTGCTTACCGGCTCCTGTCTGCCCAGCACCATTTCCGGGTGGTCGATAAAATACCGGTTGATGGCAAACCCATCCTCCGTTTGTCCGGTCTGAGTCCATTCCGGCACGATGTCCAGCGGGCGGTCCCGCTTTTTGGAGGAAGATGATGTCCGATACCACCTCGGCACCGGCATTCTTTTTTGAACGCGTCATTCGGCAGACGGATAGCTCCCAGCAGCTCAGCACGCTGGGCAAGATAGCGGCGCACGGTGGAATCCTTGGCGTCCATGGTATATCGGGAGGTCACAAAAGCTATCACACCGCCGGGACGCACCTGATCCAGTGCTTTGGCAAAAAAATAGTTATGAATACTGAAATTCAGCTTGTTGTAGGCTTTGTCGTTGACCTGATACTGACCGAACGGCACATTGCCGATGGCAAGGTCAAAGAAGTCACGCCTGTCTGTGGTCTCAAAGCCGCCTACTGTGATGTCCGCCTTGGGATAGAGCTGCTTTGCGATGCGCCCGGAAACCGGGTCCAGCTCCACGCCGTACAAATGGCTGTTTCGCATTTTCTCCGGCAGCATACCGAAGAAGTTGCCCACACCCATAGACGGCTCCAGAATATTTCCGGTCTCAAAGCCCATGCGCCCCCACCGCTTCATAGATTGCCTGGATAACCGTAGGGCTGGTGTAATGGGCATTGAGGGTAGATGCGCGGGCGGCGGCATGTTCATCCTGGGGAAAGAACAGAGCGCAGCTGGGTATACTCGGAAGTCCATGCCGCGTTGTTCTGGGTCAAAAGCATCAGGAATACGCCCAGCCCATAGCGGGGAAAAGGAGCTCTCCTGTTGTTCGGGGCTTGCCTGCTGTCCAAACAGATTCCAGCCTCTTTCAGCAAACAGAATGAAATTAACATTTGCTTGGAGCTGGCTTTTGGACCGCCTTCGCCCAAATGCTCATCGGTAATGCGAAGTTTTTGCATTGCGGCGCAGGTTAACCTTGGCCATTCCTCATAGGGGCTTCCTCGGCAGCACTGGCATTGGGGAAGGTCTGCCACTGGCCGTTGACCTGAATGGAAACCGGGTGTTCATCCAACACTTCCTCAAAGGCCTGGCTCTGGCCCACCACTGCTAACACAACTGAACTGAAGTACAATTGAG
>VOFK01002252.1_pt1 | contig 30584 bp, 33 predicted proteins | sample 5384121 | NCBI WGS metagenome assembly VOFK01 (sample SAMN12384730, study PRJNA508395) | human gut metagenome | isolation source: healthy gut J | host: Homo sapiens | reverse complement strand
TTTTTGACCTACCCGGCCAAGAAGGGCCATGTGAAGGTCAATTCCCTGCCCTGGTACGACATCGTGCTGATGCTGGTGGGCTCCGCGTGCTTTTTCTATTTTGCCATCAATGCCTTTACCCTGATTCAACTGGCCACCCGCATTGAGCCCATCCATGTAATCATCGGCGTCATCGGCATTTTTGGTGCTGATAGAGCTGTGCCGCCGATGCGTGGGTATCCCTATCCTGTGTGTTGTGGCTGCATTGCTGATCTATACCTTCTATAACCAGCTCAGCTATAACCCCAGCTTCTTCAACGCGCTGAAAAATGTGGTGTATAAGCTATTCTACACCACCTCCGGTGTCATAGGCACTCCCATTAACGTGTGCTTTACTTACATCGTTCTGTTCATTATCTTCGGCGCGTTTTTGGAGCGCACCGGCATCGCCAGCTTCTTCATTGACTTTGCAAACCGTGTGGCCGGTTGGTCCAGCGGCGGCCCCGCTAAGGTGGCTGTTATCTCCTCCGCCCTGTGCGGCATGGTGTCCGGCTCCTCTGTGGGCAACACTGTGACTACCGGTTCCGTGACCATCCCCATGATGAAGAAAACCGGCTATAAGCCCGAGTTCGCCGGCGCGGTGGAAGCTGCCGCCTCTACCGGCGGTCAGATCATGCCCCCCATCATGGGTGCCGCCGCCTTCCTTATGGCGGAATACATGGATCTGCCCTACGCTGAGGTCGCCGTAAAGGCTATTCTCCCCGCCATTCTGTACTTTTCCGGCATCTTCATTGCTGTGCATCTGGAAGCAAAGAAGCTGGGTCTGCAGGGTATTCCCCGCACAGAGTTGCCGAAGTGGGGCTATTTGCTCAGAAATCTCTATCTGATACTGCCCCTGGTGCTGCTGGTATGGCTGGTGTCCTCCGGTGCAAAGACCATGGCTACCTCTGCTGCCATCTCCATCTTGGCCTCCTTTATCATCGGCTTTATCCACCTGCTGGCCACCAACCTCCGTCAGATGAACGGCCAGGGCTTTGGAAAGATCCTGTGGTTGACTGTGAAGGCCAGCCTTCTCTCCGCCGTCGATGCTCTCGCAGCCGGCGCTAAGGGTGCCATCACCGTGGCTGTGGCCTGCGCCATGGCCGGTATGATTGCCGGGTGCATTACCGTTACGGGCCTGGCCTCCATCCTCATCAACGCCATCGTGCAGCTGGCCGGTAATGCAACCATCGTCGGCCTGGTGCTGACCATGTTGTGCTGCATCGTGCTGGGCATGGGCGTACCTACCACCGCCAACTACTGCATCATGGCCTCTACCTGCGCCCCTATACTGATCCAGCTGGGCTTCTCCCCCTGTGGCGGCACACTTCTTCGTGTTCTACTTCGGCATTGTGGCGGACATCACACCGCCTGTGGCCTTGGCTGCCTATGCCGGCTCCGCCATCGCCAAGTCTAACCCCATGAAGACCGGTATCAACGCCACAAAGCTGGCTATAGCAGCCTTCATCGTGCCGTATATATTCGCCTATAATCCGAGTATGCTCTTTGTTGGCAATGTTGAGTGGTACGATGTGCTGCTTATCTCCGTTACCGCCCTGTTGGGTCTGTTCGGCATCGCCGCAGCCCTTAACGGCCATCTATATCGTAAGATTCCCATGGTGCTGCGTCTTGCCCTTGTAGCAGGTGGTCTTGGCATGATGATCCCTGGCCTGACCTCCGATCTGATCGGTTTTGGCCGTTGTTGCCGCTATTGTCGTATTCCAGTATATCTCCGGCAAAAAGCAAGCCGCATCCGCTGCGTAAACTCTTTTTCTCTCATTCTTTTATGATCCACCGATCCCCCAGGGGGTCGGTGGATTCTCTATATTGTTATGCCTTTTATCAGCATATTCAATGACTCCCACGCCAAAAACACTTGCAACCTGCACGCAAAAAGCTTTATAATACAAACATATGCACAAAAAACATAATCAAGAAGGTGATAACTATGGAACTTCAAATTCAGGACCTCGTTTCATCCATCAAGCAAGATGGCATTGACAGCGCCAACAGGGAGGCCGCCGCCATTGTGGCGCAAGCCAAGGCACAGGCGGATTCCATTATTTCCCAGGCAAAGGCCGACGCCGACAAGCTGCTTCAGGATGCAAACGCCGAGATCGAAGTGTTCAAAAACAGCGCCCGTCTCAGTGCGGAGCAGGCCAAGCGTGACGCCGTACTGGCTTTCCATCAGGAGATTCAAAAGGAATTTGAAAAGATCCTGGCTGCCGATGTGTGCAAGGCACTGGATCAGCAGACCCTGGCTACCCTCATTCGTGCCGCTTTGCAGGGTGAGGATGTGTCCGCCTACACGGTGGAGGTAAGTCAGGTGACAGATGCCATCCGTCAGGAGCTTGCCCAGGAGCTGAAAAATGGCCTGGAAATCCGCCCCTCCAAAAAGGTAGGCGCCGGCTTCCGCTTGGCCGCTAAGGACGGCTCGGGTTATTTCGATTGCTCCGATGAGGAGATCGCTGAAATGCTCATGCCCTTCTTCCGGGATACTCGCCTATAAGGAGGTGCCTCATGGCTTCCTACTATTATCTCATCTCAAGTCTGCCCATGCTCCGCACCCAGGGTGAGCCGCCCATGGACTATGCCACGTTCTTATCTCAATGCAGATCTGCGGTGAGTGAGGGGACGTATAAGACTCTGGAGGAGCTGACGGTACGCTCCGGTAAGGGGCCGCTTCTGTCAGAATGGGGCGAATTCTACCAATCTCTCTCACGGGAGCTGACCTATCAGCGCAGTGTGAAGCTGGGCCGGGTCTGCCCTGTCCCCTCTGATCGGGACTCAGGCATTGTCCAGGCGGTAACAGCGGCAGTAAATGCGGAAAATCCCCTGGAGGGTGAGCGCCTATTACTGGACCTGGAATTTCGCCGTTTGGATGACATGATCGGCCTGCACAATTTTGACGAATATGCCCTTTATGGCTACGCCATGAAGCTGCAGCTTCTGGAGCGCCAGCGCACCTTCCGGTATGACCGGGGCAAGCAGGCCTTTGACGGGCTGATGGATAACATCCGGCAGCAGATTTCCAGCCTATAACAAAACAGGAGAATCAATATGGACAAAGTAACAGGATTTGTGACCGGAGTGAACGGGAACCTGGTATCGGCCAGCTTCTCCGGCTCCGTGCGAAAAAATGAAGTGGGCTATGTCCTGGTGGGCGATGACCGGCTCAAGGGCGAGGTCATCCGCGTCAGCGGCGACACGGTGAGTATGCAGATCTATGAAATGACCAACGGCATTCAGGTCGGCGACGAGGTCGAGCTGACCGGCGAGCTGCTGAGCGTCGAGCTCGGCCCCGGTCTTCTGACGCAGGTATACGACGGCTTGCAGAACCCTCTGCCGAAGCTTGCCGAGCAATGCGGCTTCTTCCTCGAGCGCGGCGTATACCTTGACCCCATCCCCGATAAGGAATGGGAGTTCACCCCCTGCGTCAAGCCCGGCGACGCCGTGCTCGCGGGCGACGCGGTCGGCAGCGTGCCGGAGGGGCAGTTCACGCACCTCATCATGGCGCCCTTCGACCTCAAGGACGAGGGCTGGCGCGTAAAGAGCGTGAAGGAAAAGGGCGTCTATCACGTCCGCTCCACCGTTGCGGTGCTGGAAAACGGCGCGGGCGAGGAGAAGGCGCTGAGCATGGTCTTTTCCTGGCCGGTCAAGCAGCCCATCCGCTGCTATGAGGAGCGTCTGCGTCCCGACGAGACGCTGGTGACCAAGATCCGCTGCATCGACACCTTCCTGCCGGTCGCCAAGGGCGGCACCTTCTGCGTGCCCGGCCCCTTCGGCGCGGGCAAGACCGTGCTGCAGCACATGGAGGCGAAGAACGCTGACGTCGACATCGTCATCGTCGCCGCCTGCGGCGAGCGCGCCGGCGAGGTCGTAGAGGTCCTCAAGGAATTTCCCGAGTTGACCGACCCGCGCACGGGCCGCTCGCTGATGGAGCGTACCATCATCATCTGCAACACCTCGTCCATGCCGGTCGCGGCGCGTGAAGCGTCCGTGTACACGGCAGTGACGATGGCCGAATATTACCGCCAGATGGGACTCAACGTCCTGCTGCTGGCGGACTCCACGAGCCGCTGGGCGCAGGCCATGCGCGAGATGAGCGGCCGACTGGAGGAGATCCCCGGCGAGGAAGCCTTCCCTGCCTACCTCGAATCCGTCATCGCCGCGTTCTATGAGCGTGCGGGCAAGGTCCGGCTGAGAAACGGCAAAATCGCCTCCGTCACCATCGGCGGCACGGTCTCCCCCGCGGGCGGCAACTTTGAAGAGCCGGTCACGCAGGCGACGCTCAAGGTCGTCGGCGCGTTCCACGGCCTCTCCCGCGAGCGCTCCGACGCGCGCAAGTATCCCTCCATCCACCCCATCGACTCGTGGTCAAAGTATCAGGGCGTGGTGGACATGGCGCGCGTGGAGAAGGCCCGCGGCATCCTCCGCCGCAGCAGCGAGATCAATCAGATGATGAAGGTCATCGGCGAAGAGGGCACCTCGGCCGAGGACTACATCCTCTACCAGAAGGGCGAGCTGCTCGACGCCGTGTACCTGCAGCAGAACTCCTTCGATCCCATCGACGCGGCCTGCGAGCCGGAGCGTCAGGCGCATGAGTTCAACGTGCTCTACGATGTGCTCACGCGCGATTACGCGCTCAGCGACAAAAAGGAGATCCGCGCCTTCTTCAATCAGGTGCGTCAGGAATTCCTCGACTGGCACGGCACGGTCTACGGCACGCCGGAATTTGCGGCGCAGGAAACGAAGCTCACGGACCTCTACCGGAGCAAGGTAACGGGTTAAGGAGGGTTTCAGAATGCAGAAGGTTTATACCAAGATCGAATCCATCGTCGGCAACGTCGTGACCGTGCGCGCCTCGGGCGTGCGCAGCGGCGACCTTGCCCTCGTCGGCGAGAGCTACGCGAGCGTCATCAAGCTCAGCGGCGACCTCGTCTCCCTGCAGGTCTTTGCCGGCACGCAGGGCGTCAGCACGACCGACACCGTGCGCTTCCTCGGGCGGCCCATGATGGTCTCGTTTTCCGACGACCTGCTCGGCCGCGTGTTCGACGGCGCGGGCGTGCCGCGTGACAACGGCCCCGCGCTGACCGAGAATATGATCCCCATCGGCGGGCCCTCCGTCAACCCCGCCAAGCGCATCGTGCCCAAGCGCATGATCCGCACCGGCATCCCGATGATCGACGTGTTCAACACCCTCGTCGAGAGCCAGAAGCTGCCCATCTTCTCCGTCTCCGGCGAGCCCTACAACCAGCTGCTCGCCCGCATCGCCATGCAGGCGGAGGTCGACGTCATCGTCCTCGGCGGCATGGGTCTGAAATACGACGACTACCTCTTCTTCCGCGACACGCTCGAAAAGAGCGGTGCGATGGGCCGCACGGTCATGTTCGTCCACACGGCGTCTGATCCGACGGTGGAATGTACGCTCGTGCCCGACCTGTCGCTCGCCGTGGCGGAGCAGTTCGCCCTTGCCGGCAAGCGCGTGCTTGTGCTGCTGACCGACATGACCAACTTCGCCGACGCGCAGAAGGAAATGGCCATCACGATGGAGCAGGTGCCGTCCAACCGCGGCTACCCCGGCGACCTATACAGCTGCCTTGCCTCGCGCTATGAAAAGGCGGTCGACTTTGAGGGTGCGGGCTCCATCACCATCCTCGGCGTCACCACGATGCCCGGCGACGACGTCACCCACCCCGTGCCGGACAACACAGGCTATATCACCGAGGGCCAGTATTACCTCAAAAACGGCCACATCGAGCCGTTTGGCTCGCTCTCGCGTCTCAAGCAGAACGTCAACGGCACGACGCGCAGCGACCACCGCGCCCTGATGGACGGCATGATCCGTCTCTACAGCGCCTACAAGGAAAGCCTTGAGAAGAAGTCCATGGGCTTCATGATGTCCGAATGGGACGAGAAGCTGCTCAAGTACGGCCACCTCTTTGAAACGAAGCTGATGGACCTGAGCGTGAACATCCCTCTGGAGGAGGCGCTGGACCTTGGCTGGGGGATCCTCGCCGAGTGCTTCGAGCCGAACGAAACGGGTCTGAAGACCAGTCTCCTGCAGGAAAGATGGCCGAAAAAGGACGCCTTGAACTGAGGGAGCGCGTATGGCTGTCAAACTAACAAAAAATGAACTGAAGGTCCAGAAGGACCGGCTCAAGCAGTTTCAACGCTATCTGCCGACGCTGCAGCTGAAAAAGCAGCAGCTCCAGTCGGTCGTGATGCAGGTGACGGCGCAGCTTGAGAAGGTCGAAGCCGAGCGGCTGAAGATCGTCGACGGTCTGGACGGCTGGATCGCGGTGTTCGCCGAAAACGGCAGCTTTCCCGAGGGGATGCGGCTCGATTCGCTCATCCGTCCGAAGGACGTCGTCTGCCGCGACCACAACATCGCCGGCGTGATCGTGCCGGTCTTTGAGGAGCTGACCTTCGAGGAGATCTCCTACGACGTCGCGGACTATCCGCTCTGGGTGGACACCGCTGTGGTCACGCTGCGCGAGATCGCGCGGCTGGACGCGCTGGTCAAGACGCTGCGCACGCAGGTCGAGCTGCTCGAGCGGGAGCTGCGCTCCACCGCGCAGCGCGTGAACCTGTTTGAAAAGGTCAAGATCCCCGAGGCGAGGGAAAACATCCGCGTCATCGGCATTTACCTCGGCGACCAGCAGACCTCCGCGGTCGTGCGCGGCAAGATCGCCAAGAAAAAGCTACAGGAGGCGGCGCGATGATCGAGAAAATGAAGGTCGTTCACATCGTCGCTGCGCAAACGCAGAAAACGGAGCTGCTCGACGCGCTGCGTGCGCTCGGCATCGTCCATTTCGCGGAAAAGGCGGACGCCGACCAAGGCTATTTGGAGCGCTTCGCCGCCCTCTCGCGGCTCATCACCGTGCTCGAGGAGCAGGGGGTGAGCGAGGTCGAAGCGGAAACGCTCGACGACGATCAATTTAAAGTGCTCTTCGACGGGCTCAACGCATGTCTGGAGCGCAAAAAGGCATTGGAAGCCGAGCGCGCCGCCGCGGTCAGCGCGTGCGACACGCTCGCCGGCTGGGGCAGCTTCTCCCCCGCCGAGATCAAGGAATTGAAGGCGCAGGGCTTCGAGCTGCACTTCTGCCGCGTGGACAAAAAGCTCCTCGCTTCGCTCGAAGCGGACGAGGAGGTGCGCTTCCTCCGGCTCGCGCCGGTCGGGAAGCAGCAGACCGTCGCCATCCTCGGTGCGCTGCCCGCCTCCTGTGCCGCCGGCGAGTTCATCCCGCCGGAAAAGAGCCTTGACGAATACCGGCAGGAGATCGCCGACTGTGAGCGCGGTCTTTCTGAGTGCGGCGCGCAGCTCAAGGCCGCCGCGAAGCACCTGCCCAGCTTCCGCGAGCAGCTGCTCAAAACGCAGAACGACGCGGACTACTCCTCCGTGCGCAATACCTCGGAGAGCGGGGACGGACTCGTGTGGCTGACCGGCTACCTCCCTGTCGACGAGGCGGAGCGCTTCAAGGCCGCCGCCGCGAAGGAGCATTGGGCGTGGGCGATGGACGATCCGGCGGCGGACGACGACAAGGTGCCGACCAAGATCAAATACACCAGGGTCACGCGGCTCATCGCGCCGGTGTTCGACATTCTCGGCACCGTGCCGGGCTACCGCGAGTACGATATTTCGTTCTGGTTCCTCGGCTTCTTCACGCTCTTCTTCGCCATGATCATCGGCGACGCGGGCTACGGCTGCCTGTTCCTGCTGACCGCCGCGGCCCTGACGGTGAAGAGCAAGAAGCCCTCCGATGCCGTGCAGCTTTTGTGGGTGCTCTCCATCGCCACCATCGTCTGGGGCGCGATGACCGGCACCTGGTTCGGGCTTGAGGGCGCGATGGACGTGCCGCTGCTCCGCTCGCTGGTCGTTCCGACCTTTGCAAACTACCCCGAGTATTTCAACGTCACCACCACCCAGCAGCAGAACAGCGTCATGAAATTCTGCTTCATCCTCGGCACCGTCCAGCTCTCGCTGGCGTGCGTGATGAACATCCGCCGCAAGACGCGGGAGAAGGACCTCAGCTGGGTCGCCGACCTCGGCTGGCTGTGCGCGATCTGCGCGCTGTACTTCGTGGTGCTCTACCTCGTCATCGGCGAGCAGGTGAACCTCACGCCCATTGCCGCGGTGGTCCTTCTCGGCTTCGTGCTGGTCGTGTGCTTCGGCGGGATGTCGCCGGACAAGACCTTCGCGCAGGGTCTCAAGGCGGGCCTTGGCAACGCCTTCACAGTGTTCCTCAACACCATCAGCGCCTTCGGCAACATCATGAGCTACATCCGACTGTTTGCCGTCGGCATGGCGTCGCTCGCTATCGCGCAGAGCTTTAACAACATGGCGCTCGGCTTCAAGGGGCCGCTGGTCGTCGTCGGCATCCTCATCATGCTCGTCGGTCACGGGCTGAACATCGTGATGGGCCTGCTGTCCGTGGTGGTCCATGGCGTGCGATTGAATCTGCTGGAATTCTCCGGTCAGCTTGGCATGGAGTGGACCGGCACCGCCTACGCACCGTTCAAAAAACTGGATAAGATCAGAAAATAATCAAAAAGAGGAGAAACGTATTATGAGCATTGAATTTATTGGTATGGCGTGTGCGCTGGGCCTGTCCGCCATGGGCAGCGCGTTCGGCGCGGGCTTCGCGGCGCAGGCGAGCGTCGGCGCGTGGAAGAAGTGCTACGCGAACGGCAAGCCCGCTCCCTTCATCATGGTCGCCTTCTCCGGCGCGCCCCTGACGCAGACCATCTACGGCTTCCTGCTGATGAACTTCATCCGCAGCGCCGTGGCCTCCGGCGCCGATCCCGCGCTCGCCATGTTTACGGGCATCTTCGCGGGCCTGGCCATCGGCCTGTCCGCGTTCTTCCAGGGCAAGGTCGCCGCGGCGAGCGCCGACGCGCTCGGCGAGACCGGCAAGGGCACGGCGAATTTCTTCATCGTCATCGGCATCATCGAAACGGTGGCACTGTTCACCCTGGTGTTCAGCCTGCTGCTGCTCCAGTAACCCCGCAAAAGCAAGGGGATCCGGTCCCCTGCCAGACAACGCAAAAACTTCCCCTGTCTATGGCAGGGGAAGTTTTTTGCTTATTAAAAAGGTCTCGCAGAGTTTGCCGCCCGCGGGTTTCGCGCATTTTGGACAAGCATTAGTAATACTTCACCAGCCCCGACAGCAGCAGGGTGGGGAGCAGCAGCAGAACCAGAAAGGCCAGCATGTACAGCGGCGACAGGGCGGCGAAATCGCCGGCGGTGGTCAGATAGTACGACAGCACCAGGCCGCACAGGCCGCCGATCCAGCTGAGGATGGTGGACCAGCGCACCGCCTGACACATCCGCTGGCTGCCGATGACGGTTTCCGCCATAGGCAGCAGGCCGTCCCGATAGATCAGGGCGTTGGGGGTCTCCCCGGGCTGGGCGGTCAGGTCCGCCAGGGCCAGCCGGGTGGCCACCCCCGGGTAAATGGGCCGGGCGTTCAGGCGGAATTTCCGCTTCAGCAGATTGGGGGTGATGTTGACGCCCCGGGTGGCCAGCACCGGGGTCACCCTGGTTCCGGCGCAGGGCCCGCAGGGCCCACTCCACGTTCCGGGAGGGCAGGTACTTCACCGCGAAGATGGCCGCCAGGCGGCCGTCCACCGTCATGAAAACACCGGTTTCCATTTTCAGATCCCGGGGCAGGGCGATGCGGCGCTTTTTCATGAAATAGGCGCTGCCCATGGCCACCGTGGCCCCCCGGACGGTGCAGTCGATGCCGCCGTCCTCGTAATAGTGCAGGTCATGGGCGTCGTAGCGGAAGCTGACCTGGCCGTCCATCAGCTGCAGCAGCAGGGGCGTCAGCTGGCTTCCGGCGGCCCGGCACAGGGCCTCGGCATAGGCCAGGGCCTCGCCGATCTCCTGATCGTATACCTTCAGGCCGTTAAGCTCCACCGTACCCAGGGCGGCGGAGGGCTCGTTCTTCTCCTTGCCGCGCAGGGACAGGACCCCGACCGGGAACAGGTCCTCGTCCGTGACCACCACCCGGCGGGCGGCGGTAATGGCCCGGGCCCCCCTCCAGCCCGCCACGGCGCAGCCGCTTTTGTGCAGGCGGCGGCACAGCAGGGACAGGGGCAGCGTCCCGGACAGGGGCAGGGACAGGGGTACCGTGGCCGACAGCAGCGCCGACCACAGCCAGAGGAAGCGGTTCATCTGGTGCCCGCTGAGGGCTGCCACCAGGGCCAGCACCGTGGCCAGGGCCAGGTACAGCGGCGTCAGAATGGGCTGCCACCGGGCGGCGGGGTCCGGGGACTGCCACATGCGGTAAAAGCCCTCCAGACGCCCCTGCTGCTTGCAGGCTCCGGCGGCGGTGACGGAGGCCACATACGGCGGCGTGCCACCCAGCTGGGCCAGGCGGAAGCTGTCATACCGGGCCCGGGCGGCGCGATATTGGCCGCAGGCGCACAGATACAGCAACGCCGCCGCCGGGGCGGCAAAGGGCAGATTCGGGCATTGCCCCAGAAACAGGCACTGGGCGCTGTCCGCCAGGGCTGCCAGGCCGCACACCAGCGCCGCCGCCGGGGCGGTGACGCGCCCATGGCCCAGGCTCTCCCCTGCCTCGTGCCACAGTCGGGTGCTCAGCAGCAGGCACAGGGCCAGCAGCCCCGCTGGTATGCCGCAGCGCAGCCAGACGTGGTCATACCACCCCTGGGACAGCAGGTCCAGCCCGTCGATGACGGCCACGGCTATGGCCAGCAGGGTGGGCGCCGTCAGCAGCAGACGCTGCCGGTGCAGCCGGGCGCACTGCCACTTCTGCTCCCGGGCGGCGTCGTCCATGGTGGGCTCCGGCTCCGGCGGCTCCTCCGGGGCGTCGTCCGGGTTTTCCAGGTCCCGGGCGGGGATGCGGTCCCGGACCCACTGGGCGGCGGCGGACAGGCGCTCCCTCAAAGGCACCCGCTCCGGCAGGACGCCGTCCTCGTCGTCCTCCTCCGGAACGGCCCGGGGCTCGTCCGGGTCCTCCTGCCGCTGCCGGAAGCGGCGGCGCAGCCGGTCCAGGGGGTTCTCCCGGGGCGGTTCGTCGTCCGGGCGATACTCCGGCTCCGGAACAGGCTCCGGTTCCGGTTCAGGTTCTGGTTGTGGTTCTTGTTCCGGCTCTTGTTCCGGTTCGGGGGCCGGCTCCGGCTCAGGCTCCGGTTCGGAGACCGGTTCGGTTCGGGGATGGGCTCCGGTTCCGGGGCAGGCTCCGGCTCCGGGTCCCTTCGGGACCCACCCGAGCCGAATTCGTCCAGAATGTCGTCTATGGTGAAGTCCATCTCCGGCGGCGTGGGCCGCATGTCTTCGTTACGCATGGTGATCCCTCGTTGTTATCCCCGGCGCTGGCGCACGGCCTCATACAGCAGGATGGCGGCGGCCGCCGACGCGTTCAGGGAGGAAATATGCCCCTTCATGGGGATGCTGACCAGGAAATCGCAGTTTTCCGCCACCAGGCGACTCATGCCATCTCCCTCGGAGCCGATGACAATGGCCGCCGGGCCCTTGAGATCGGCGCTGTACAGGTCCGTGGAGGCTCCGGCGGCGGTGCCGAAGATCCAGACCCCCTGCTTTTTTAGGTCCTTCAGGACGGAGGTCAGGTTGGCCACCCGGGGGCCACCGGCAGATAGCTGACGGCCCCGGCGGAGGTTTTCCCCACGATGGCGGTGAGCCCGGCGGAGCGGCGCTTGGGGATGATGAGCCCGTGGGCCCCGGCGCACTCGGCGGTGCGGAGGATGGCCCCCAGGTTGTGGGGGTCGGATATCTCGTCGCACACCACCAGCAGAGGCGGCTCCCCCTTGGCGGCGGCGGCATCCAGGATGCTCTGGACGCTGACGTATTCCCGGACGGCGGCCAGGGCGATGACCCCCTGGTGGGAGTGGGTGCGGCTCATGGCGTCCAGCTTCCGCCGGTCCGCCTCCACCACCACCACACCGGCCTCCCGGGCCCGGGAGGCGATATGGCCCAGGGTCTTGTCCGTCTCGCCCTTGGCCAGGTAGATCTTGTCAATGGCCGTTCCGGCCCGCAGGGCCTCGATCACGGCGTTGCGGCCCTCAATGAGGCCGTCGGCCTCCGCCTGGGGGGCGGGCCGTCTGGTTTCGTTGTCTCTCATGGTGCGATGTCCTCGTTTTTTCGATATTTTATCCAGTATACCATATTCCATGGACAAGATAAAGCGCCCGGGACACAAATTTTTCGCCATTTTTCCCGGCGGGCTTTCTTGTATCAGGCCGGAAAATGTGGTATGATAAATTATTAATACTGATTCTTGATTCAAATATTGAATCAAGAATCCCGTGCGTGCGCGCACGCGCAGCGTGCAAAAGCACGCTGCGGCGTCTCATGCAAAACCTGACGCACCTTCGGTGCTATAAAAAGCTCTTCGAGCTTTTTAACAGGTTTTAGTATAAATTAGGGAAGTGCCGCCTTTTTCACGACACGGGGCGGCTGGGAGGTTTCCATTGGACAGAAAGCAAGTGCTTCTCGACGACGGGCAGATGGCCCGCCAGCGGGAATTTACCGAAAAAATCCACGCCATGCACCAGGCCCGGGGCCGGACACCTCTGGCTCTGGTGGACACCTTCGGGTGCCAGCAGAACGTGGCCGACAGCCAGCATATCCTGGGGATGCTGCGGGACATGGGGTGCGAGTTCACCGACGATGCCGCCCGGGCGGACATTGTGGTGATGAACACCTGCGCCATCCGGGACCATGCGGAAAAGCGGGTATACGGCACCCTGGGCGCCCTGACCCACACCAAGAAGCAGAACCCGGAGCAGGTCATCTGCCTGTGCGGCTGCATGGCCCAGCGGCCGGAGGTGGCGGAGAAGGTCCGGACCAGCTATCGCCATGTGGACCTGGTGTTCGGGCCCCAGGCCCTGTGGAAGTTCCCGGAGCTTCTGTATCAGGTGTATACCCGCCGGGGCCGGGTGTTCTCCGTGGAGAACGAGCACGGCTCCATTGCCGAGGGGATGCCCGTGGTCCGGGAGGGCCGGGTCCGGGCGTGGGTGTCCATCATGTACGGGTGCAACAACTTCTGCTCATACTGCATCGTCCCCTATGTCCGGGGCCGGGAGCGCAGCCGCGCCCCGGAGAAGATCGTGGAGGAGGTCCGCCAGCTGGCGGCGGAGGGCTTCAAGGAGATCACCCTGCTGGGCCAGAACGTGAACTCCTACGGAAAGGACCTGCCGGAGCCCTGGGACTTTGCGGACCTGCTGCGGGAGCTGGACAAAATCGAGGGGGACTATCTGATCCGGTTCATGTCCTCCCAGCCCAAGGACGCCACCCCCAAGCTGTTTGACACCATGGCCCAGAGCCGCCACGTGGCCCACCAGCTGCACCTGCCGGTGCAGTCCGGCAGCGACCGGGTGCTGCGGGCCATGAACCGCCCCTATGACCGGGCGAAATACCTGGACCTGATCGGCTATGCCCGGAAGGTCATGCCGGACCTGGTGCTGACGTCGGACGTGATCATCGGCTTCCCCGGTGAGACGGAGGCCGAGGCCATGGAGACCGTGGACCTGGTGCGGCAGGTGGAATTCGACGCCCTGTTCACCTTCATCTTCTCTCCCCCGGCCCGGTACGCCGGCGGCCAAAATGGACGATCCGGTGCCCCGGGCGGAGAAGCAGAAGTGGTTCGACATTCTGTGCAGCACCCAGAACGAGATTTCTGCCCGGCTCCACGCCGGGTATGTGGGCCGGACCCTGCGGGTGCTGGTGGACGGCGAAACCGACGACGCCCGGTGGCCCCTGTCCGCCCGGACGGCGGGGGGACGGCTGGTGCACCTGGTGGGGGACAAGTCCGCCCTGGGCCAGTATCGGGACGTGAAGATCACCGACAGCAACACCTGGGCCCTGTTCGGGGAGATGCTTCCTGCATCAAAAGAACGTTGTTCTTTTGATGCATAAAACTGTCCAAAAAGGGCCTTGCCCTTTTTTGGACAAAAGGCGCAGTCTGCTGCGCGCATAATTGGTCCGCCATGGGCGAACCAATTCCACACTTGCAGACCGAGAAGTATTTTCGGCCAGGTACACGCCCCGGCCGAAAATGATTGCATTTCATTTACCGCCTGCGGGCGGCAAACTCTGCGAGGCTTTTTGATGCATAAGATACCACGGCCAACGCCGCGAAGCGGGCATATGCCCCATAGAACAATAAGTTTTGCACTTTTCAACAATGTTTTCCACCACCATTCGACAGATCAGCCGCCTATGCGGCAGAAAGCGCGGGTGAAACTATGGCAGAGCTGACCCCCATGATGAAGCAGTATCTGCAGATCAAGGAACAGAATCAGGACGCCATCCTGTTTTTCCGGCTGGGAGATTTTTACGAGATGTTCGGCGACGACGCCCGGAAGGCGTCCAAGGAGCTGGACCTGACCCTGACCACCCGGGATAAGGACAAGAACAAGAGCTTCGAGGAGAAGATTCCCATGTGCGGGATCCCCTATCACGCCTCGGACGCGTATATCGCCCGGCTCATCGCCAAGGGCTACAAGGTAGCCATCTGCGAGCAGACCGAGGACCCTGCCACGGCCAAGGGGCTGGTGGACCGGGACATCATCCGGGTGGTGACCCCCGGCACGGTCATTGACGCGGCCTGCCTGGAGGAGGGGACGCTCCAACTTCTGCGCGGGGCTGTATCTGGACGACACCTGCGCGGGCTTCAGCGTGTGCGACATCTCCACCGGCAAGACCCACGTCACCGCCTTCCAGGGTCCGGACCGGGCGGAGCACCTGCTCAACGAGCTGGGGCGGTTTTCCCCGGCGGAGGCGGTGGTGAACCAGGCGGCCTACGACTGCGGGCCGCTGCTGAGTCTGATGCAGGATAAGCTCCACTGCCATGTGGAGCGGCTGAGCGCCGGACGCTTTCAATTGCAGGAGGCGGGAAAGGGCCGTCCGGCAGCAGTTCGGCGATGAGGCTGCGGGACGGCTGCCAAAGGGGAATCCCGCGGCGGCGCTGTCGCTGGGAGCCCTGCTGGACTATCTCCACGAGACGCAGAAAACCGACCTGCGCCATGTGGACGACCTGGACTATTATCAGCAGGGGCAGTTCATGGAGCTGGACCTGACGGCCCGGCGGAACCTGGAGCTGACGGAGACCCTGCGCAGCAAGGAGAAGAAGGGGAGCCTCCTCTGGGTGCTGGACAAGACCAAGACCCCCATGGGCGGGCGGATGCTCCGCAGCTGGCTGGAGCGGCCCCTGCTGTCCGTAACGGCCATCACCCGCCGCAGCGGCGCCGTGGGCCAGCTGGTGGACCACACCATGACCCGGGAGGAGCTGGCCCTGGCCCCTGACGGGCATCGGCGACATGGAGCGCCTGGTGGGCCGCATCGTATACGGCACCGCCGGGGGCCGGGACGTGGTAGCCCTGAAAAACGCCATGGCCCGGCTGCCCCATGTGAAGGAGCTGCTGTCGGCCTTGACCGGGGCCGCCTGGGGGAGCTGGCCCAGCTGGACCCCCTGGAGGACCTGACGGACCTCATCGGCCGCACCCTGTGCGACGATCCCCCCTTCTCCGTCCGGGAGGGGGAGTTCATCCGGGACGGCTTCGACCCGGAGGTGGACCGCCTGCGGAGCATCCTCCATGGCGGCAAGGGCGTCATCGCCTCTATGGAGGCCGCCGAAAAGGAGAAAACCGGCATCCGCACCCTGAAGATCGGATACAACAAGGTATTCGGATACTACATCGAGGTGTCCAACTCCTTCAAGGACCAGGTGCCGGATACCTATATCCGCAAGCAGACCCTGGTCAACGGCGAGCGATACATCACCCAAGAGCTGAAGGACCTGGAGCACGACATCCTGTCCGCCTCAGACCGGGTATCGGCCCTGGAATATGAGCTGTTCACCCGCCTGCGGCAGGAGCTGAGCGGCCATGTGGCCCGGATCCAGGCCACGGCCGCCGCCGTGGCGGAGGCGGACTGCCTGTGCTCCCTGGCGGCGGTGGCAGTGAAGAACAACTACTGCTGCCCGGCGGTGGACGAGTCCGGGGTCATCGAAATCCACCAGGGACGCCACCCGGTGGTGGAGGCCATGCGGCCTGACGCCCTGTTTGTGCCCAACGACACCTATATGGGCCGCAGCGAGGACCGGGTGTCCATCATCACCGGCCCCAACATGGCGGGCAAGTCCACCTATATGCGCCAGGTGGCGCTGATGGTGCTCATGGCCCAGATCGGGTCCTTCGTCCCGGCCAAGGCCGCAAGGCTTGGCATCGTGGACCGGATCTTCACCCGCATCGGCGCCTCCGACGACCTGTCGGCGGGGCAGTCCACCTTTATGGTGGAGATGACGGAGGTCAGCGACATTCTGCGCACCGCCACCGCCGACAGCCTGCTGATCCTGGACGAGATCGGCCGGGGCACCTCCACCTTCGACGGCATGAGCATCGCCCGGGCGGTGCTGGAATACTGCGCCGACCCCAAGCGCCTGGGGGCCAAGACCCTGTTTGCCACCCACTATCACGAGCTGACCGCCATGGAGGGGACCCTTCCCGGCGTGAAGAACTATAACATCGCCGTCCGCACCCGGGGGGAGGAGATCGTGTTCCTGAGGAAGATCGTCCCCGGCGGCGCGGACCGCAGCTACGGCATCGAGGTGGCCAAGCTGGCGGGCCTGCCGGACGCGGTGGTGTCCCGGGCCAGGAAGATCCTCCGGCAGCTGGAGGAGGAGTCCGGCCGCCCGGCGGCAGCCTCCGCTCCCCGGGAGGACCAGGTGTCCTTTGCCGCCGTGGCCGAGAGCCAGGTCATCGACCGGCTCCGCCGGACCCAGGTGGACTCGCTGACGCCTCTGGAGGCATTGCAGCTGCTGTATGAACTGAAAAAGAAGCTGACGTAACACGAAAGGACAACGCTATGCCTGATATTCAATGCCTGCCGCGGCATGTGGCGGATCTGATCGCCGCCGGCGAGGTGGTGGAGCGGCCCGCCAGCGTGGCCAAGGAGCTGCTGGAAAACGCCATGGACGCCGGGGCCACCGCCATTGTGGCGGAGGTCCAGCGCGGGGGCCTCACCTATCTGCGCATTACGGACAACGGCTGCGGCATCGCGCCGCAGCAGCTGCCCACGGCCTTTTTGCGCCATGCCACCAGCAAGCTGCGGACGGCGGCGGATCTGACCGCCATCGGTACGCTGGGCTTCCGGGGTGAGGCGCTGGCCGCCATCTCCGCCGTGTCCCGGGTGGATATCTTCACCCGGCAGACCGGGGCCCCGGCAGGGGCGTCCCTGCATCTGGAGGGCGGCGTGCCCGGGCAGGTGGAGGAGACCGGGTGCCCGGAGGGCACCACCATCTGCGTCCGGGACCTGTTTTACAACACTCCCGCCCGGATGAAGTTCATGAAGAAGGACAGCGCCGAGGGGGCCGCCGTGTCCGGCATCGTCCAGCACCTGGCCCTGAGCCATCCGGAGGTGTCCTTCAAGCTGCTGCGGGATGGAGCCGAGGTGCTCCACACCCCCGGCGACGGGCAGCTGCTGTCCGCCGTTTATGCGGCCATGGGCCGGGATTTTGCTCTGGGTCTGGAGGAGGTCCGGGGCTGCGGCGGCGACGTGCAGGTGGCGGGCTATGTGACCCGGCCCCTGAACGGCCACGGCACCCGGGGCCGCCAGCTGTTTTTCGTCAACGGACGGTTCGTCAAAAGCCAGCTGCTGTCCGCCGCCCTGGAGGAGGCATACCGCAACCGGCTGCTGAAGGGGAAGTTCCCCGGCTGTGTGCTGCATCTGACCCTGCCGGAGGACCGGGTGGACGTGAACGTGCATCCCGCCAAGACCGTGGTGAAATTCGTATCGGATAAAACCGCCTTCGATGCGGTGTACTATACCGTCATGGATGCCCTGGACGCGGCAGCTCGCCCCAAGGCCCCGGAAAAGGAGGAGAAGCCCTTCTACCGGACCATGACGGCCCAGGAGTTCCGGCAGCAGCAGAAGCCGGAGCCGGAGAAGCGGGGCAGCTATACCGCCCGTCCCGCCGCGCCGGTGTCCCGGACTGCGGCGCAGCCGGAGGAAAGACCGGCCCAGACCATGGCGGTGCGGGACGTGGTCCCGGAGGCGGGCAAGCCCTTTACCGCGCCCACCGGCCGCCCCGGCGTCAGCTATCGCATTACCCCGCCCACCCCAAAGCCGGAGCCGGTGCGGGAGGCGGTACAGGAGACGGTATCCCTGCCGGAGCAGGTGACCATGGAGCCACCCAGGGAGGCCCCCTGGCGCATTGCCGGGGAGGTGCTGCGGACGTATATCATCTGCGAGGATGAGCAGGAGAACGTGTGGCTCATCGACAAGCACGCTGCCCACGAGCGGGTGCGGTTCGACGCGCTGAAGGCCGCCACGGAGCCCATCATGTCCCAGACACTGCTGGAGCCCATGGCGGTGGAGCTGTCGCCGGAGGACTGCGCGGCGGTGCTGGAGCAGCTGCCCCTGCTGGAGCGGTATGGGTTCCGGTGCGAGGATTTCGGCGGCGCGGTGCTGGTGCGGGGGGTGCCCGCCGGGGTAGACGACCCCACCGGAGCCCTGGAGGAGCTGGCGGAGGACCTGCGGCTGAACCGGGCGGACCCGGACGCGGCCCGGGACAGCCTGCTGTCCACCATGGCCTGCAAATCCGCCATCAAGGCCGGGATGCACACCGACCCCGCCGAGCTGCGGCGTCTGGTGGACAGGGTCCAGTCCGGGGAAATTCAGTATTGCCCCCATGGCCGCCCGGTGGCGGTGAAGCTCAGCAAATACCAGGTGGAGAAGATGTTCAAGCGGGCGTGACAGCCCGGGAAAGGAGTCCGCCTATGATCCCATGACCGTTCATGTGCGTGGTAGGACCCACCGCCACGGAAAAACGAAAATGGCCGTGGCCCTGGCCCGGCAGCTGAACGGCGAGGTGGTGTCCGTGGACTCCATGCAGATCTACCGGGGCATGACCATCGGCACCGCCGCCCCCACGGCGGCGGAGATGGAGGGGGTCCCCCATCACATGATCGCCGTGGCGGACCCGGCGGAGCAGTGGTCTGCGGCCCGGTTCTGCCAGGCGGCGGACGCCTGCATCCAGGATATCCTCAGCCGGGGAAAGCTCCCGGTGCTGGCCGGTGGCACGGGCCTGTACCTGGACGCCCTGATCCGGGGAGACGACTTCGCCCCCGGCTGCCAGGGAGGCCGGACCCGTCTGCGGCTTCAGCAGGAGCTGTGGGAGCTGGGACCCCGGGAGATGCTGCGGCGGCTGGAGGCCGTGGACCCGGAGACGGCGGCGCGGCTGCACCTGCGGGACGAAAAGCGCATCCTCCGGGCCCTGGAGGTATATGAGGAGACCGGGGAGCCCATGTCCCGGCGGGACAAGCGGGGACGGGAAAAGCCGGACCGGTACCAGGCCCTCTATATCGGGCTGAACTTCCGGGACCGGGCGGACCTGCGGGAGCGCATCGACCGCCGGGTGGACGAGATGGTCCGCCGGGGGCTTTTGCAGGAGGTGCAGGCGCTTCTGGCCGGGGGCCTTCCCCGGGACGCCACGGCCCTGCAGGCCATCGGATACAAGCAGTTCCTGGCGGTGGCCGACGGCACGGCCACGGCGGAGCAGGCGGTGGAGGAGGTCAAGCTCCGCTCCCGCCAATATGCCAAGCGGCAGCTGACCTGGCTGCGGCGGAACCCGGCGATCCACTGGATCTACTGGGACAAGGAGCCGGATTTCCCGGCGGCTCTCCAGAATGCGACAGATTTTCTCACGGCCCATGGCTTAGGATAAGGGCAGGCGGACAGCAGTCCGCACAAAGAGAAAAGGAGCATTCGTTATGCAGAAAAACAACCTTCAGGACATCTTTTTGACCAAAGTCCGCAAGCAGAGCCTGCCTGTGACCGTGTTTCTGATGAACGGCTTCCAGATGCGGGGCAGCGTCACCGGCTTCGACAGCTTCACCGTGGTGCTGGACACCGACGGCAGGCAGCAGGTGATCTATAAGCACGCTATATCTACGATTGTCCCGCTGCACCCGGTGGCCCTGTATGACCCATGCCTGCCGTCGGAGGCGCAATAGCGCCCCGGCTGGAAGGCCGTCAAGCGTTTTGCCCCGTGCGGAATAAAATCACGGGGCCCCGGATGCCGCCCTGCGGCATCTGGGCAACAGGCAGCAGGTGATCTATAAGCACGCTATATCTACCATCGTCCCACTGCACCCGGTGGCCCTGTACGACCCATGCCTGCCGTCGGAGGCGCAATAGCGCCCCGGCCGGAAGGCCGTCAAGCGTTTTGCCCCGGGCAAAGCCTTGGGCACGGAGAATTTTTGAGACATGCCCCGGCGCGCGGCAGCGCCCCAACACCATCACCCGGCCACCAAAGGAGGTTACGCCATGAAATCCACCCGCGTATTCAAAATTCTGTCCATTGCCCTGGCGGCGGCGGTGGTGTTCTATTTCCTGGTCCAGGGGGTGCGGTATCTGACGAACCCCTACGCCACCACCCGGGTGTATACCAGCACCACGGAGGACGCCGTGGAGGCCTCCGGCTGGCTGGTGCGGGAGGAGGAGACCTTCCGCACCGACGCCGAGACCCTGAGTCCTACCCGGGAGGAGGGGGAGAAGGTGGGCCAGGGCCAGGTCATCGCCGCCACCTATGACAGCCCCGGGGCCCTGGAGGCCGTGGCCCAGATCCAGGCCAAGCGGCTTCAGCTGGAGCAGCTGGGTATGCCCTGTCCTCCTACCTGAACCCCGACGCCGCCCTGAAGCTGGACGGCTCCATCTCCGACGACATCATGGCCCTGCGGAAGAACCTCACCGGCGGGGACTATACCGCCGCCTCCGGCGACCTGTCCCAGCTGAAGGCCGCCATCGTCAAGCGCAGCCGGGCCTATACCTCCAGCCAGGAGATCAAGGCCGAGATCACCGCCGTGCAGGACGAGATCGACTCTCTGCAGGCGGGACTCACCGGTGCGTCCAACATCACCGCCCCCCGGGCGGGGACCTACTCCGCCGTGTGCGACGGATACGAGTCCGTGCTGACCCCGGCGGGGCTGGGGGACCTGACCCCCGGCGCCCTGGACAAGCTGGCCGCCGGGGAGAATAACGCCAACGTGGGAAAGCTCATCTACGGCAACACCTGGTACTATGCCGCCGCCGTCACCCAGGAGGAGGCCCAGCGCATCGCCGGCTGCGGCAACGTGTCCCTGCGGCTGACCAAAGGCATCACCGATGACATCGCCGCCACGGTCCACTCCGTCGGCCCGGCGGAGGACGGCCGGTGCGTGGTGGTGCTGGCCTGCCGGGAGTATCTGGCGGAGACCACCCAGCTGCGGCACCAGACGGCCCAGATCGTGCTCCACAGCTACACCGGGCTGCGTCTGCCCTCCGTGTCCTGCGGCAGCAGGAGGACGGGACCCTGGGGGTTTACTGCGCCCAGGGCAGCTTCTCCCGGTTCAAGCCGGTGGACATGGTGTACCAGGGAGATGACTATGTGCTGGTGTCGGTGCCCCAGAACACCGACGGACTGGACACCCTGCGTCCCGGGGACGAGGTCATCATGACCGGCGTCACCCTGGACGGCTCACAGATATTGACAGGAGATTAATACGGGAAAGGAAGGCTTTCACTATGTCTATTGCGGAGAACATTGCCGCCGTCCGGCAGCAGATGGACCAGGCGGCCCGGGAGACCGGCCGCACCGGCGCCGACATCATCCTGGTGGGCGCCAGCAAAATGAACGACGCTGCCGCCTGCCAGGAGGCCATTGCCGCCGGTATTGACGCCCTGGGGGAAAACCGGGTCCAGGAGATGACCGCCAAGCTGGCGGAAAACGCCTATGAGGGCCGTCCCCTGCACTTTATCGGCCATTTGCAGCGCAACAAGGTCCGCCAGGTGGTGGGCAAGGCCGATCTGATCCAGTCTGTGGGCAGCACGGAGCTTTTGCAGGAGATCGAAAAGGCCGCCGGAAGACTGGAGCTCTGCCAGGATATCCTGCTGGAGGTGAATATCGGCGGCGAGGCCGCCAAAAGCGGCTTTTCCCCGGATCAGATCCACGCTGCGGCGGAAATGGCCCGGGCCCTGCCCCATGTGCAGGTGCGGGGACTGATGACCATCCCCCCGGTGGCGGCGGAGCCCCACGGAAATTTGGCATATTTCGAGAAAATGCGCTGGCTTTATGTTGACATCAATGCAAAAATATACGATAATAAGATGGAATATCTCTCAATGGGCATGAGCGGCGACTTCGCCGACGCCATCCGGTGCGGCAGCAACATGATCCGGGTGGGCACGGCGATCTTCGGCGCGCGGGACTATACGAAATAAAGAGCAGGAGGGACGCATATGAGCCTGAAGGACGAGTTCAGAAAGTTTATCCACCCCTATGACGAGGAGGATGAACCGGAGGAGTATCAGGAGGAGGAGCGCCCGGAGCGTCCCCGCCGGGACGAGGAGCGCCGCAGCGACGACCGCCGCAGCAGGCGGTGAACATCAACCCGCCGGGCAGCTGAAGGTGGTGCTGGTGAAGCCGGTGAAGTTTGACGAGGATGCCAACACCATTGCTGACCATCTGATGGAAAAAGCGCACGGTGGTGATGAATATGGAGAACACCGACCCGGATATCGCCCGGCGTCTGCTGGACTTCGTGTCCGGCGTGGCCTACGCCACCAGCGGCAACGTCAAGCGCGTGGCGGCCAAGACCTATATCGTCACCCCCTATTCGGTGGACCTGATGGGGGACCCGATCGACGGACTGGAAAACAGCGGCCTGTATATGTGACGGACCGAGAGAAATACGGAGGGATAGAGCATGTACACACCCCAGGAAGTTTCCGAAAAAACCTTTCCCAAGTCCACCGGCCTGACCAGCGGCTATAACATGACCGCCGTGGACGAGTTTCTGGACGGCTTGACGGAGGATTATACCGCCCTGTATAAGGACAACGCCGCCCTGAAGGCCAAGCTGAAGGTGCTGGCGGAAAAGGTGGAGGAGTATCGGGCCACCGAGGACGCCATGCGCTCCACCCTGCTGTCGGCCCAGCGGATGGCAGCCCAGATGGTGGCCGACGCCCAGGCGGAGAAGGAAAAGACCATCGCCGATGCCCAGGCCCAGGCGGAGCAGATCCTTGCCGACGCCCGGGGCGAGGCGGATGTCCAGGCCCGGCAGCTCCAGCAGGAGATCCGGGATTCCTGGGAGAAGCTGGCAACGGCCCAGAGCGAGACGGAGGACTTCATCCGGCGCAGCCGGGACCTGTGCGCCCAGCAGCTGGCGTTTCTGGATTCCCTGCCGGAGCGCAATGCCCCGGAGCAGGAGGACCAGGAGCCGGAGAACGAGGCGGTGACCCTGCCCGCCCCGGAGGAGAATGCCGTGCCCGTGGCGGACGCGGAGCCTGTTCCCCAGGAGGAGGCCCCCCAGCCGGAGTCTGCCGCCGAACCGGAGCCGCAGCCGGAGTTTCAGGAGAAGAAAGAGGAGGAGTCCCCCTTCCCCCTGGATTTCAAGCTGAATCTGGAGGACCTGCAGTTTGGCCGCAACTACAACGGCGGCGACCGGCGGTGAATCATTCTGTCAAAAGCGGCCCGGCGGCCGCTTTTGCCTTATCTGCAAGGAGGTGGCAGTATGACGCCCATCGTGGCCCTGCTGTATGACTTTGACAAGACCCTGTGCACCACGGATATGGAGGACTACGCCTTTATCCCGGCTCTGGGCTATACCCCGGCGGAGTTTTGGAAAAAGGCCAACGATTTCGGCCGGGAGAACCGCATGGACGGCCTTCTGGCGTATATGTACACCATGATCGCCGAGTGCCGGACCCAGAACATCCGGCTGGACCGGGAGTTTCTGGTGCGCTGCGGCCACAGCCTGGAGCTGTTCCCCGGGGTGGCGGATTGGTTCGGCCGCATCAACGCCTTCGGCCGCAGCCAGGGGGTGCAGGTGGAGCACTACGTCATCTCCTCCGGCCTGCGGGAGATCATCGAGGGCAGCGGCATCGCCCACGAGTTCCGGGAGATCTACGCCTGTGAGTTCTTCTATGACCGGGACGGGCTGGCCTCCTGGCCCAAGCTGGACGTGAACTTCACCAACAAGACCCAGTTCGTCTATCGCATCAACAAGGGCGTTCTGGACGTGTCCGACGACAAGAGCCTGAACGACTCCATGCCCGACGACAGCAAGCGGGTGCCCTTTACCAACATGATCTACATCGGCGACGGACTGTCCGACGTGCCGTGCATGAAGATGATGCGGGCCTATGGCGGCCAGGCCATCGCCGTGTATCAGGAGGAGAACCGTCAGGGGGTGGAGGATCTGCTGGCAAGGGCGGGTGGACTTCATCTTCCCTGCCGACTATCGGGAGGGGACGGCGCTGGACAGCACCGTGAAAAACATCATCCGGAAAATGGCCATTACCGACGCGCTGGCGGAGGAAAACGCCGCCCAGTTCCGTCAAATCGGGCGCTCCCCCCTGCCCTATCAGGCCAGTCTCTTCGAGGAGACGTAAGAGGCCCCTTTCCAATGCGGAAAATTCTCTGCGTGTATAACGAGGGGCCATCGGGCGCAGCAAGTATCCATCAACGCCGAAAGAATCAGGCTGGCAGGTCAATGACCTGCCAGCCTTGTTCTTTATTCCCTTGGCATCCCGTATATGGGATTTTCGCCCTCTTATTCGCTCCACCAGCCCACAGATTCCAGAAACGCAAGCACATCGGCCTTATCCTCCTGCGTGGTATACACATAAAGCATCATCCTGCCGCTACGGATCTTTGCTGCGAAATTCGTTGGGCTATCAACGGCATAGATCTGACGGGCAGCGGTACTGCTTTCTGTCACCTCACCGGTGATGGGGAGGGTCGCAGCGGCATAGATGCGGCGGCAGCCGTCTGCGGAATCCAGCCTACAGAAGTCTAACCGCAAGGAGTCCTCATGCACGGAAACAGAGCGGATCAACATGGATCCGACGCCCCATCTCTGGCGAACGTCCTCCGTGGAGTCCACAGCGGTGTAGCCGGTCGCCACTGCTGCATTGCGGAACTCATCCAAGTCCGCGCTCCCGACGTAAGGAAAAATTTAACGAAAAGGATAACGGCAACGAACGCAAGAAGCCAAGCCGCAAGTCGGGGAACCCACTGCTTTGCCGGGATCTTTTTGCAATGGCCGTTGAATCAAACCCTGTATCTGTCTTCGGGACCGATTCCTTCGGCTCCTCAGTGTGCTTCTTTCGCAGGAGATTGCGAAACAGCTCCAGCCCCCCAGAGAAAAAAGCCCACCACTGCGATGGCCGTTCCCCAAAATCAGAAGGGTCACCAGATCACGGGTATTGGGAGAGAGAATCGTCGTGTTCTCTTCCGGCATTTCCGGGTCGTATTTCACGGTAATGGTATCACCGACCAGACGGGGCGATAGCAGATGTCCAATGCTGCCCGTATAGATTTCCCCGTTCGCCTCATACTCATATACGATGGTATAGTAAGTACGACTTCTGCCCTTGGTCGGATATCTGACTACCTGGCTGGAGACATCCGTGACCGTGGCCTCTATGGAGATCCAATCCTTCTGGTGGGATTGGTCTGCATAGTCTCCTATCCCGTCGACAATCAGGCCGATGCCCACGATTAGCATCACTAAGCCCATGACCCGGAAGTATTTGAATAAGGACCGATTCTGCTTCCACATCTCGCTGCCCCCTGCTCCGCCAGCCCCACAGGGAGTTTTATGCCCTTGTCCCCACTTACTGCTCCTTCTGGAACCGATCGGCGGCGATGAGGCGCTTCAGGGCCTCCACGCCCACCTGCACGGCGGAGGTGGTGTCCTCGCTCATGTCCTGATCCAGACCGGCGGCCTCCCGCTCCTGATTCCAGATCACATGGAAGCAGGAGCCGCAGCGGCAGCCCAGCGCATCCGCCACCACCACGAACAGGGCGGCGGACTCCATCTCGCTGGCCTTGACGCCCAGACGCTTCCCACGCCTCCCACTTGTTCAGCAGCTCATAGGACACCGGCATCCTGGCGGGGCTGTGCTGACCGTAGAAGGCATCCTTGCACTGCACCACGCCCACCTGCGTCCGCTTGCCCAGCGCACGAGACGCCTCCACCAGCGCTGTGGTCACCTCGAAGTTGGCCACGGCGGGGTACTCGATGGGCGCATACTCCCGGCTGGTGTGCTCGAAGCGGATGGCGCCGGTGGCCACCACCACGTCGCCGGAGCGGACATCCAGATCGATGCCGCCGCAGGTACCCACCCGGATAAAGGTGTCGGCGCCGATATTGTGCAGCTCCTCCATGGCGATGGCGGCCGAAGGGCCGCCGATGCCGGTGGAGCAGACGGAGACCTTCGCCCCAGCAGGGTGCCGGTGTAGATGGTGTACTCCCGATTCTGGGCCACGAAGTGTGCGTTGTCAAACAGGGCGGCGATTTTTTCGCAGCGGCCGGGGTCGCCGGGCAGGATCACATACCGGCCCACGTCGCCCTCCACACAGTGGATATGAAATTGCTTCTCCAGTTTTTGCATGAGAAATGCCTCCTGTCATTTTTTCATGGAACTCTTTGATTATACTTCATTCTGCGGCACGGCGCAACCGTTTTGTCCGTAGGAGGGGAACAGTCACCACACCTCCACGGTGTACTTCTTCAGCTGCGTCACCGGGTGCAGATCCTCTTGGCCTTCCGCAGACCCAGATCCCCCATGTCCTCCTCCCGGTTCACATACGCAAGACCGTCGGCATAGGCGGTGCAGAACTGGCGGCACAGCATCTGATAGGCGCCGGGGTAGTCCTGATCCGCCTTCGATGTGGATATACAGGGTGTCCCGCAAAAGACCTCCCCCAGCGTGAAGCCCACGATGGCCCCGTCGGCTCGGAGGACGCCGCCCACCAGACCGTACTGATCCAGATGCTCCAGCACCTCCTGCACCTTATGGTTTTCCTCCGCCGCCTCGCCGGGGGTGTAGTTGAGCTTCTGTTCAGGGTGTGAAAAAGTCTCCACCTCCGCTGCGTCGGTGTTGTCCAGCGGCTCGAAGCTCCAGCTCTGGCAGGTGCGAAGGAAGCGGCTGATGGGTTGCGCTGGCCGCTGAACTTCTTGCCGGACAGCCGGATCATCTCCTCAGCGGAGTACAGATAGTCGGCAAAATTCTCCTCCGTGATCTCCACCCGACCCGGCGCTGCCCGAACAGGGGCAGCTCCGCCTCCGATGGTGCAGAACCGCACCGGCCGCCCGGGTGACGGGTCAGGCACTGCCGCAGTCCGGCGGGGGATATCCTCCCCCGGGCAGGTTGTAGAGATTTCGTCCTCGCCGGTGAGGGTGGAGTACAGCACGCCGTCCTTCACCTGCCACGCCATGTGGAAGTAGTCCCGCCACATGAACATCCCGCCCACGGTGAAGTCGCACGTATTTGTGGTGACGAAGCGGAAATATGGGGCGATCACCGGAATATCATCGATGGTCATTTTCTGAAAAGGCATATGGTATCACTCGCTTTCTGGCCTCTCCGCCGGGGAAAAATCCCAAATATTATACCAGACCCCGCCGCCGGAATCAAGGGGAAGCTCCTGTCGTGTCTGCGGCTCATTCTTCTGTCATTACAAGGCCGCTTTGCAAATGTGTCGTATTTTGTCTCCGGCCAGTGGCTTTTTCTTTTTGCCTCCGGCGGGTAACTTTCTGCCAATAGCAGCAGAAAGTCACCGTCGGAGACAAAAGAAGAACGAACTGCCCTACATCTGCCCTCAGGACAAGCCTCCTCCCCCACACATCAAATTTTTACAAATTCTTCATATTTCTCCGGCTTTGTCAAAATTTCTTGATAGAAAATGCTGACGTCCGGATGCAAAATCAAATATTTTTGACAAATGCAACTCATTGCTTTTGCCGTCCCCAAAAATCCCCGAAAAATCGCCGTTTCTCAGACTGGCACGTCACTTGCTATTACTATGGGCAGACGGTCCACAGACCGCAGAATTTATGTTTCACTCTTCGAGTGAGGAAAGGACGACATATGGAGTTTTCACCTACCCTATTGGCCATCGTTCCCCTCTGCTGGCCATCCTCCTGGCGGTCATCACACGCCAGGTCGTGCTGTCTCTGTTCATTGCCGTGTTCGTCGGCGCCGTGATGCTGTGCGGCGGTAATCTGTGGGAGGGCTTTACAGCACCTTCTTCGATTACATCCTCCCCGGCTTCGAGGATACCGACCACCAGCGCATCCTGGCGCTGACCACCTTCTGCGGCGGTTTGTCGCTGCTGCTGGAAAAGAACGGAGGTGCCCAAGCCGCCAATGCCGTCAGCCACGGCGCAGGCAAGACCCGCCGGGGCGCTCAGGTGCTGACTTGGCTGGGCGGCGTGTTCGTCTGGTTCTCCGATTCCACCAACCCCCGTGCTGGTGGGCCCCATCTGCCGCAGCTTTACCGATAAGGTAAAGGTCTCCCGTGAAAGCTGGCCTACATCGTGGACTCCACCACGGCGGCCGTCCCCACTCTGTTCCCCATCTCTGCCTGGGGCGCTTATCATCGGCCTCATCGCCACCTTCTACACCTCCACCGGCTATAACGGCAATCCTCAGGTAGCTTCGCGGCCGGTATCCCCTACAGTACTACACCATCGGCTCCATCCTCATGGTGCTCATCATCGCCGTCACCGGCTGGGACTACGGCCCCATGAAGAAGGCCGAGGACCGTGCCTGCTCACCGGCAAGCTGTACCGTGACGGCGCCGAGATCCGCCGTGAGATCGAGCAGGAGGATCTGCCGGAAGGTGCCAAGCCCTCCATCTGGAATATGCTGGTTCCCGTCATCGTGCTGCTGGTGTTCATCTTCGTGGGCCTGTTCTACACCGGTGACATCAAGACCAATGGCTTCTTTGGTGCGCTGGCCAACAGCGGCTCCCTGCGTGCGCTGGATACCGCCTTCATTCTGGCTTCCATCGCCGCCATCATCATGGGCATGATCAGCAAGGTCTGGAACTTCAAAGAAGGCCCTGAGCACCTTCATTGAGGGCTGCGGGCATGATGGAGGTCCTGATGATCCCTCATGCTGGCCTGGGGCATCGGCACATCTGCTCCGCCTGCGGCACTTCCACGGATCGTCAGCACCTGCGAGAGCTTCCTGACCCCCCCTCTATGTGCGCTATCATCTTCATCGCTACCTGCCTGACCTCCTTCTCCACCGGCAGCTCCTGGGCGTATTCGCCATCTTCATCCCCATCGCCGTGCCTCGGCCATCTCCATCGGTGCCCCCGTAGGCATGGCCATCGGCGTGGTGCTGTCCGGCGGTATCTTCGGCGACCACTGCTCCCCCATCTCCGACACCACCGTTATGTCCTCCATGGGCTCCTCCTGCGACCACATCGACCACGTGCGCACGCAGCTGCCCTTGCCCCCTGACGGTTGCCGGATCGTCTCTGGTTGGCTATATCGTCAGCGGCCTGATGAAGGGCGGTGCCTTCGTGGGACTTGCCATCACGCTGGTGCTCATCTGCCTGGTGTCCTTCCTGCTGAATAAGCACGTGGGCCGTGGTAAGGATGCCAAGGCCCCTCAGGACGCCGCCTGATCCCATCCAAATTCTGGACACGAATAGGAGGATATAACCGTGAAAATTATCGACGCTAAGCTGCAGGTGGTGGAAGTCCCCCCCTGCCCCATCCCTTCCCCTCCACCTGGAACCCCGGCAATCCGGGGACCAAGCTGTTCGTTACCATCGCTGAGATCATCACCGACGACGGTATCCACGGCTATGGTGCCGCCTGCGACTCCTCCCAGCTGCTGGCGGGTATCTGGGACACCCACATCCGCCCGCTGGTCATTGGCAAGAGATCACGCAGGTAGAGGCCATCAACACCGGCCTCGTCAACGCCTCCCTGTACGCCTATCGCCCCTGGTGCGTGGAGGTAGCCGTGTGGGATGCACTGGGCAAATACGCCAACCTCCCCATCTATAAGATGCTGGGCGGCGTGCAGGACAAGGTTCTGGCCTACGCCAGCACCGGCTCCCTGAAGTCCGTGGAGGAGCGTGTGGAGGACGCCGAGCGGTTTATTGCCGAGGGCTTCAAGATGATGAAGCTCCGTAGCTCACCACGACGATCCCTTTGAGGACGTCCGTATCATCGCCGAGATCAAAAAGCGGGTAGGCGACAAGCTGAAGATCGCCGTGGACGCCAATCAGGGGCTGGTTCTTCACCGGCAAGCGGGCCGTGGCCAAGTGGGATCTGAAGAAGGCCCTGAACGTGTGCCGTGCCTTCGAGGAGATCGGCATCGAGTGGATCGAGGAGCCGCTGTACGGCTACGACTTCGAGGGTCTGGCAGAACTGCGCAAGCGCACCACCCTCCATGTGGCCGGCGGCGAGCTGAACGCTCAGGTCCACGAGTACCGTGACCTCATCAAGCACAACTGCTTCGACATCTATCAGATGGACGTGGTGCTCTCCGGCGGCTTCGTGCAGAACCGGAAGGTAGCGGCCATGGCGGAGGCGGAGAACAAGATCTACACCCCCCACACCTGGACTCATGGTATGGGTATGGCCGCCGCACTGCATATGGCGGGCGCTGTCAGCAACTGCCCCTTCATCGAGTACTGCTAAGATCCTCCCTACTGGCCCTACGAGGTGCGTGACATGATGCTCACGGAGCCTCTGGTGGTGGATAAGGACGGCTACATCGCCGTGC
>VOFK01001555.1_pt1 | contig 30595 bp, 42 predicted proteins | sample 5384121 | NCBI WGS metagenome assembly VOFK01 (sample SAMN12384730, study PRJNA508395) | human gut metagenome | isolation source: healthy gut J | host: Homo sapiens | reverse complement strand
TATTACGGCTGCTACTGCAACCGCTGAGATTAAATTCCGGTTCTTTTCTCATACGGTTTTTCGACCCCCCCTTTTGTTCGGCCGAAGGCGTTTGATTCTTGTAAACACCTAAAGAAGTGCTCCAATAAGTCTGTCCGTAGCTTATCCAGAAGTTTTGATTAAGAACATTTTCACTGGATTCACGAATGGTTGTCGAGAAATCCGATAAGTAATCGTTATCGGAGACCTTCTGATAATCCGCCGAGAGAAACATCACCGATGCGCTGGTAGTGTTTCCAAGCAACGCCGTAGCGTCGTTCGTGCGTTTCCTTAGTCCTTAAAGATGACGTTGTAGTCCACCTGGCCGGAGAAAGTCGGCTGCAGGTAACGGAACTCGTTGCCAAAGAGCACGCCGCGCTTAGACATAGGCTTCAACGTCAGCGTGTAGTCGTAGTTTGGTGCAATGTTCCAGTAGAACGGAACTTTCATATTCAATGCCGAGCGTGAGCCTGGGTGCCGAATCTCGGCGTTAAAGCCTGTCTTGCGCCTCGTGGATCCGACCGGCTGAAATAAGTAGTAAAGACCGGGATACCACCGACGTACAGACGTGCGTTCCTGCCGACGGCAGATCCGTCGAGTTCGTCGTAATCAATGTCAGAGGCTTTAATCCACCAAGCTTCCTCACCTTCGCGGCATGTTGTGACCATGGCATTGCACATCTTGGCTTTGCCTTCGCCGAGAAGTTCGATCTTGTCGGACGTGCCTCTCATCTGCGTCGGCGATAGCCGGGAAGGTTGCGTTCGGCATTTCTCCGGTTTCCGCATCGAGGTGATAAGTGAGCTCGGGCCCCTTGAAAATCGTACCGTTTCTGGCGCCACAAAGGCATTCCCGTTGGAATAAACCTCGTCGTTGGCAAAAGTGTAGGTAATGGTGTCGCCGCGAAGGACGGAGCCGCCTCGCCGAACTTCGGCGCTGTCAATGAGCTCGATTTTCTCATTAGGCGTTCCGATCATCTTGAACGCCGTGAGGTAAGTCGGGGCATCGCCTTCTTCAGAAGGCGCATTCTCATCTAAGCGGCGTGCCGCGTTCAGCTTCAGTCCGTACTCAGGTCGGGTAGCCGTTTCGGAATCTTGATCGCGCTCGGCCGCCGAGACGAGCAAGGGCATAGCTAAAGTCACAGCCACAAAAACGGGTAAGGCTCGAAAAGCTTCCATGGGTCTTTTTCGACGAATTGAAAAACTAGACATTAAAATTGCACGCTATTAGGTGGAAAGATTATAAAGGCTTAATTGACCTGCATATTCTTTCCGATCAACGGATGATGGAGAGGAAGTAATGACAGAGCGTGAAGTTGGCTTAAAGCAGTGGCTGGAAAAAATCGGAGGGTCTTTCGGGCTGAATCTGAAGACGCTTCGCCCGGCATCTTCGGACGCAGGTTTTAGGAGCTATTTCCGTATTGACGGAGACGGAACGACTTACATCGTCATGGACTCTTCCGGCGAAACCGGCAACGTCAAACCTTTTATTTTTGTCGACGATCTGTTTGCCAAACAAGGTATCAACGTTCCGAAAATCTTTGCTCAGGACGTAGAGCAAGGTTTTCTGCTGCTGTCAGACTTGGGAGCTCAAACTTATCTGGATGTCCTTTCGGAGGACAACGCCTCTAGACTAATGGATGACGCCACTACCGCACTTGTCAAACTCCAGAAGAACAGCAAACCGGGTGTCTTGCCTGAGTACTCCGAAGAACTGCTTCGCCGTGAACTCGAACTTTTCCCTGAGTGGTATGTGAAACGCCATCTGAATATGGAAATTACGCCGCAGATGCGCAGCATGTTCGACAAGATGTTTGATCTCATTATCAAAAAGAATCTTGCTCAGTCCTTTGTATACGTACATCGAGACTACATGCCGCGTAATTTGATGCTCGAAGAAAAGGACAATCCCGGAGTTATTGATTTCCAAGACGCTGTATACGGTCCGGTCAGCTATGACATTGCCTGCTTGTGCCGAGACGCCTTTATCTCCTGGAGCGAAGCTCAGGTTTTGGATTGGACCATTCGCTATTGGGATAAAGCCCGCAAGGAAGGCATTCCGGTCCCGGCAGATTTCGGTGTGTTCTGGGAGGACGTCGAATGGATGGCCCTCCAGCGTCACCTCAAGGTTTTGGGTATCTTTGCCCGCCTCAATTACCGCGACGGAAAAACGAAATATCTCGGTGATACGCCGCGATTCCTGAATTACGTTCAAAAGACTGCCTCGCGTTTTGATGCGTTAAGACCTTTATCTCGTTTCATTAACCAAATCTCCGGCATCGAAGAGACGGTCGGATACTCTTTCTAAGGAGTGTCGGATTGAAGGCGATTGTGTTGTGCGCCGGCAGAGGCAAACGCATGCGGGAACTCACGGCGCATAATTCCAAACCGCTGATCAAGCTGTGGGGCCGCTCAATGGTCGATTGGCAGCTTGATCGTCTGAAAAAGGGCGGTATCCGCGAGGCGGTGGTTAATACCGCCCATTACGCAGAACTCTATCCTTCGCACTTTGCAGAACATCCGGTCGAGGGAATGAGGGTGACCATTTCTCAGGAAGGTAGTTCGATCTCGGATGCGCTGGAAACCAAAGGCGGTATTGTCAAAGCACTTCCTTGCTCAGTGACGGAGAAGAACCCTTCGTTGTGGTTTCCGGAGACATCGTTACTGCCTTTGATTACGCTTCCCTGGAAAAAGCCGGTGATCGAATTAGAAAAGGAGAAATCGTCGGGCATTTGGTATTGGTGCCCAATCCTTCTTTCCATGACGGAGACATGGATTTAAAAGACGGACTTGTCAGCAGCGACAATAAAAAGTTCACCTACGGAAATATCGCTGTTTTCTCTCCCAAAATCTTTGCCGGAGAAAAAGCGGAGTTTTCCAAGCTTTTCCCTTGGCTGTACCAATTTGTGGATCAGCACCTGATCAGCGGTGAGCTCTACGAAGGTCCCTGGGCCAACGTCGGAACTCCGGAAGAGTTGGCCAAATGCGAGGCCTTGGGCTGTTTTTTTAAAGCAGGATCTTTCATGACCGACAGTTCTGTCCAAGTCGGCAATGTGACAATTCCCGGACGTGTGTTTCTGGCACCGCTGGCAGGCTTTACCGATCTTCCTTTTCGCCAAATTTGCCGCAAGCTGGGCGCGGCTTATGCCGTTGCCGAAATGGTTGCCTCACAGAAACACTTGAGGGAGTCAAGGAAATCACAGGAAAGATTTTCGCTCGGAAGCGAAAGTTATCCTCGCGCGATTCAGCTTCTCGGATCCGATCCTGAGGATTTGGCCGATACGGCCCGCTATGCGGTTCAGTGCGGTGCACAAATCGTGGATTTCAACTGCGGATGTCCGGCGAAAAAAGTTTGTTCGGTAGAGTGCGGCTCGGCTCTGCTAAAAGATGAAGCCCTTGTCGAAAATCTGCTGACGGCTCTGACAGCAGCGGTAGGTAGATGTTCCGGTAACGCTCAAATATCGGCTCGGCTGGGATGCGGAGCACATTAACGCATTAAATGTTGCGGCGCTTGCCCAGAAAGCCGGAATCAAAATGCTTGTACTCCACGGCCGTACCCGAGAACAAGGATTCAAAGGCGCGGTGGATTATCAGAGAATTGCCGAAGTGAAGGCATCTGTTGATATACCGGTGATTGCCAACGGCGACATCGACAGCGTTGAAAAGGCCGAAAGCCGTTCTTGCACAGACCGGCGCCGACGGCATCATGATCGGTCGCGCGGCTATCGGAAACCCTTGGATTTTTTCTCAAATAAACGACCGACTCAACGGAAGAATCCCGCAGACGCCGAGTAAGAGCCAACTTATTGAAACTATTGGCGAACACTTACAGTTACATTTTTCTTTTTACGAGAAGGAAAAAGGCCTAAAGACAATTCGCAAACACCTCAGCGGCTACTTTAAACGTTTAGACTTATGTCCGACTCTATTGACGGATTTGTACTCCGTTACGGATCCGATTCAATTAGAAAAAAATGTCGAGCGTCTCTTACAGGACAATCTCGACTAGCTTTTACGCAATGCTTGTTTTCTGCCGTCCGGTCAGAACGCGTTCCGGGAGCAGAAACGAGCGGGTTCAAACTTATATCTCAACGGAAGTTTCTAACGAAATGCACAACATGAAAAAACAAGCGCTGATCAGCTGCTCGGATAAATCCGGCGTTGTTGAATTTGCAAAAGCCCTGACGGAACTCGGTTACCACATTCTGTCCACCGGGGGCACCGCAAAACTCATCGCTCAGGCAGGCATTCCCGTACAAGAGGTTGCCGATTACACCGGCTTCCCGGAAATGCTTGACGGAAGAGTCAAAACACTGAACCCGAAGATCCATGCCGGCATTCTTGCCCGCCGCCCCGTTGCGGAACACATGGAAGCGTTAAAGCAGTTTGAAATTGATCCGATCGACATCGTTGCAGTGAACCTGTATCCGTTCGAACAGGCAATCGCCAACCCGAACTGCACCTTTGAAAACGCCATCGAAAATATTGATATCGGCGGTCCCACGATGATTCGCGCTGCCGCGAAGAACCATGAAAGTGTTACCGTCATTGTCTCTCCCGGCGACTACAGAAAAGTTATCGAAGAGATCAAGGAAAAGGGCGAAGTTTCTCCTGAAACCAGACTCGAATTGGCAAAGAAAGTGTTCGTTCATACCGCTCACTACGACGCCATGATTTCCAACTATCTGACCAGCATGAAGGGCAACGACGTTTCGACTCGTACAAAGTTCCCGGAAAGCCTGACACGCCAGTGGGTTAAAGTGCAGGATATGCGCTACGGCGAAAATCCTCATCAGGAAGCTGCTTTCTACCGCGAAAGAAATGTTGCACCCGGACTCTTGGCCGGATACCACCAGCTTCACGGTAAGGAACTTTCCTACAACAACATCGCTGACAGCGATGCCGCCTGGGAAGCCGTCCGCAGCTTTGACAGCCCTGCCTGTGTGATTATTAAGCATGCCAACCCCTGCGGCGCTGCTATCGGAATGAATTCCGAAGAGGCCTACAGCAAGGCCTTTAAGTGCGATCCGACGTCTGCCTTCGGCGGCATCATCGCTTTCAACTGCGAAGTTTCCAGAGAAGCTGCCGAGAAGATTGCCAAGCAGTTCGCTGAAGTCATTATTGCGCCTGAGTTCTCTCAGGGCGCATTGGACATTCTTCTGCAGAAGAAGAATCTTCGTCTGCTCACGGTTGCTATGGGCCACGCCCGCAACGACCTGGATATGAAGCGCATCGGCGGCGGCCTCTTGGTTCAGACCCCTGATACACAGTGCGTCAGTGAAAAGGACCTCAAGGTTGTGACGAAGCTCGCTCCGACTAGCGCTCAGATCTCCGACATGATGTTTGCTTGGAAGATCGCCAAGTTCATCAAGTCCAATACAATCGTCTTTTGTACGCGACGGCATGACTTTGGGCGTCGGCGCCGGTCAGATGAGCCGCGTTGACTCTGCCAGAATTGCATCCATCAAGGCAAAAGAAGCCGGTCTCTCTTTAGAGGGCAGCGTTGCCGCTTCGGACGCATTCTTCCCGTTCCGAGACGGTTTGGATGTCATTATTGATGCGGGCGCGACTGCGGTTATCCAGCCGGGCGGATCTATTCGTGATGAAGAAGTGATTGCTGCGGCCAATGAACGCGGTATCACCATGGTCTTTACCGGTGAACGTCACTTCCGCCACTAATTAAATTTTCCTAATTCGAGCCGGAATCGCAGTAAACACGATTTCGGCTCAATTATTGATACAAAATTCAAAGTATTTAGTTATCGGATCACGGTCCGAGGCTTTCCGGCACATTAAGATTAACTTAGTGTGCTTGTTAGTTTTATGGAGATGAGGAGCGTATGGTCAGACGTTACTTGGGATTGAATCGCCGCGTATTTCTTAAAGCCGTCGGCTTGGTAGGAATCGCAGCTGCCGAACCGGCTTTTGCACAGCTTTTTGTGAACATTCAAGGTGTCGGGGCAAACCAATTTCCAATTGCTGTTCAGCCGTTTTTCGGCAATAGCGAAGCGCCTGAGAACATTGCCGAAATCATCGGCAACGATTTGGTCCGAAGCGGTTTTTTCCGTTTGGTTTCCTGTGATGCCGCCACGGCACTCGACAAGGATCCGGACTGGAAAGCATTGAGTACAGCCGGCGTCGGTGCATTTGCAGACGGTTCTGTGACACGAGCTGCCGACGGACGCTATGAAATCAAGTTCCGTCTCTTTGACCCGGTGAAAAAGCAGGAGACAGACGAAGCCTCCTATATTTCTCCGAAGGACGACCTGCGTCTTTATGCCCATAAGATCGCAGATCGAATTTTTGAACGCCTGACCGGAGAGAAGGGCGATTTCGCAACACGCATCGCTTACGTTTCTCAGCAGGCCAAGAACAACTACGCCATCATGGTAGCTGACAGCGACGGCTACAACCCTCAGGTTGCCCTTCGCATCAGACATCCGATTATTTCTATCGATTGGTCTCCCAACGGCCGACAGATCGCCTACACCTCTTTTGAGACGGGTAAGCCGACGGTTTGGATTCATGATCTGAGCACGGGCAAGCGCCGCCAGGTCGGCTTTTCGGCGGCAACAACAGTGCGCCGGCTTTCAGCCCGGACGGAGGTACGCTGGCAGTGGCACTGTCTAAGGACGGCGGCACGAAGAATTTATCTGCTGGATACCAACGGTCAGAACCTCAGACAGTTCACCACAGGCGGCAGCATCGATACAGAGCCCGCATTCTCGCCGGACGGTAAATATATTTACTTCACGAGCGACCGAGGCGGCAATCCGCAGATCTATAGAAAGCCGGTTGCGGGCGGTTCCGCTGAACGCATCAGCTTTGGTAATGCCTACGCCATTAGTCCGGCGGTCAGTCCTAAGAATGACCAGGTCGCTTATATCGTTCGCACGGGCGGCCACTTTAAGCTCGTGCAGCAGGATTTAGCGACCGGCAATGTGATTCCGCTTTCTGAAATCGGAAAGAACGAGTCGCCGAGCTACTCGCCCAACGGAAACATGATTATTTATGCCTCCGAGGTTGGAGGTAAGGGTGTTCTGTCCACTGTCTCCACGGACGGAAGCACTCGTTCCCGACTCTCGGGTACCAGTGGAGACATTCGCGAACCCTCATGGGGTCCCACTATTAAGTAAAAGGACGAAGAAGATGATCTCTTCAAGATTTGCTATTTGCGCAGCCGCTGCAGCTGTCGCTCTTTCGCTCTCGGCTTGCTCTACAGTAGATCTGGATAAGGATAAAGCCGGTTCTATCACTGACGGAACTTCCGTTGAAGAAGCTCTGAGCTCCAAGACCGGCCCGCTTGCTAACCGCGAAGTTCACTTTGATTTCGACAGCTACACCGTTTCTCCCGACCAAATGCCGGTCGTGACAAATCATGCTCAGTTCCTGGCTGCTCACAAGAACCTGAACGTTCGTCTGGAAGGCAACACCGACGAACGCGGCGGACGTGAATACAACCTGGCTCTTGGTCAGAAGAGAGCGGAAGCCGTCAAAGAACGTATGACTCTTCCTGGGCGTTTCTCCTCAGCAAATCGAAACGATTAGCTACGGTAAAGAAAAACCCAAAGCCGAAGGTCATGACGAAGCGGCTTACTACGAAAACCGCAGAGTCGACATCCACTACATGCTCAACAAGTAATCTCTTATGAAAAGAATCGCGCTGGTGCTCCTTGGCACCGTTCTGTTGTCCGTCAATACATCGGCATGGGCGCTCTTCGGAGACGATGAGGCCCGCAAAGCCATTCTGGAGCTTCGCGATCAGCTGAAGTCTCAGCAGGAAGTGCAGATGTCGCTGTACGACCGACTGGAAAAACTGACGAAGGAAGTTCAGACGCTCCGCGGCAAAGTTGAGGATCTGACCAATTCCGTCGGTAAGGAAAAACAAAACGCCGAGACCATTTATGACGATCTTTCGAATCGTCTGAATGAAATGGATCCGAAGGCCAAGGCAGCCGCAGCCGCTTCTGATCGGGAGATTTCCGCAAAGCAGGAACTTGACCGCTGCTTGTCCGTCTTTCAAAAGGGCGACGCCAACCAAGCGATTAAATGCTTCTCAGGCATGACGCAGAAGTACAGCAGGACAAAGGTTTATCCCGATGCTCTGTACTGGCTCGGCAGCAGCTACTATATGAAAGGCAATTGCGCAGACGATCGCCACCGAGCAGCGTCTGATTTCCGGCTACAGCAAACATGCCAAAGTTCCGGAAGCCTACCTGTTGGTCGGTATGGCCCAGATGGATTCCAAGAAAACTGCGGAAGCCAAGGCTACTTTCAATAAGCTCATCAAGCTTTATCCGAAGAGCAGCGCGGCAGGACTTGCTAAAAAGCAGATGTAATCAATCGCAGATTGATGATCGAGGACCTTCGGGTTCTTTTATTCCCCCAAATTCGTGATCGTGCAGGAAGGAATGGCTTTTTAGCTTATTAAGCTAAAGGGCATCAGGAAAAATTCGGAACTCGGCGGAGTGTCCCTAAAGGAGGGATCGTGTCCTTTACGCGTAAATGTTGGTTTTATTTGATATGCCTGTTTGCGGGGCTGTGCACCGGGGCGGTCGGCGGATACTTCCAGTTCTTCCTGCATAAGGCAGATCATTTGCGGATGCAGCTGACCACGTGGGCTCATTCCGTGAGTTTTTGGGAAGGTTTCGGCGCTGTCTTGGCGGTTTGTGTCGCCTGCGCAGTCATCGGACGATTCCTGGTTCGTTTTGCACCGACGGCCGGCGGCAGCGGAATTCAATATGTTGAAGCGGCCTGGAGAGAAGAGGTTGAACCGGCGCGCTTTAAGATCTTATTGGTTAAGTTCTTCGGCGGTATTTTGACGCTTGGCAGCGGTATGGCTTTCTTTGGCGCGAAGGTCCGACGGTTCAGATGGGCGCCTCAATCGGTGCCACGATTGCCCGCATTCTGAAGTTCTCGAAAGAAGAGCTTCGTTTTCTCACCATCGCATCTGCAGGTACCGGCTTAGGTGTGGCCTTCTCATCTCCGCTAGGCGGAGCAATGTTCACATTCGAGGAAGTCACGAAAGATATCCGAATGAATCTCGTGATTCCGACCCTGATCTGCGTTTTTGCCGGATGCACGGTGTCGATGACGATCCTCGGCATGCAGCCGGACTACAACGTCATCAACCGAACCTTCATAATTCCGGGTGTCAAAGAGTCCGTCGCTTTCATTTTGTTCGGAATCTTTATCGGTGTGATGGGACCGCTCTACAACAAGATGGTTCTTATTCTTCTGAACACGAATGCATACTTCAAGAAGGTCATTCCTGAAGTGAAGGCCGGAATCATCGGTATCGTCGTTGCACTGCTGGTTTACTTTGCACCGGGACTTGCCGGCGGCGGCGATCAGCTCGGCACTGAGATGCTGAACTACACGTTCCCCATTGCAACGGTGCTGGTTATCGGATTGATACGCTGGTTTTTTGCGCCTCTTTGCTACGCCACAGGCGTTCCCGGCGGTCTGTTCTCACCGCTTCTTCTGATGGGCGGGATCTTAGGTCACGTTTTTGCATGGACGTTGAATCTCATCGGATTTGATTTAAACCCGATGGCATTCTGCGCCGTCGGAATGAGTGCCTTCTTTGCTTCGACGATTTGCGCTCCGATTACCGGCGTTCTGCTGATTCTTGAAATGACCGCATGCTGGGATTTAACACTTCCCATGCTCATCGGATCGGCATTGGCATTCTTTACTGCTCAGGTCGTTAAGAGCCAGCCGATTTACACGGCCCTGCGTCTGCGGATACCCGAAGTCAAGCAAATGCAGCAGCAGGGCGTCGACGTCCTCCAGCCGCCCGCTATTCCTGAAAAGTTGTCGTAGCGCGGTTTGACCTGATAAGCTGTACTCTGGTTCGGGAGAGGGCTTGTCCCTCTCTTTCGGCAGGAGTCTGACGCGTCTGTTACCGGCTATTCGCTCCGTTCTGTCGAACTTTCTGTTTTTCGGAAAAATAAAATGAAAAATATCAGTGTGGGAACGGAAGCCCTGGATGATCCGTTCATCAATCAAGGAACGGCCTTTAGTCAGGACGCCAGAATAAAACGGAAACTGCGCGGACTGCTTCCTCCGAGAGTGACGACGCTGGAGCATCAGGCCAAGCGGGCTTTAGAAAGAATTCGTCAGGCTGAAGAGCCGCTCCAGAAATACGAAATCCTTTCGCTGCTCCGCCACAGGAACGCAACCCTCTTTTATTACCTCCTCGAAAATAATATCGAGGAGCTGATGCCTATTGTCTATACGCCGACGGTCGGCAAAGCCTGTCAGGAATTCGATCGAATTTACAGTGAACCGGAGGGCCTTTACGTCACAATTGAAGATAAAGGTTCGATTCGGGACGTGATCAATAATTGGCCCTATGACGATGTCGACATGATCGTCGTGACAGACGGCGAACGCATCCTCGGATTAGGTGACCTCGGCGCCGGCGGAATGGGCATTCCGATCGGAAAACTTTCTCTTTATACGGCTTGTGCCGGGCTCAATCCCGCGCGCTCTTTGCCCGTGCTCTTAGATGTGGGGACTAATAATCAAGGTTTGCTGCACGATCCGCTTTATCTCGGTCTTCAGCAGCTGAGGGTCGACGGCGAGGAGTATTACGCCTTTGTCCGAGAATTCATTGAAGCCGCTAAAGCACGCTGGCCTCATGTGATTATCCAATTCGAAGACTTTGCTAATCGTCACGCCTTTGCACTGTTGGATCAATGGAAGGGTAAGACTGCTTGTTTCAATGACGATATTCAAGGGACTGCGGCGGTTGCGGTGGCAGGTTTCTACGCGCGGCAAGGGCTAAGGGAAGTTCTCTTGCCGAGGAAAAATTCCTTTTCTTAGGCGCCGGTGAGGCCGCAGGCGGCATTGCTGATTTGCTGGTTGAGGCTATGATGAAGGAAGGCCTGACCCAGGAAGAAGCCATCAATAGGATTTTTCTTTTCGACTCTCACGGTCTGGTGACAAAAGATCGAGAGGGGCTGACGCCGCTGAAGCAGAAGTTTGCTCATGAACTTGAACCTCAGAGCACATTCCTGGACGCCATCGGCGAAGTGAAACCTACGGCAATTGTGGGCTGTGCGGCTCAGGCAGGATCGTTTAATGCCTATGTACTCAGCGCAATGGCAAGAATCAATGAGCGCCCCATCATCTTTGCGTTATCGAATCCGACATCTCGTTCCGAATGCACAGCTAGAGAAGCCTATACCTACACAGAAGGCAAATGTCTCTTTGCTTCCGGCAGTCCTTTCCCGCAGGTTGAAGTGAACGGAAAGACTTTTATTCCTCGCCAGAGCAACAACTCTTATGTTTTCCCCGGAATCGGTCTCGGATTAGTGGTCTCGTCACCTCGGGTTGTTCCGCAAAGTGTATTTTTAAGTGCCGCAGAAGCACTCTCTAAGATTGTCTCGGAAGAGGACTTGGAAAACGGGAGTTTATTCCCGCCGCTCACAAAGATTCGCGAAGTCTCTCAGTCCATCGCGGCTGCGGTAGCCGAGCAATGTTTCACGACAGGTGTTGCCGGAGTGTCGAATCCGGTCGATTTATCCGAAGCGATTCAGGCGGCGATGTATAAGCCTGTCTACGATCAGATCTGACTAAATAAGAAAAACCTTCAGGACTGCGGAAGGAGAAACAGCATTCCTGAAGGTCAAGATTTTGAAGTACTCTCAGATCACAAAAGAAGAAAATTTCTTAGAAGGTGTGGTTCATCCCCACGAATGTTGTCCACGGATTTTTACCCATGTTGGTGGTCGGTGCCGATGAAGTGCCGCCACCGCCGTTGATCGTGTAATTCACGTTCTTCTCGTTGTTGAGATAGGCAGCACCGGCGTAGACGGTGGTTCGCTTACTTAACGGATAGTCGTAGCGAGCCGAGACGTTCCAAGCATTGGCCGAATCAGTTGTATTGTTCTTTAAATATGCAAAGCCGTTTAACAGGCTGCCGCTGAACAACGGTGTCTTTGCCGATACGCTGTAAACCATGATGTTCGGGGTTGGTATCGCGGACTGCAGCCTTGGAGCCGTTCTTATAGACAAGGTTGCCGTAGAGCTTGGTGAATCCGAAGTCGTAGCTCGCTCCTAAGTTATACAGTGCAGCATGCGCATTCGGATCCTTGAGATTATTCGGAGCTTCTGGCAGCCAGGTTTTGATAGGGTAAGTGAAGCCGATGCCGAAAGCGCCTTTGCGATAGACGGCCTGAGCTGCATAGCTGTTGCCGTACTTATTCGACATTTCGGATTCTGAGTTCAGCTTGTTCTGTTCTCCTAAAGAAACCATAGCGGAGAGCTTTAAGCCGCCGAAACTCGGGCTTTCATAGACAAAGGAATTGTCTCTGCGAGTCAGATTGTCGACACCGGATGCGCCGTTGATGCCCGGAATATGAGTATTCGGAAGATAAGGCGCCGGAGCCATGAAGTTGTTAATCGTACTGCCTAAGCTGCAGGCAAAAGCGTCAAACTGGGCGATTCCGCCGAAGTTCAGGGTGTACTGACGGCCGAAAGAAAACGTACCCCAGTCAGTGTTTCGGATTCCGAGAACCGCTTCTCGCTGAAAGGCCCATCCTTCCGGCTGAGCGGCGGTGGTATTGGTGCCGTTATCAACAAAGAAGCCGTTTTCCAGTCGGAAGAACACGCTGGTTCCTCCTCCTAAATCTTCCGTTCCTTTGATGCCGATGCGTGAACCGGCCTTTACCGCCGCTGCCTTCAACAACGGTGCTGCCGTTCTGCCGCTGGACATATGCGTCCACCATTCCGGATTTGAGACGTCAGAAGCGTAGACGCTTCCGCAGAAGCAGCAAGCAATCGCTGCAATGATTTTTTTAGATTTCATAAGGGTATCCCTCCTTGTTTTTGTGTCGTTTGATCTATTTCACTTTGAAGTTGAATTTATGGCACTGTGCGCAATAGTCTTCCGGCGGCTCATGCATCAGATGACAGTTGATGCAGTCTCCGTTATGAGGCGCGTTATGGGGATTGGCGCCGGGAAGATCTTTTGTTTTTTCAATCAGCATCGCTTTCGGGTGGCACTGTGTACACGTTTCTTCTGTCGGGAGGTTCGGATTCTTGAGGTCGGTTCCGTGGCAGGTCTGGCACGACGCCCTTTGGCGACGTGCTTATCGGCACCCATCTTCGGGGCGTCGGCTGCGAAGGCCGAGCAGGAAAACATCGCGGCAAGGAGTCCGATCCCGAGTAATTTTGTTGTCAGTGAATTCAATGGGGTCATGTCGGTTCTCTCCATCTGAAGCCTCCGGGAGGAGGCCTCAGACTAAGCAAGAGAATTAGCAGCCTCTTCGCCCAGCCGTTAGCTGTGCGGGCAGCAATACGTCCGAAGATGATGCAGTCGGCAACGGCGACGGTACCGAGGCGCACCATGCCGTGGACGCCGCCGGTCGCTTCGCCTGCTGCGTACAGACCGGCAATCGGATTGCCCTTGACGTCGAGAACCTGGGCTTTTTCGTTGATTTCAAGACCGCCCATGGTGTGGTGAACGCGCGGCCACAGACGAATAGCGTAGAAGGGCCCCTTGGTGTTGAGGACGGCATCTTTGAAGAACATGCAGTCGAATTCCGGGTCCTTCATGGCTTTCATATAGCCGTTGAATTTTTCGTTTTCTTTCTCAAGGGTGGCATAGTCCAGCTTGTAGAAGTCCGCCAAAGATTTGAGGTCGTCGAATTTACGAATAACGCCGTTCTTGAGTGCGGTTTCAAACTGTTCGGGCTTCATGTTTTTGCCGACGACTTTGTTCATCATGTTGGCTTCGCAGGTGTAGATGATCGCCGGTTTACCAAGGGCAACGATGGCATCAGCACGAACTTTGCGGTTGCCGGTTTCTTTAATGAAGCGCTTGCTGGTTGTCGGGTTAATCATGGGGCCGTAGCCGACCATAGATTCCACGGCAAGTGGGGCCAGACCGAAGCCGTTTTCGTCGGGAGAGGTCCAGGGGCCCAGCTGGATCCAGTCCATGTGGATGGTGTTGGCGCCTAAAGCCTGAGCTTCCTGAATCATTTCGCCGGTTGCACCGGGATGGTTGGTGGATCCGAAAGCGTCGGTTAAGCGCGGATCATGACTGGTGCGCATCTTGACGTTCTGGCTGAAGCCGCCGGAAGCAATCAGCACACCTTTGGTTGCGCGAATGTAGACAACTTTTCCACTTTCGGGACGATTGAAGCGATGGTTGACGCGGGCTTTAACACCGACGACGCAGCCCTTATCGTTGACGATCAGGTCATCCACAATCGTTCTCAGCTGAATTTTGATGCCGAATTCCTTGCATTTTGCGAGCATCGGATTGATGAAACCGGCGCCGGTGTTTTCCATCACAGCGTGGCTGCGGGGAACAGAGTGACCGCCGTGATAAGTGACGGCTTTTGAACTTGACGCCGACTTCGTCACGAAGCCACTTGTAGTTGGAGACGGATTCGTCTGCAATTCTTCTGGCGAGCTCTTTATGAGCGAGACCGCCGCCGGCTTTCAGAATGTCGGAGTAGAGAAGATCGGCATTGTCTTTGATACCGGCTTTTTCCTGCATATCTGTTCCGGCAGCTGCGATGGCACCCCCGTTGATGATGGAGTTGCCGCCGGCAGAGGGCATCTTTGTCAACAACAAGAATGTCTTTTCATACCGAGATAGTGGCTTTCAAGGGCAGCGCCCAGGCCGGCAAAGCCTGTACCGATAACGAGAAGACTGCAGGTTTCGTCCCATTTTTCAGGAACTTTGGTTGAGGCATGGGCAACACTTCCGAAAACAAGTCCGGCGCTCAGAGCGCAAGTGGTTTCCATGAAGGATCTGCGGGTGAATGTCATTTAAAAATCCTCCTTGATGATGTTGTCGGCTCTTCATAACCGATAAAAAGTTTAAAAACTGAAGATTTTCTTAACTACCCAAAGGCTTTGGTGGATAGTTAAAGGGTTTACGAGGATATAAAAAAAGACAAAGACTCGGCTTTTAGTTTGAAAAAACTAATGAAAACGCATGAAGCGCTTGGCTTAGAGGCCAATGAGGCAAGAGAAAAAGCCGAAAACTAATACCAAGGATTGGTTAGCGGAGGAAGTGCTTCTAAGAGTTCTCTGAAGGTATTTGGATATGTGTATTCGCTGCTTTCCTCGGCCGAGCGCATCCATTGGTAGCATCATCGACGAAGGCGGCAGGGAACGTGACGAAAGTCTCCGTCCCGATCCAGACTCCTTCTTCTTTCCATCGTTTTAACGCATTGTCTGTGGACACAGGAGAGGCGTTGGCGACGAGACAACGGTTGTTCCGTGTCAGAGGAATAGGGCATTTGATCAAGCCGTCGGCAGTGAGTTTGCCGTAATGAATAGCCCAGGTGACGACAAAAGCCTTTAGGCGAAGATCAACGGGGCGAAGGCCATCAGGTGCGCAAAACCCACTCGGTCTGAGAGCGTGCAACTTTCCAATAATCGGATGGTATAGGCAAACAGTTCCGGATCCGTCGTAAGGACAGGCAGTAAAAGATCCTTCGGACATACGACGACTTGGGCCTTTGTCAAGGCGAAGTAAGTTCCGAGAGAAGGTCGGCGTGTCAGAAAATTGAAGCCGTTTCCGCAAGCGAAGTGACCCGGAGTGGAGATTGCAGCCGCTTTCGGGCCGGAAACCGCATGCATTGCCGAAGTTGCGGGCTGTCACGCCCTGCTGAACGAGAACGATATCGGAAATTTTTCTGCCCTGCGGATAAAGAATCTCCTGCCGATCCAATTCCCGAACAGTTCCAAGCTTGGTAATCAAGTCCCGGAGTCTTTTACCGACGGGCGGATGCAGCCAAGGCGTAACAGGGACAGCACAGCCTCTTTTCTTTTCGTCGATACTGTAGTCGCGTCCCGTGCTGATTGCTGCCAACCATTCATTGGATACGTTTCTCATCCTTCCCTCCGAGGGTAGTGTTTTGTAATATTTTTAGACGTATACCACGACAGAAGACTTCTTGTCCAGACAATATCGTATTCAAGGTGATTAGGCGCAAAGCCCGTCACTGCGGACGGGTTCGATTGAGAGGCGATTACTTATGTTCAACAATCCGAATTTCTTCTCTTGGATTCGGGTTTCGGTTCCTCTTTTCTTGTAGATTGCCTCACGTCCTAATTGAATCGCGGTTTCCATGTCAGGGCACATATATTTGCCGAGTCGCTGAGGCTAAGCCCAATCGTCTCATCTGACGCAGCGGGTGCTCGCTCGCGCCGACCACAATCAGGATCTTGCCGTGTTTCACGAGGTTTCGCTGGAAGGACTCGATGATATCAAGCGCACTGTTGTCAATCGAGAGCAAATCAGTGAAATCGAAAATAACCACATCAGGTGCATCAGGTGCGTTGATGTGTTTGGGGTCTGTAACGATTTCCAGCTTGGAAACGGAACCAAAGAAAAGCGCACCTTCCATTGCCCAAGCTTCAATCTGCTTCGGAGCGTCGAAGGGCAGCGTTTTGGGAATCACGCGAGTGAGCGTGTTCATGCGATAGAGGAAGAATAAGGCGGCGGTGAGCAGGCCGATCTCAACGGCAACGGTCAGGTCGAAGATCACCGTCAGGAAGAACGTCACCAGCAGCGTTGCCTTATAAGACATGGTGAACTGTCTGAGGCGAACAAACTCATGCCAATTGCCCATGTTAAAGGCCATGAACAGAAGGATGGCAGAAAGCGCACACAGAGGGACGTTCATCGCCAGGGGGGCAGCTACTAGGATAATGACCAAAAGGGTCAGACTGTGGATCATACCCGCCATCGGAGTGACGGCCCCGCTCTTGATGTTGGTAACGGTACGAGCAATGGTGCCGGTTGACGGCAGACCGCCGAAGAAGGGTACAATGCCTTCATCCTTCCCTGATTGGGATCATGGCGTCTGGGTCATCGAGCTAAAGTGCATAAACAAAGTATTATATTTTGGTGACAAATCCATATGAAGTCAAAAACGAAGGAGCAACCAAACGAAGGATGTGTCATAGGAAATTCATGAATGAAACTTTAAGGAAAGAGAAGCCGCAAGTGGTCCGCTTTGATGTCGACATGCTAAGAACCTTCTATAATATAGTGGACAGCTTTTGTATAAAAAGATCAAAGCGAGGAGGCTGATGATGGCACTTTCAGCTGGTTTTATCCCATCCAGGTAACTGGATCAATGCGGTGGGAATCGGCTCTTGTATCGTCTGAATGCAGCATCGCATTTTATCTAGCTGGGATCGAAGAAAAAGCGGATAAGTGGCGTTGACAGGGGATGACACTGGCAACTTTCAAAAATGGAATTATGATGACAGTGGGAAGTCTTCTGGTGGGATAAAGCCTTTCCTGAAAACAAGTTTACGTAATCTCAGAGAGTCGTTATCCGCCCGATGAGTATTCGCTGATTGCATTTTTGCTTTACAATCATCGTTCAGATCAGGCTAGTCTGGTCAGGCCGTAGGCCGATGAATGCATCCAGATATGTTGGGAGGATTGTATTTTTAATATCGTGATGGATCCGGGTTTTGACTTCGGGATAGGGCGTTCCCGAAACTTGAGATTCGGGGAGCGGCACTTGCAACAGGTCAGGTGGTGACGCTGGCAATCATCTGCTGCTCCAGAACGAAATCTATGTCCATTCATCTGGAAAAAAAGAGGGAAGCCAGGAGATGGATGGTTCAGAGATTATATTCGGTTGGAATTCGGCAACCTTTGAGTCTTGCATTGCCGTCCATTCTAATCTCGGTCTTAAATGCAATTCTGGCAGTGTATTCAAAGTGTATATTGTGGTGCTTGAATTTACTATAAACTTCAAACGTTCCTGTATCTTCCGGCAAATGGAATCATCCAGGCATGCGTCCTTTTGGGATATAAATGCTGCATGGGGCGAAGGAATATAAACGAGTGGACGCCCGTACTGATCGTACTTGGTTAAGCGGTGGCATTAGGCAGCAGGAACCCTGATCTGTCATCGCGATACCGGAAACCTGATGGGAATGTTTACCACCAGTCCGAGACGGTAAAAAGCGTGGAGCACAGGCTCTTCTTCGGATCATCAGTGTCGGATTTCTGATTTCTGCAGTTTCCCGTTACATCCCTCCTGAGCGCTGGAAGGTTTGGGAAAGTGAAACCCCTTCACTGGTTATTTTCCTGTGCCGTTATATTCTTTTGATCATGGCCTGGCAGCCCATCTCGCTGAGTAGGACAAATGGGAGCAAAAGGGGCCCAAGCATGCATTCTGATCGAGGAAACGCTGACCGCAGTGATTGCATTTGTGGTGTAAAAATGTAAGGGTTCGGAAACTATTTTATATGAAGGTTTACATTCTCATCTCTTTCAAAAGGAATGCATAAGGCAAGCGTAAGCGGTTCCCGTTGCAACCTTTGCTTTGGGAGGATACTCGTTTTTTATCAACACATTTTGTCTCTCTATAACCTGAAATAGAATGGTGAGAATAAAAGATCGTCCGGGAACGCAGAAGTAAATCTGCATTTCCCCAGGACGATCTTTTTCTGTATATTTTTTTCTTTTCGAAAGTGTAGAACTTCCGATTATTTGCTTAAGAAAAGGTTCTGAGTTCAGAAACCGATACTTATGCATGTTCTTTCTGAACAGTCTCCCTTTCCGGAGTGAAGCATTAATGATGGTTACACCTTGTGAACGATCAGCAGGAGTGCCAGATCAACTGAAGTCCTTCTACCATGAAGACTGCGGTTCCGGCACTGAATGCTTTGACCAGTGCGATGGAACGCTGTACCAGCGCGGTAAAGGTGACGCAAGCATGCGATGATGATCAGCGGTGGGAACAAAGTACGGTTCTCTACGTTTGGTTACTTCAGGAAGATTGGCACAAAGTGTGATGAGTACCAGAGCACTTAACAGCTGGTTTGCGCTGCCGAACAGCGGCCAGATGTTGGAATATCCAACTTTGGTAAGGATAAATCCGCAAAGCAGGGTAACAACGGTGGAGAAATATTTGTTGCACAGAAGTTTTCTCCATCCTTCTGCATGTTCCATATCATCCACACTGAACAGTTCCTGGAAGGACATACGTCCGATACGGGCTACATGCATCCAGACTGGTCAGCGCCAGAGCGGATACACACATGGTCATGAAGCACTGTGCTACATAAACCGGGATACCAAACATCTCCAGGAAACCTGCAACACCGCTTGAGAAGACCTGGAATGGTGTTCCTGCTGCGGCGGTTCCGTACCATCTGCAGAAGCAGCGCACCGGCTACACAAAGAGCGATGACAGCCAGAAGACTTTCCAGAACCATGGCTCCGTAACCGACTTTCAACATATCTTTTCGTTTGGCCCTTCTTAGAAGAGGTACCGAAGAAACCAGGCTATGGAAACCGGAAAAACAGCACCACATGCAACAGTTACAAACAGGATCGGAACATATCTCCAATTTTTGTCATTCTTAAATCCAGTATAAGCCGGCAGGTTCATAGACGGATGAGCGACTACCAGACCACAGAACGGCACCGATGATCATTCCGGCGAACATAAAGGTTGTCATAATCACGAGGTTGCATTAAAGCCACATTGGCATTACAGCAGCCAGAAAAGATATAAGCGAAGGTCAGATAAGACCAGGTATCTTTGGTTGCGATCAGGTGCAGATTCATTCCGATCAGAAGAGCTGTGCGGCCAGAAAACCGCTGAAGTCCTAGAATACAACCTGTTTCCTCATCCTTTGAAACTGAATTTCTTCTGGACCAGTCCGAATGCTAATGCAAAATGTGGCATGCAGAACAGAAGGGGAAACGCTGTTCCGGCACCAATTGCTGGTCTCGCACCGTCGGCCTGGTGTAGCCAAGAACTCCGTCTGTTACCACGTATGCGTTGATAGCCAGTTCCGGCAACTCATATCTCGCGAAAGCTGCGATAACGATCAATGTAAACAAAGCCAGCAGAACCAAGGAACAGACGACGACCGGTTTTTCCGATATACTGTCTCAATCAGAAGTCCCATGGATTTTCCGTGGGCTTTTTCACACTGGCATAGAGCGCCTTGAAAATCGGCTACGTAGCGAAGAAGACTCGCCTAAAAGGATCCACAGAAGAAACCGGAACCCATCCGAAAGCAGCCTCGATCGCACCGCAACAGGGCCTGGCCCAAGTGAGAGAGGAAAACTGATGGCGAAATGGCTTACCCATCCATTGCGGGAAATCGCACCTCTCCGTCGTTAAGTGTACAACAGCAGGTGTTTTTGCCTTATGATCGATGCCCCACTTGGCAAGCTAACGACCGTACAGCATAACTTCCAAGGAGTGAATACGACTGCGATTATGATGATAACTAATGTGTTCATACTCATACACTCCCTTTATTAGGGAACAACGTTTCAGATAATAGATACGATCAACAACAAATCTCGACTGGAAATTAAAGAACTTGTTTCGGTGAATGAAGTTCCTCCGTCTTCTCCTCGGATTACTCCATGAGAAGCATTTAAGGTTAAAAATCTAATTTCGCGATACCACTTCTTTAAGTTCTATAACAATATGGTTGCTCTAGTCTCATCCCGTGAAATGAGCATCCCTTTAACGGTAGATACCCGGCTTGACTACTATGCTTCAAATCTTGGTAAAATGTGTTGGCCTGGCTGCTTGCAGGATGGCTCTACTTTCATGCTGTTCTCGCACCAACTGAAGACTCTCTGAAAAACACTTACACAGAATAGGAAGTCGTGTCCTGTTCATCGCATTTGTCTGTTGATAAAAAGTTTTTACATAGACCTGTTCTGTTGAAAGTCAAGAATGTATTTGAAAAAAAAATACAAAAAGTATAAATAAAAATAGTACAAAATGCAAGATGAAACCGTATAAATATAGAAAAATCATACAAATGCAGATGAAACAGTGTATTTATAAAAGAAACGATACCAGAGACTACAGGGTACCGAAAATACGGTCTCCGAGCGTCTCCAAGTCCCGGACAGATATAAGGCGTCTTCGTTTAACTGACGATCCAGATGGCCGACATAGATCTGAATATCCGGGTGGTAAAAGCCTGGAGACGTTTGAGTCCTTCCGGAGCCGCGATGATGCACATGAATTTGATCTGTTTTCCGCCATGCTGCTTGATGAAATCTACGGCAGCAATTGCAGAACCACCGGTTTACATCGGGTCAAGAGCTACGATCAGTCGCTGGTCGATCGGATCCGGGAGTTTGCAGTAATATTCATGTGGCTCGTGGGTTACATGATCACGGTAAAGTCCGATGTGGCCGATCTTTGCGGATGGAACTAAGGCAAGAAGACCTTCTACCATACCAAGTCCGGCTCTTAAGATCGGAACGATGGCAAGCTTTTGCCGGCGATCATCGGAGTCTGACAGGTTTCGATCGGTGTTTCAATCTCCACCACATCTTCCAACGGAAGATCTCGAAGTGCTTCGTAGCCCATCAGTGTGGCGATTTCTTCGATCAGCTTGCGGAATTCGTTGGTTCCGGTCTGCTTGTCACGAAGCATGGAAATCTTATGCTGGATCAGAGGGTGTGTCATGATGTTGTACATTATTTTCATTCATAGTCAGGTACCGTCCTTTTACTAGATTCTATTTCTATTAGTGATTATAAAGAAAATGACGAAGATTGCAATGAACCGTGGGAAAACAGAGAAATCGAAAGGCAGAATCAGCGGGAATTCTGTTTTGCAGGGGGAAAAAATCATGTATAATAAGAAATGCTTTATTGCATTAAATAAATGCAGAAACTGGGAAATACAACACATTATATAAAGTATGGAGGGAAAACTGGGGAAATGATAGTTGCGCTGATAGAAAAAGTATATGGAATGCTTTGGGGAGATCTGATCCATATTCCACTTCCGGGGAGGAAGCACATTGGGAATTTCGCTTTTGATTATATTACTGATTCCTACAGGAATCTATTTTACAATCGGACTCGATTTATGTCGCTTCGCATGTTGCCGGACATGGTACGTGCACTGGTAGAAAGAAAGAAGGAAGTTCCAGCCTTTCCACGTTTCAGACGCTGATTGTGTCTACGGCGACCAGAGTGGGAATGGGCAATCTGGGGTCGGCGTTGTGGCAGCGGTATCCATTGGAGGAGCAGGTTCTGTTTTCTGGATGTGGGTGACGGCGCTGATCGGTTCCTGTACTGCATTTGCAGAGGCAACCCTGGCGCAGATCCACAAGCAGGAAGATCCGCTGTATGGTGGATATCGGGGTGGCCCGGCATATTATATCCATGATTATGTGCAGACGAGAGAGAGAGAAAAACCGGCAAAAGGGCGGGAAAGCGATCTGGGCGGTTTTGTTTGCGATTTCGGTCTGATCTGCTGGTGTGGGATCAGTCAGGTGATCAGCAATTCGGTGGCCGCTTCTTTTAGAAAATGCATTTTCTATTCCGCCACTTTATACGACGATCGTTCTGGTGGTTATTGCGGCAGTGATCGTACTCCGGAAAAATGCAACCGTAAAAGTCCCGGATTATCTGGTTCCGGTGATGGCGGCTCTTTATTTCATGATTACATTGTTTATCATTTTTTTCAATCTAGGAAGCCTTCCGGCAGTGTTCTCCAGAATCTTCCGGAAGCCTTCGGACTGAAACAGGCAGCAGCCGGTGGAATCGGTGCTGTGATCATGAACGGGAGTAAAACGGGGACTGTTTTCCAATGAAGCAGGCTCCGGTTCGGCACCCCTGTGCAGCTGCGGCAGCAGAATGTCACAGACCGGCGCAGGCAGGGCTGGTGCAGGCGTTGGGGGTATTTATTGATACCATTATTATCTGTACCTGTACAGCAATGATCATGCTTCTGGCACCGGAAGAGATGACGACAGGATTATCCGGGATGGAACTGCTCCAGACAGCGATGCGATACCATCTGGGAGAATTTGGTGTGGTCTTTATCGCGGCGACGCTGTTTATGTTTAGTTTTTCCACGTTTCTTGAATTTTATTCTATGCAAGAAGTAATGTATCCTATCTGTTTGGAGATAACTGGCTTTCCCAGACGGCTTACAAAGATTCTGGCACTGGTGATGCTGTTTATCGGTGGAATTGCGGCATATACCTTTGTATGGGATCTTGGGGATGTGGGAATCGGACTGATGACAGTCTTTAATGTAGTGTTCCTCTATCTGCTGGCAGGTGAAGCACTGGGAGAGTTAAAGGATTATGAGGCGCAGAAACGCATGAAGAAAAAATAAAAGAAAGAACTGAGTCGGTCAGCCTGTCAGGTTGAATTTCTCGACGAGATTTTATCATTCCGCAAAAAGGATTGCATAAGGGGAACATCCGCAGCCCCGGAACTTCCTTCGAGCAAGTTTTAGACGCAGCTCGAAGAGTATCTCTTTTTGGGCGGAGGTAAGCGTAAGCGGTTCCCGTTGCAATCCTTTTTTGTGGGATGGAGAGAATTAACAGATCCGTATATTCTTTGCACCCTTATAATCTTCCGGGGCAACTGTCGGTAAGCAGGATTCCCCCTCGCAAAGGGAGCAAATGTCACAGAACTAACCACATTAAATTTGGAGTGGTCACACAGTGCGTAGAATTTGTGGCATTGTAGAACCGCTGTTTTTTGATCAGGGCTTCTTCGGAATCGGGCGTGGTGTAACCGGCATTTTTGCAGACACCGTTTGCACCGAAGAATCCGATGCTGAAAATGGTAATCATTCAGCATAAGTGAAGCAGAGGTTCCGATGATGGCTTCGGTGGACTGTTTTAGGTACCACCCAGTAAGATGACATGAAATCCTTTGGCGGCCAGCTTCTGGGCATGGGCTACGGCGTTGGTGACAAAAGGTTGCATCCTTTTCCTGAATATGTTCCAGCATATATCCGGTGCTGGTTCCAGCATCCAGATAGACAAAATATGAGGGCGGATCAGAGAAGCGGCGTACCGGGCGATTCGGGATCTTTTCCTCCTTGTTTAGATCTTTTTCTGGGCAACGGTTGGTTCCTCTCGGGACAGATAGAGACTGTCGGAGGAAACGGCTCCGCCGAATACTTTGGTCAGACGACCTTCTTTATCAAGCTGTGTAATATCTCTTCGTGCCGTAGATTCGGAGATATCAAGCAGTTCAGTCAGTTCGGTTACAGTGATACTGTGACGCTGGTTTAAGAGGTCCAGGATCATTGCATGACGTTGTTCAGATAACAAAAAAACACCACCTTTGTTTAAGAGAAAGTCTCCTGTGTGTCAGGAGACTTGTTGTTGTGGGCATACACCAAAAGGTCCGGTGAACCTTTTAGGTGTTTACTCTATTCTATACTAAATTACGAGAAAAAAGGAAACGGTTATTCTACATCCTTCTTCAAAATACCGAGAAGAACGGTGGATGCAGCGATACCCTGCAACCAAATAACCAGATACATCAGGGCATTTTTGCAACCGGGAATACGAAGATTCCACCGTGAGGGAGCCATCAGAGTACATCCGAATGCCATGGAAAGTGCCGGCGAGACCGGATCCTACGATACAGGAAGGAAGAACATGCAGCGGGTCGGCAGCAGCAGCGTAAGGGATGGCGCCCCCTGAGATAAATGCAAGACCCATGATGAAGCTGGTAGGGACCACTTTCTCTTTCGGTTTTGGTAAACATCTTCTTAAACAGGATGGTTGCAAAGCAATGGCACATGGCGGTGTCATACCACCGATCATGACTGCAGCCATGATATCATAGTTTCCGGCAGCGATGGCAGCGGTACCGAAAACATAAGCGGCTTTGTTGAACGGCCGCCCATATCAATGGACATCATTCCGCCAAGGATCATACCCAGAAGAATCTTGCTGGATCCGCCCATGCCTGCAAGTGCATTGTTCAGTGCAGTATTGATACCACCCATAACAGGTTCCACGATAAAGGACATCAGAAGTCCCATGATCAGAAGTCCGACAACAGGATAGATCAGAACCGGTGCAATCTTTTCCAGAGCTTCCGGAAGTTTGTCACAAATTTTACGCAGCAGAAGGATCACATATCCAGCAACGAAACCGGCAACCAGTGCACCTAAGAATCCGGATTTTCCGCCGGAAAATCATACCGCCGGCAAAACCGAGAACCAGAGCGGGCCTGTCGCCAATGGCCATGGCAATATATCCTGCCAGAATCAGGGGAGCATAAATCCAAATGCAACGCCACCTAAGGTCTTGAACCCGCAGCAATCAGTGTGATGGTACCGAAGTTGGCAATGATCAGCAACCGCCAGAGAATTCATATCTACGCTTAATCCATCAATCAGGAAGGCAAGAGCAATCCAGGATACCACCACCGACTACGAACGGAAGCATGTGAGAAACACCGTTCATCAACTGGGTGTAGATCTGGTGTCCGGCACCACCGCCTGATTTTTGCGGTCTGGGATTCTTTGGAAGAACCGGCAGTGGCGTGGTAGATCGGAGCGTCTCCGTTCATGGCACGGTCCAGAAGCTCACCGGCTTTGCTGATTCCGTCGGAAACCTGACACTCGATCAGCGGCTTTCCATCGAAACGATCCATCGGTACCTGCGTATCGGCTGCGATGATGATGCAGTCTGCATCTGCAATTTCCTGATCCGTCAGAACATTTTTGCACCGCCGGATCGCGGGTCTCAATCTTAACGGCACATCCCCGATCTTTGCGGCTTTTTCAATCCCTTCTGCCGCCATATACGTATGCGCGATACCGGTCGGGCATCCTGTAACAGCCAGCAGTTTAAATGAAGGCGCCTCGGAGTTGTCGGCAGAATCTTCGGAAATAGAAGTCTCAGCCAGACGCTCATCGATACCGGCTTTTTCGTCATCGGCCTTATCGATGATTGCCATAAATTCTTCCGGAGAGGTTGCATTTCTTAAAGAGTTTGCGAAGTCCTCGTCCATCATCAGGACAGATAATTTACTTAATACGTCCAGATGCACATTGTCTTCCGTGTTTGGAGCGGCGATCAGGAAGATCAGGGAAACCGGTGCTCCGTCCAGTGCGTCGAAATCAACGCCGTCTTTGACGACCATGGCAGCCAGTCCGGGAGCGTTGACTGCGTCACATTTTCCATGAGGGATGGCAAGTCGCTTCGCCGATACCTGTGGTGCTTTCTTCCTCTCTTGCATACACGGCTTTGCGATAAGCCTCGGTATCGTCGATCTTACCGCTTTTTGCCATCAGTTCGACCATCTGGTCCAGTGTGCTTCGCTTTTGGATGGGGAGCACCGCTAAGAGAGATACTTCGTTTGTCGAGTAAATCTGTAATTCTCATTGTTTTCCTCCTTCATTCTTTCCTTTATGATAGAGATTTGATATCTTTGCAACATTCTGAACTGAGAAGTACCGGGATCCGAATTCGCAGGAATCAGATTCGGCAATTCGTGTTTTTATTACATGGAAATCACTTGCTGATAAACAGCCTGAATTTCTTCTTTTTGGTTGCTAACAGCTCGGAAAAAATGCGCTGGCACTTCCGGAAGAAACGCCCATGTGGAATGCGTGTTCATAACTGTGTTTTTCCATCCATCCGGCAATAAATCCGGCAACCATGGAGTCTCCGGCACCAACTCCGTTTACAAGGGTTCCTTTCGGGGCGGGAGCGGCAGAAACGCTTCCGTCGGCTGCGACCAGACTGCTCCTTCACCGGCCATGGAAACCAGTACATTTATGGCACCCATTTCCTGAAGCTTTCTTGCGTAGGGGGACAACGTCTTCCCCGTGTCTTGAGTTCTACATCAAAGATCTCGCCCAGTTCATGGTTGTTGGGCTTGACCAGAAATGGATGATATTGAAGGACATTGACCAGAAGGTCGCGGGTGGCGTCAACTACGATCATTGCCCGGTGTCCTGAAGCTCTGCCATGATCTTGCTGTACATATCATCTGGCATAGAACTTGGAATGCTTCCGGCAAGAACCCCAGGATATCTTTACTGGTCAGTGCGTGAAGCTTTTTCCATCAACTGATCGATTTTTCCTGACTGATGACAGGACCGCTTCCGTTGATCTCGGTTCCGTCGATGGATTTCAACTTCAGGTTGATGCGGGAGAATCCTTCCTCAATCGGGATGAAATCAGATTTTACGCCGAGTTCCTCTACCCGTCTTACGATTTCTTTTCCGGTGAATCCGGCGGTGAATCCCAGTGCGGTATTGTCGATTCCGGAGGTTTCCCAATACGATGGATACGTTAATCCCTTTTCCACCGGGAAGCATCAGCTCAAAGTGGTACGGTTCGTCAGCCCCAGTTTAAAATCATCTACGGTGACAATATAATCCAGAGATGGATTAAAAAGGTAACTGTATAAATCATTTTGTGTGCCCTCCTGTGTTTTGATAAGTTTATTATACGATCAAAAAACGGTCAAAATCAATCAAACTAATTCACAAAATAATTGGGATCTTTTGTTGAATTTGTATAGTCTGTGATGAAACTGAAAAAAAATATACAGAAATATACAGAAATGAAGGGAGAAAAACAGGATGGAACGATCGAATTTGACGGAGTGAAACCAGCTGTATGAAGTAAGGCTTTTTACGGAGTGTACAGGCGTGTTATAATAAAAAGCAGGAAAGAGATTGATGAAGAACCGGAAAAAAAGAACCGGAAAAGAAGAGCCGGAAAAGAGGAACGTAAAGTATGTTAGTATATACATTAGGAGATCAACTGGAACTGGTGACACCGAAAGAGGTGCTGGAAAAATGGAATACCTGCCGTATTTCTGACAACTTCAAAAGAATGCAAGGATATTCTTTTGCAAAAGTAGGAATTCATTTTTGACGGGGATGTGGAACTGAAGAAATTTATTTCTGTAAGGTTGAAAACACAACAGGACAGTGTGTATGGAACCCCTATGTGTTCCGAGACTGCTGGATGTGCTGGGCAGTCGATACAAGCTGCAGTTTTTTATCAATGAAAAATATATTGTGATTGCGGACAATGATGATTTTGGAACGGCTGGTACGGCGAGTGATCAAACGAAAGCCGCAGCAGGCCCGACGAAGGAACGGTTTTTTATATAATTTTATCACAGAATTTCTCAACCGATCTGTCCCTTCTGAATCGGTATGAGAAGCAGATCATGCGGATGGAAGATGAGATCATGCATGGAAAGACGGAAGACTTCCAGAGCAAATTGATGCCGATTCGAAAAAGAACTTCTGACGCTGCGGGGGATATTATGATGAACTGTGACCTGGGACAGGAACTGGAGGAAAATGAAACCGGATTTTTGACCCGGATCAGTTAAAATATTTTGGCACGGTGACAAACCGTGCGGATCGTTTGATGAATAAGACCATGCATCTGATCGAATATGCCATGCAGGTTCGGGATGCCTATCAGTCACAGATCGATGCAAAACAGAACAATACGATGCAGTATCTGTCGGTGATTTCCACGATTTTCTTCCCGCTGACTCTGATTACGGGATGGTATGGCATGAATTTTAAGGATATGCCGGGGCTGGAAGGCGGATATCCGGGAGTGGTAGTTTTGAGTGTGATCGTGGTTCTGGTCTGCGTGTTCATTTTCAAGAGGAAGAATATGCTGTAAAAACACAAGAAGGCGAGATGTGTCAGGTGAGTGGCAGAGTAGAAAGAAGCAAGATTAGATTGCGTGTAAAGAATAAGAAATAAAATATGAGAAGACAACGAAAAGGGGAGAAGTATGGATGAAAAAGGTGTGATTCATGGAAGGTTCCAGATTAGTTTCATCTGAAACATCTGGAATATGTTTTGGCGGCAAAGATGCATTGTAAGAAGTTATATATCGGAATCACGCATCCGGATAATACGTTTACGGCGTCTTCACCGAATGATAAACATGGAGTGACAAGAAGAGATAATCCGATGACGTTTCTGGAACGGTTTGAGATGATACAGGAGCGTTGGAAGATTTTGGAGTGCAGAGAGAAGAATACGAGATTATTCCGTTCCCGATGAATCGGCCAGAATATATTACCCAGTACGCACCGGCAGATGCTACCTATTATATGAGCATCTGTGATGAATGGGGAGAAGAGCGGTATCAGATTCTGAAAAAAATTTAAACCTGAATGTGGAAGTGCTTTGGAAGAACGGAAGCGGAACGTGGAATTACGGCTTCCGAGGTGAGAACCTGTATTGAAAAAAGGTGAGAACTGGCAGCAACTGGTTCCGCGGACGGTTTATGAATATGTGCTCAGTCACGGAATCGATCAGCGGATCCGGGGAGTATGCAAAGAAAGGATTTGCAACGGCAGAAGAACTCTGAAATAGAAAACGAATGGTTGCCGGGGGATAAGCAGGAACAGATTTCGGCAGGCTGTTAAAAGAAACCCCGGACGATTATCCGGGGCTGTATTGTTGGGCGTACGGCCAAAAGGTTTGTTACAGGACGTATGCATACATAAAAATGTAGTGGCAGAGGCTTTCCACCCATGACGAAAGATGGAAGATCTCGTGGTTTCCGGAAGTTCTGGTGCTTTCCATTGAAGATCGAAAGTTTCAGCATAGACCGTGTAGATACTACCTCACCGTGAGCCATCCGAATGCGGTAGGGGCTGGGAGTGTGGAGCAGCTTGCCGATTGCAAAAGATGCAGACCCAACCCCATTCGATATACAGGATAGAAGAAACCCACTTGGGACAGAAGACCCAGAAGAATTTCAGAACCATTCCTGTGGATTGGTGATGGACCAGACGGTGACTCCAGCATGGCAAGACCGGTTTTCCTGCCGAGAACCAGAAGGCGAACCGGAGTATAGCATCAGAACAAAAGATCATCATATGGTCGATTTTCTTTAAGATTGTATTGATCTGTTCTGTTTTATCAAAGGTATGATATGGTGCTGGCGCCGTAAAGAGCGATCATACTCAGAGAGTAGACAGCCATTGCGATGCAGGCAAAGGAGACTGCCGGTACGGGCGGCTTTGTAAAGCAGAGGAAAGCTCCGATAAAGGCAGCGATCATTCCGATAAAATGTGTGATCGCGCTTCCGGGATCCTTTGATATAAAAAGTATTTTTTATAATTTATGTTATAATCATAAGAAGTTTGATAAGAAAGTTTTGTAGTTGATACCATAATAACACCTCCGAATATTACACGACGTAGTATTTAAAAAACTACATATAAGATATGTATATTACAACGTGTTTCCTGAAAAGCAAGACTTTAAACAAATTTAAGAAATATTTGATTCTAAACTTCACAAATATCCCATATATTAGACGCAGAGTGTAAAGAAAAAGCAGGAGGTGAGATGGATGAACAGGCTGGAAGTAGAAGGAAACGAAAGAAGGACGTTATTATCAGATGGCGCTGGATCAGACCCGGACATATTGAAACTTGTGTCAGAGAACTGTCGGAAGAATGCGGACGGGTTGTATATGGAATTTCCCCAGAAATCAAATCGGGTGAAAGCATAGAAGAAAAGCTGAAACGAAAGATATAAGACAGATCGGGGAGACGGAATTTGAAAAAAGCTGAATGATATTGCGGGGATCAGGATCATCTGTCGGTTTGAAGATGATATTTTACCGGATCCGGGATAAAAAATCTGTGAGCAGAAGGAATGGAAGATCCTGAAGCAGAAAGATTTTTGTGGAGCATAAAAAAAAAGCGGATATCGAAGTCTGCATCTGATCATAAAGATTCCGGTAGCTACAGGTAAAGAAGGGATGCGGGAGATGAAAGTGGAAAGCAATACGTAACCGAACGAAGCAGA
>VOFK01001826.1_pt1 | contig 30603 bp, 29 predicted proteins | sample 5384121 | NCBI WGS metagenome assembly VOFK01 (sample SAMN12384730, study PRJNA508395) | human gut metagenome | isolation source: healthy gut J | host: Homo sapiens | reverse complement strand
CTCCATCCTTGGCAGGTCTGTTCCAGGACCACGGCCGCACTAATCAATGGGGAGGGAGGCGGGCTGCCGGACGGCAGGATCACATTCAATTCACGAGACAACCTTCCTGGGAGGCGTCGGAAGAGAACCCAGCTCACACACACTTGCCGCTTGGGAGCCCACACATATACAGGAAGCTGGGATCTTCCCCTACCGGGCATTCTGAGCTGGCAGCCTTCAACCTCTTCCACGCACCGCAGGAGAGCCACCTGTTTTCCATCGATGATTTTTGTATGATTGGTTAAGAGGCAGGGAAGTCCGGAAGCCCCCTCCGCCGAAGCAGCCCGGCCAGAAGACGGGCATAATCCGCCATCTGTTCATCCGTTGCGTCCGGAGGAATGAAACGAGCGCTTTTTCATAGAATATTTACGTTGGAACACGGTTTGGGAATGGCATAGCGGTCCCAGGTCTTGTTTAAACGCCGGCGGCTTTCATATTCGATGCATACGGGAACGATGGGCAGCCCTGACTGGGAGGCCAACGACCAATAAATGGTGCACTTCGTAAAAAAATGGGCCTCGCGGACGCTCGGGTAAAAGGGCAAAGAAGCAGACGTCCCCTTCCTGGACCTTTCGCATGTTTCCAGGGGCAAAGCCCCCGCCGTCGGAAGATCCCCGGACACGGCACCAGGCTTTAAAAAAATGCCTGCATACGGCCTCCACCAGGGCGCCGTCGCTTGCTGGCGCTGGTAAGCTTTACTCATCTTGAGCGACTTCTGGGCCGGACCACGCTTCATCATTTTTGGGGTGTGCCAAGGCCTACCAGAAAAGGCGCCATATAACGTAAATATTGCTCTACTCTATGAGTGGAACGGATATTCAGGCTCATGCAAATGGGCGCGCGTGCAGACCCACGGAAAGCCAAATCCGGCCAGCCTGGTCCGCAGAAGGAACGCTTTTCAAGCAATACGTAATTACAACAGGCGCAGGGAGCCACCGGTGTGGAGAATCCCGGAGCATATGTCTCCGGTGCCCAAGCTGAAGGAGGCAAGGCCGTACCCGGCCGAGACAACCAGTGTTAGCAAGGGGAGGCAGTGTAGAGAGTTTCGGATGAAGAGGGAATAAGAAGGTTGTTCGAGAACAGGGACCAGCTCGGGCCGTTGAGCGGGTACATTTCTCCCAGCCCCAGTTTCATGCCGGGGAGGCAGAATGAGCAGGTGGCGGACAGGGAAATGACCGCTTGCTATCCCATACAGGGCAGCCCTGGAAATATGAAGATAAACTCACTTGGATGAGCGCTGTCGCAGGCATTATAAGGCGTTTGATGGGTAAATCATCGTTTTCATGTATGCGGCATGGCGGCTTGATCCAGCTTTTATGAAAAACGACGTGGTTGATGATTTGGTCCACATGGCTGGTGGCGTGGCTTTAAGATGTGGATACATACGACGACAGCGGCGGCTACGCCGCGCAAGGCAAAATCAAGAATGTGGGTGAGGTGTTTTCACTGCCTGGGGAATGGGGAATGCTGCGTTTTCAACATGAAGCTGTTGTTCGATACTGTTTTGTTTAATGGCAATTCAAACTTTCCGATGGGTTCTCAGAGGCTGGTTGTTGAAAGCTGACTAGCAAATACCTCCCAGATTCTTTCAACAGGCGTTTCCTTGTATCCGCCGGCAGGAACAGACGGTTTTCGGAGGGAGAATCAACTTATGGCTCCGGAAGATGCAGGCAACAGGAAACCGTGGATGGAGCCGTTTTGTAAGTCTGCCGGGAAGAAAGGGTGTTGCTTGCTGCCGTCCAGGAAACAGGAGTTTCTGCCGGAATGGGAGAAAGAGGCCTGGCAGGCGGTAGTTTGCAGGGTTTCCATATATATTCAGAGATACCCATAGTACATGGGGTTGGCAATACGCTTGAATGCAGGAGTTGATGAGGCTGCAGCACGTATTCCGTTTTTCCTGTTTCACCGTTTTCGCGTCCGTCACGTTATTCACGATGGTTCCCGGTGGGCAGAGCGGTATAATAAAAATCCGGGTCGAGGTTCCAGCCGGATTTCCAGCCTACGCGGACCATATTCGTTTTACCAGGGCCTTTCCATGTAAATAAATTGAGCAGGACTTTGGTAATGCTGAAACCTGCACGTGTTGCCGGTATTTGCGTACTGTATTTCACGCCTGGCGTGTCCAGCATGGGACGGAAATTGTACGACCAGGAACCAGGGGGAGTGCATTGGCCGCAGCTGGCGTTCCTCCACACGCCGCTGCGTCTGCCAAATCCGTCAGCCACTGGCGGACGCCTTTTTCAGAGGCGGCCCGTTCATATTTCCTCATGCGCTCTTCCGTGATTTCCAGCACGAGGCGATTGGTCTGGACAGGTTCGTCTTCCGGTCGAACCGTTTTGTATTGAGACATCAGGGATTGGATTTTCAACATGGCGCTGGCGGGGAAGGGGCCGGAGGGGGAGAGCCAGTTATTCACCGTACCTTTTTCCGTACCGCATTCCATGGCAAGCCAGTCACGGTTTTTCCCAATGGCCTTCAACCAGTGTTTCACATCCCTTTTGTCGGTGTCATGGCTTGATTATACACGATTTTCGTGAATTGTCGATAGAAAGAAATAAATTGAATTCGTTAAAATGTGTTGACGTATTAACGAAAATCGTTAAAAAGGCGCTATGAAGTACATGCCTTTAGACCTTTCCGTAATGCAGCCGGAGCCGTTTCCGCATCCGTGATGATGAGGTCCGACCTGTATCCCAGAAGACAGCCCTCCCGGGAAGAAAAGTGGGGCATTTGCCCCGGTTCCCGTCTGCGGCGCGCTGCGGGCGCTGGTTCGTCGATGCTGGGAAGAGGCGGGCGGCGGAAGCTGGCAATGAACATTCTTTCCGTCGCCGGAGCCTGCGTTTTCGGACTGATGGCTGTCGGCGTGTTCTGGCTGGCTGTTGAGATGGATAATTCCGCTTTGCAGGCTTCCAAGTCTTCCTGTTCCATAAAACCGTAAGCCGGCCCTTGTCCAAGGGGCGGAACGCTTTCCTGCAGAGCTTGCTTTCGGAAATGAACGATCGCGTTTGATGCCTCCCGGTTTGTTTTTCCGGTTGAAACGCCTGCGGACGCATGAAAGGTTCCGGCAGGAATGGGCGCCAGATTTCCAGAGGGGGCTTTTTATCCGCAGAGCAATTTGAACGGGAGAGCGGAGAGGGCTGGAGCTTGGATGACTGCATTATTTGCCGGCTGCATCACCCGGGTTCCGAAATGCCGTCCGCCAATGCCGTTCCTGTGCGGGAATAGCGGTTGGTCATGCAGGCGGGCAGTATGGCGCCCGTTTGCGAAAGGATGAAGCTTTAATGGTTCCGGATTTCTGTCGGAGGAACCGCATGAGATGGAGCAGGATGCTTTTCCTCCACGTGGCCGTTTCCGTTTATCTGGCGCGGTTTGATTTCATTCTGGCGTGGCCGCCGGGACCGGCTGTTGAAGAAAGGTTTCCTGAGGCGCAAGCGAGGCACAGGCCTGTAAAATCCCCCTGTGGTGTCTGTCGTGCCGGGATGCGAGGCGGGGGATGATGCGACGGGTCAGGGCGCCCATATTCAGGCGTTATGGCGCTGGTCGGGGAGAGACTGGCGGCGGAAGATGCCGCCAGGAACGGCGGCCTTCCGCTTCTGGATTCATTCGGGTAAAGATGCGCCTTTTTGCGGAGAAAGTGAAAAATGAAGAGGCTTTCCGGATTTTGCATGTTGAAATAATTTTTTATGACAGTTGATATGTATTCATTATAAATGAATTAAAAATAAACGAAGTGCTAAAAATCTTTTGCATTATAAAGTTACTATAAAGGAATAACCTGAATAAAGAAGAAGGCATGGTACGCGGGGCCGGCGTCCTTTCCCTTCTTTCAGAATCAGCCATCGCCGTTTAAAAAAGGCACACCATGAAAAACAACAGACTTTTTATCAAATCATCGCCATGACCAAGAGAATGATTAAAAATGCTTCCTACGAAGGGAACGTCCCTGTTCGCTTCCCCTGCCATCTTAGGCTGGAGACGTCATTATTTATCCGGGGAATCCGCCCTGAAGGAATGTTCCGACATTGAAGCTGTGCGGTGCAGAGTTCGGGGAAGTACCCTTTCTGGCGCTGTGACGGGCTGCTGGTGGAACGCATTGCCTGTTCCAGGAAGGCACCGAGCGCCATCTGGTATTCCCGGAATCTGCACATGAAGGATACCCGCGTGGAAGCGCCAAAGATGTTCCGTGATATGGACAGGATGGTTCTGGAGAACGTCGTTCTGACGGATGCTCTGGAATGCTGCTGGCACTGCCGTAATGCAGAAGCTTCGCGGCGTGCAGGCGGAGCATGGGGATTATCTGTTCATGCACGGGGAGGCATATAGATGTTGACGGCTTCCGCCTGAACGAGTACTCTTTCAATATTGCAGGAATATTAGGTGATACGGAATGCGGAAATCCATTCAAAGGACGCTTTCTGGAATACGGAGGGACGTGACGGTGTACGATTCCGTGGTGGACAGGGAATATCTGGGCTGGCATTCAGGAACCTTCGTCACGGGTGAATTGCGCATTTCCGGCACGCAGGCGCTGGCTGCTACGCGGAAAACCTGGATTTCTGGAGGTACGCTCGGAGAGGATGCGGATCTCTGCTTTTGAGTGACCGTGCATGCGATCAAGGGGCGTATTACTGGCGTCAAAAATCCAGCAGCCCCATTGTGCGGAAAAGTACGGGGATATTATTCTGGACGAGCATTGCAAAAACCCTGCCAATTGCTCCCATTGAAACGGAAAAAATCCCAATCCGGAGCCGCATGGAAATGCGATTTTGATACTGTTGTTCCGCTTGCCGCGGCAGATTCCCACAAGTGAAGTTCACCCGGGAGGATATTCTGCCCCATAATGGGTGGCGAACATGGATTTCCGTACAGCTCCGGCGATGACGGACGCCATCCCGAAGAATGACCGAAACTTACGGCATTTTTACAGTTATACAGGTTCCAGATTCCTATTATGAGGCGGAAGTTTACAAACTGGTTTTGGGGCGCCGCCACAGCTGGGAGTAATCCAGGAATGGATGATTTATACCACGAGGGGGTGGTTCCCGCGCTTTGTCTGCCGTCATACAGGCCCTGAAACACGGTCCCTGGGGACAAAGGTGCTGGTGCAGACGCTACTGGCCATATAATTGCTTTTTTCCTCCATCCGCAATAACGGATGCGTGGCAGAGAAACCTGCCTCTGAAATAACTGGGAGCAGCAGGCCATGCGCTGGATGCGGAGGGCTGGAACGGAAAGCCTCCGATCCGCCGTCAACTGATGCTCCTGGCGCAATAATCAGCCGGGCGCGTCTGGACGAAGGAAGTTGGAGGAGAATGGCCGCCATTTGCCGGAGAAACAGCGTTTCGTAGTGGCTGACTGAGATTCATTTGGAAGACGGCATCCGGGCCATCCGCCGTTCGCCTCCCTCCGAAACGCCCTGCACCATTCCGTCACCTGTATTTCCCCCCAGCAAGGCGTTTAATCCTGCAGGCATTCAGATAGCCAATATCGTCGCGGCGGATGAAGAAGTTCGGAAGAAGGTTGACAAGGCCATCAGCATCAATGAGGTGTGTGACGTCAATTCTTTTGCCGTAGATGCCTGGAAGCGGCTTATAACGGAGGAGGACTGGTTGGGAGGAACTGAAACTCTACCTTTACAGGAATTACGAGATTGTCCGGGATATGCTGGCAGAGAACGTCTGCCGCAGCTTCGTGTACCGTGCGTTGGGAGGGAACGTACCTGGTCTGGATAGATTGTTCCGCTCTGGGGCTTCCCTCCGCAGGGGGTTGTCCGCCTGCTGGAAGAGGAGGGCGGGTGCTCGTCAACGGCGGGGAAATGTACGGAAACGGCGGGTGCTTCATTTCGCCTGAACGTCGCTCGTCCCAGGAAGCTGCTGCTTGAGGCTGGAAAGAATCATCCGCACGCTGCGGCTCATTTCGAACACGGACGTACCGTCGGGTCCCTGCAGGCCTTAACAGGGAGAACGATTATTAATCATCAACAATCGGGTTGCCATGGAAAATAAGATGACAGAAGAACATGGCTCAGTCTTCCACCGCAACCCGCGGCATGCCTGGCTTTGCCAGGTATGCCCTGGGCGCGATGCGGAAGTTTGGAGCTTCAGGGGTCTGGACGAGGCTCTCCGGAGTTGAGGATTTGAGGCTCTGGGGCGTCCGGCCGGGGGAAAGGTAGCTGTCAAAGATCAGCACCGGGGAGCCAGGGAGGCCGCAATTTTCTGAGTCCGGCCTTAATCAAAAGACCTGGTGCGCCGGGTGAACAGCACCATCGTGGAATGCAATACGGCTTACGGAGGCAAACGCTCTCCCACGGACGGAGGACCATTGCAGGCTGCGAAGGATCACAGTTTTTTCCGATGTTGCGCGGGTGGATATCATGGATGCGGAAGGGAGTTCACTATCACGGTGAGAGGGACAGGAAGCACCTGGAATATTTTGATATCGTGGGGATCATTTAAAGTTAATGATTTTTGGTCAAAATGGCCCATTTCAAGGGCATGCCATGGGCAGCTTCGGCAGTGTGATCAGGGCAAAGTCCATCGGCGGTGTTGCCTCGGCAGCCGGGGAGGCGTACATCCATTCCGCCGGAAAAGACGCGGGATGTTTCCTCCATTAATGGAACAATCTGGCGAGTCAGGATGATTTCCTGGAGTCCATGGCGGCTTCCCGCGCAGGCGGTGGCGGATTACTTCGGGGACGAAATTTTCGGCACATCAATGTGATGAATAATCTATTAAGTGATGACTGTGTTGCGATTCCCACCCCCATGCGCCGGAAATATGAAGGACATCGTATTCTACGACTCCACTGATCCGGTTGCTCTGCTTGACCGGGCTGCACCGGACTCTTACCGTCAGCGAATACGTCCGAAGGAATGACAACAGGCCTGGTGGAGCGTATTGAAAGAAGCCGCCATGGGCGGCACTTTACGGTAAGTATCTCACTTCGGAAGATGGAGGTCTGAAAAACTGGAGAGAGGCATGAACTGAAAGAGCTGAAACACGCAGCAGGCGTTTGTCCGGCTTGAGGCTCGCTCGAAAAACAATAGAAAAAAACTGTTATGGAAAAATGCGGTTTGAACAATGGCGCGTTACGATGCCTGTCCTGGGGTTTGGCGTTTTTTCAGATTCCCGACGCTAAGGTGCGAACGCTGCGTGCTGGATGCGATTGAGGTCGGCTACCGTTCTATTGATACCGCGCAGATTTACGGCAATGGGGAAGCCGTAAGGCCGCGCAGTGGAGAAGAGGTGTTCCGCAGGAAGAATTGTTCCTAACCACGAAGGTGTGGATTTCCAACGGCGGGGTAGAAGGCGAAGGCGTCCGGTGACGAATCCTGCGCAAGTTGCGTGGATTGTCTGGATCTGCTGATCCACCAGCCTTTCAGCGATTACGGCACTTACCGGGCCATGGAAGAAGCGAACCGGGCCGGAAGAGGTCCATGGCGTAACAATTTTATCCGGACCGCTTTATTAGATCTGGCGGAGTTCTGCGAGATCAGGCCCGCCGTCAACCAGGTGGAAACGCATGTGTTCAACCAGCAAGAAAAAGGCCCGTGAAGTGATGGAAAAGGTACTGGGGCCAGGGTAGAATTACTTTTGCGGAAGGCCGCAATGGATTTTTCACGAATCCGGTATTGAAGAGCATCGGCGAAGTACGGAACCCGGCAAACAGCCCTGAGGTTCCTGGTGGCGGTAAGGAATTATCGCCATTCCCTAAAAGACGACCCGCCGGGAAAGGATGGTGGAGAATTCAACGTCTTTGATTTTACTCTTTCCCAGGAGGATATGGAGGCTATCGCCGGAAGCGACCGGGGAGAGAGCCTTTTCCTGTTCCACCAGGATCCGGAATCCCGGTTTTTGGCTTACCCGTTGATCACAAGTACGAGAGTAATCTGTTCACATTGATATTGGACATATGACATTTATTTCCATTGACAAGGTTGTCTCCGCAAGCGCTGCTGCGCAGGGGGCTTATCCGCTGAACATCATCATGCAAACTTCAACAAAATCATGACCAGCTAAGATGTAACGCAGAATGGGATAAAAGTGTTTCTAAAAGCGACTTAAAGGTAACCCACCGCAAGGTAAGTTTCCGCAACCGCTATGGCATTACGCTTGCCGCCGATATGTATGAAGCAAGCATGCGGATGGAAAATTGCCTGCTATCGCTTTAGCGGTCCGTTCGGTGCCGTGAAGGAACAATCCTGCGGGTTTATATGCGCAGGAATTGGCGGAACTGGATTTCTGACGATCGCTTTCGATCCGTCATATACAGGCGAGAGTGGCGGAGAGCCTCGTTATGTAGCTTCCCCGACATCAATACGGAAGATTTCTGTGCGGCCTTCGATGTCCTTTCGACACGTGATGATGTGGATGCGGAACATATCGGTATCCTCGGTATCTGCGGATGGGGAGGCATGGCTCAATGCGGCGGCTATCGATACTCGTATCAAAGCGACCGTTACCTCTACGATGTACGATATGAGCCGTGTGAACGCTAATGCAGCTATTTTGATGCGATGGATAGACGCACGCCGTTATGAATTCGCAAGCAACTCAATGAACACGCACCGATGACGCAGCGGCTTGCATATGCTCTTGCGGGGCTTACCCGGATTTTCTTACCCGACGATGCGCCTTTATGAAAGATTACTACGCTTGTTATAAGACGCGTGGCTATCAACAAAGCGTTCGCTCAATTTCAAATGGCGGATGGGCGTTACCTCGGCTTTTATTTCATCAATATGCCCCTTCTGGCGTACAGGCGGTGAAAATCACAGCGCCCCATTGCTCATGATTCACGGAGAAAAAAGCCCATTCACGTTATTTTCAGCGAGGACGCCTTCAAAAGTTGAAGGGGGATAACAAGAGCTGATGATCATTCCCGGCGCGAGCCATGTGGATCTTTATGACAATCAAGCCGGCGTTATTCCTTTCGAAAAAATCGAACAGTTCTTTTTTTGAAGTATCTGAAATAAGGCGATTCTGCTGGATGAAAAGATGGAACGTAATGAAAAACGCAAGTTTTCTCAAAATAACGTCCGGTTTTGCTATCCCCTGTTTCCAGGGATGGGCGGGGAGGGTTCTTCTTTGCTTCTTGATGGTCAGGGTCTTCTTCCGGGGCACCGAAGGTTTTTCCTGGGGAATCCCGGCGCCTTGGAGGTCTGGAGGTGTCCCCCCATCGGGCTGGGATACCGCCGATGGTGGGTTATTACGGCAGCAAGTATGATAAACAGGAATGATTGCCCTGATACGCCGGGCTTTTGACAAAGGTTACTTTTTGATACGGCGGAAGTGTATGGGCCTTATACCAGTGAGGAATGGTGGTGGGTGAAGCTCTCGCCCCTGTCCCCTTAGTCCCGGGATAGGTACCAAATTCGGTTTTGGGTGAAGGAAGGCCGCATTCTTCCCCTGAACAGAGCCCGACCATATCCGGCACGTGCAGTGCAGTTCAGGAATTTGCGTACCGACCATATTGACCTGCTTACCAGCACCAGGTGGATCGGACGTTCCCATGGAAGGAGGTGCTTGGGTACGGTGAAGGAACTGATGCGGGAAGGAAGAGGTGCTGCATTTCAGGCTGTCCCAGCGCCATTCCATCAGGAGCCCATGCCGTGGCGTGTCCGGTGAGCGCCGTTCAAACCGATACGCTATCTGGTGGCGGGAACCGGAGACAATTTTCCACGTTGGAAAGAATTGGGCATCGGTTTTGCGATTCCATGTGTCCGCTGGGACGCGCGCCTGGCAGGAGCCGTTTGGGAGGACAGCCGTTTTTAACCAGACCGCCGCGCCACTTTGCCCCGGATACGCCGAAGCCCTCAGTTCAACATGCGCTGGCTGTCCGGGAATGGGCGGAAAGCGAGGCATGACTCCAACTTGATTCGCCCCTGTCCTGGATAGCTTTCCGGGAAACCGTGGATTGCGCAATTTCGGAACAACCAATCAGCCCATCTGGATGATTTTCTGGGAGGGGCTTCCGTTCCTAACCTGTCGAACGGAACTCAAGGGTATTGACAACACTTGCCTGTTCAGGCTCCCCTGATGGGGGGCACCGGGCAGGGGTCGTTTTGCGAGGCCAGAATGAACTTAAGTAGTTTGCCGATGCGTTTCCCTTCCGTTCAAATGCCCTTAGAGTTGTTTTTGGCGGGGAAGATATTTAACTGTTTAAGAAAGAACGCGTACTTTTGATTTTCGGGCATTGCTGGCGGTTTTACGTTTTTGCCGCGCTTGTGCCTCTGAAGCTGAAATGGGGCTGGAAGCTTCTGCTTGCCGCCCTGCTGCTGGCACTCCAGCATGCATTTGTTTGGAGCCCATGTTTTTCTCCCGGTTTTTGCCGAAGACGTTCTGCTGGCGGCCGCGTGGCTGTTTCCGTTCTCCGTTCTTTGTTTTCTTTTCCTGCTGCTGGCGGCGGATGTGGCGCGGGCACTGTATCTGCTGCTTTGTTCTGCCTGCGGAGGAACAGGACGAGAAGATTTCCGATTTGGCAAGCCGAGGTGAATGTTGTTTTGCTGGTTCCTTTCTTCGCCGTGCTGGCTTGGCAGCCGGATGATCGGGAGCAAGAGTGCAGGTGAAGGAGGAAACGCCTGCCGTGAGCGCCTCCCGGATGGATTGAATAGGTCGCCGTGCTTGGCGGATCTGCAGGACGGCACGTACAGAGGAGGACGCATTCGAGTCAGCCGGGCGCGGACGACGCCCTGAATCCAGGACAATCGTCGTGATTGCCGGAAGATTTCGTAAGACGGGTCGGTATCGAAGCATGGCATGGGCTGCAGTTTGAAAGGCCGATGCGGGGTGTTCGGCAGTGCCGAGGCAGTCATAGTGTGCTCGCGAAAGTTATGAGAGTGGGTTGGAGTTCCCGCCCACTGCGCTGCAGGCATTCTGTGCCTGTCTTAATAGGCACGCGCCGGCAGAGACGCTCATGGCGTATTCGGCAGATCTGGCGGATCACCAGCAGCCGGCATCATGGGGAGAAGGAGGCCAGTATGCAGTCAAAAGGCGTTGACGCTGCAGAAAAGGAGTGCGCATCTGACTGACCACCTATTTTCGCCGCGCTGGCCGCAGGCTGCGCACGGCGCATGGATTCTTCGGCACGGAGTGTCCATGACATACGCTGCGGCGTGGACCGGCTGGTCGCGCGGTTTGGCGAGTTTGTCTCCGAGGGCTTGTACACGGTGCGCAATATGAAGCTGTACGTTTCGATAAGGGCGAGATCCACGCTTTCATAGACGTTTCAATCGGTATTCTGACTCAGCTTCGGAAAGAGATAACATATATTGATAAAGCAGTTTAGGGAAGTGATGCGGGCAGGATTCCCGCGGATTGTGTGATATTGACTTATAGTTACTCCTAGTGTTTGAACAGAAAGCCAGGAATCTAAAGGGTCACAGGCCGAAAGTGCCGGATGAAACTCGTCTGGACGCCCTCTGCCTCTCAGCGGATAAAAATACATGAAAACAATAATCGTGTGCGCTGGCCGCAGCTGATTGGCGGGAGCCGGATGGAAGGGACTTGAGGGCAACCCGAGGTTTCACTGGAACCTTCCAGGTCTCATTTACTTATTATTCATGGAGCAATACAAATGCATACTAACAAATTCTGGGGAACTTGGGAGGGCTTTTGTTTCGAGTCAAGGCGCCCATCCCACTCGAGAATACCAGGGAATGCCGATGCGGAGGCCAGGAAGGAATTCAGGAAGAGGGTTCGGCCGGAACTGGCCCGCCAAAGTAGAGGAGATATGGGCAAGGCTATGATGTGATTTTCATCGGCAGCCCCAACTGGTGGAGCACCCATTGCGCGCCTCAGTCGCGTCTTTCCTGAAAATTACGACCTTTCCGGCAAGACGGTGATTCCATTTAATGACGCATGGGGCGGCGGCATGGCGCGCTGTGCGGACGAGGTTCGGAAGCTGGCTAATCCCAAATTTCGTTCTCCAAGGGAAGCGCTTTTCCGGGGAAGGAATCCGGACGGCAGTGGGTTGTCAATGGCAATAAGGACGATTTCATCAATAAATAATGATTTTATGAAACGAACCATCTTGGGGCGGCACTTTTCCCTGCTGATGAACCTTTAAAAGGCCCAAACCATAAATCGATAAAATTAAGGAAATGGAGAATGGCAAAAATACGGGCATGTGCGACAAGTTACCGATGAAAACCTGATGGTATAATCCGTCTCTCAAAAATAAAATTGCATTTCTACCGGAATATTTGGAGGAATGTGAAATGCGCCATCGAAGTGGGGAAATCTCCCTGCGCACGGAACCGGGCGATGTTGACTGTACGCTGTTGCTGAAAAGGACAATGCTTGCAGAATTTGCGATTCTGAAAACTTAAACCAAAGGCATATAAGTCGCACATCATCGGCCATTTTCCAGAAATACAAGCAGAAACGTTACACATGGTTAAGGCATTGGTTTTTATCCGACCAGACATACTGAATCACTCCTAAACAGTATTACTAATATTGTTAAATAATACAATAAATAGACAAAAGATTATTTTATTTCTTTCAATTGGTTTTTCACTAACAAATGCTATGGCGCAGGAAATGGTACAGACGGCAGGACGCACTCAGTTAGAAAATTGCTCCCCAGTACCGGAATTTCTTTTGATGATGTCCTTTTCAGGTGCAAGTATGGAGCCACGGACTGACAAGCTCGGTCTGCGTGATCGCAGTTTGGTGCCATCACCTCCCCCTCATTAGTCAGGGGCATTTTCGACAATTCGGCTGTTTTCCATCTTCGGTCGGCAAAGAAGAATGGAGTTACCCGTACCGGATTGCAGAAATCATCACCACATCGGTTTTTTATGCCGGTTGGCCGAAATGGGCGGCATTTAATCTGGCCAAAAGGGCGGAAGATGCGGCTGGCGAAGACGCCAAAGCCGCTTTCAACGCGAAATGATTTTCCCTTTAGGCGAGCCGAATACGGCATATGCCAAGTATTTCACAGGCAACAGCTATCTTGCACCCGTTTCACGCGAACAAGTGAATATCTCCAATGTAACTTTTGAACCCGTTGCCGCAATAACTGGCATATTCACAAAGCGACGAAAGGCGGCGGGCAGATGCTTATCGGTGTGGCCGGACGCGGCTGGTATCAGGAAGAAGGAAAAGCCTGCTGTGGAAATTCTTCCTGGAACAGTCATCCATATTCCCGCCAACGTGAAGCACTGGCACGGGGCTGCCTCCGACAGATGGTTCTCCCACTTGGCTATTGAGGTTCCCGGTGAGAATGCATCCAATGAATGGCTCGAGCCGGTGACGGATGAGGAGGATGCCAAGGCCGTGAAATAATGTGGATACTTCCATGTGAAACAATTACAGCGCAAGCTGTCGTGCTGGCGCTGTAATTGTTTGATACAAAATTATTTTGATTATTCCGCGGCACCGTTGCTTTCATTCGCAATATAATAGGATTTGCCGGAGGCGCCCATGTATTCAGGAATAGTCTCGGATAGCACAGGTTAAGACCCGTATTCGACGAAATAATATGAAAAATATATTGATTATCAGCGGCCATACAAACCTTGCCGCATCTGTAGCCAATAAGACAATCCTTGAAACCTTGAACGAACGGCTGCCGGAAGCTGAAATCGTAAAGACTTGACGAACTTTATCCCGATTTTAAGATCGATGTGGAAGCCGAACAACAGAAATTGGTGCGGGCAGACATCATTGTATTGCAATTCCCCCTCTCTTCTGGTACTCCGCACCCTCCATATTGGAACGCTGGATGGAAGAAACCTTCCGCCACGGCTTTTCACACGGCAGTACCGGAGACAAGCTCAAGGACAAGAAACTCATTCTCTCTTTCACAACGGGAGCACCCGAAACGCTGTATAGCCGTGAAGGGGCCATGGGCTACGCGATTGATGAATTTCTGCCATGCTACAAAGCTGTCTGCCGACTGACTCAAATGGAATACTGCGGCAGTGTTTATACCTGCGGCATAAGTTACGGCAATCGTACGACACCGGAACTTATCGAGCAGCAAAAGGGAGCATCGGTGGAACACGCTGAACGTCTTATCCGGTTACCAGAAGCGCTCTGATGTTTGAATAATTTCGACGCTATGGCCTTCAATTGCCCTCTATCCGATGACTGCATGAATTTCATGTATGCGGAGGCGGCAGGAAGCAAATAAGAACGCAGAGCGGCCGGGATTCCTCATTGGAAATCCCGGCCGACGTCTGTTGAGGATTTAAGGGGGGGTTTATTCCTCAGGCGCGATGTTCGGCTCGCTGGCGCTGATGTAGTTCAGCGGATTGCAGCTGTCCGGCCTGCGGTTGTCTAAAAGATCCTGATAAAATTTTTTTCTTGTATTTCAACACTTCCATTTGTTTTTCAGGGATTCGGAGCTGTTCCCGGGAGACTTTTCTCCTGCTTGAAGATCAGTTCGGCGCGCTCCGGAATGGTGGAATCCCCTTCCTGGCACAGGTCGATGTAGTGCTTGACGCCTTCAATCGGGAGGCCCGTCATCCGGAGGCAGTGGACCAGGCAGGACCACCCCCAGGGTAATGATCGGAAAACATGCGGGCATTCCCTCGCTGCGGTCCACGTCCGGGATTAATCCGGCGTTTTCGTAATACCGGATGGTGTAGGCCCGACATTTCCATCATTTCCATTCAATTTTACCGTTCAGTCTGCATAGTCCATGCTCTTTTCGATAACAATACAAGCATGGTATAGCATAGCAAGACCGGCAAGTCAAAGGAACAAAAACGCGGACGGAGAACTTTTGCAAATAGGTGTTGACATGCGGCATGGTATATTATCTGTTATGATATCTGCCAGGGTGTGGTGCCGGAATTGGTGAACCACCAAGGGGACTTAAAATCCCAAGTAGCGATACTGTACGCAGTTCGGAGGTCAGGAGTCACGCTTGACCATTCCATAATTTCATATCATGAGTGGAGCAGTTTGTTATCGGAGCTCTCATAACCCAGAGGCCGTAGGTTCCGAGTCCTGCTCCGCAACCAGAAAAAAGTCAAAAAATCGGTTGGTTTCAGGACTTTTTTTCTAACTTTCTTTGGCTTTGGTAATTAAAAGCGCAAAATAACGCTTTTCTAACACTTTCTTTACATTCCGGCAAAGAAAGACTTGTTTTTTGGGCACAAAAGCAATCGCCAAGCTAAATGGCGCTCCCAAGATCAAGATGATCTCGGGAGCGGTTTTTCGTTCGAATGACGACATTGTATGGCCATAAAGACAGGTTCAGTAGAATGGCCTCTTTTCTACTCTGTCCACAAATTGTGGGACATTTAATGAGGAAGTGCACTACTTGGTCAGAATATTCGGCAGCTGCGCAGGGCAGCCACGCCTGAGCGGGGAAACCAAGGTCATAGCTCACCATCTAATTTCAAGACAGACTACCGAGGTCTTCGGGTCGCACCACAATGTAATACGACCTCCCTACCCTGTATGGTTCCCTCAATAGAGAATATAAATATAGTCTTTACTTATGTTAATTGTATGGTTCAAGCATAAAATTAAATTTATATGAATTAAATATAATTAATCGATAAAATATTACTGATATAATTTTATTGATATTAAATTACTTTTAAAAGCAACATAAAATCAAATATTAACATCATAAAGATATTTTCAAATATAAAATAAAGTGGTATACTATATACAAATAAAGGGAGGTTATTAAAATGAAAGGTTTAACAGTAAAAGATATTAAAAGTATTGAACATGCTGTGTGTTTTATTAGAGTTGATACATATGATAAAATGCTTAATAGCACATCAGAAGCATCGAAAGAAAACTATAAAGAGCTAATAGAATATTATAATGATTTATTGTACAGATTAGAAAATTTATCTGTTCTGTCATAGTTTAATAATGTCGGAACGGTAGAAAACTACCATTCCGATAAAAGGAGGATTTAAAATGATATTAATATTACTTTTATTTATGGGTGTTATATATCCGATATGTGGTTTTATTTATTTTCGTTTTATTAAGAAATTATCAATTAAAGAGATATTTAAAATATTATAGGTAAAAACGGCAGAACAAGAGGAGGAATAGAAACAATGCGTGGATATAAAGCATTTGAAAAAGGACTAATCTGTAAAGGCAAGCAATACGCAGAAAACACAGTATTTGAAGAAGAAAAAGCCGAAATCTGTAACAGCGGTATGCACTTTTGTAAATATCCGCTTGATATTTTCGATTATTACCCTCTGATAGATAACAAAGGTAGTATATCAGAGTTTGCAGAGGTTGAAGCATTAGACGAGTGCAAAACAGACAATAACCGCAAGTATTGCACTAAAAAGTTAAAAATAGGGGCAAAGCTCAATATTGCAGATTTTATAAAAGCAAGTATAACAGCAACGCATGAAATTATTGAGAACGAAGTAAAAGAAGAAACAAAGGAATTAAAGAACAACAAAAAGGATAAAGCGACACTTGCGGGCGGTAATTATGCGAAACTTGCGGGCGGTGATAGTGCGACACTTGCGGGCGGTGATATTGCGACACTTGCGGGCGGTAATTATGCGACACTTGCGGGCGGTAATAGTGCGACACTTGCGGGCGGTGATAGTGCGAAACTTGCGGGCGGTTATAAAGCGAAACTTGCGGGCGGTGATAGTGCGACACTTGCGGGCGGTGATAGTGCGACACTTGCGGGCGGTGATATTGCGACACTTGCGGGCGGTAATAGTGCGACACTTGCGGGCGGTGATAGTGCGAAACTTGCGGGCGGTAGTTATGCGAAACTTGCGGGCGGTGATAGTGCGACACTTGCGGGCGGTAATTATGCGACACTTGCGGGCGGTGATATTGCGACACTTGCGGGCGGTTATAGTGCGACACTTGCGGGCGGTTATAAAGCGAAACTTGCGGGCGGTAATTATGCGAAACTTGCGGGCGGTGATAGTGCGACACTTGCGGGCGGTGATATTGCGACACTTGCGGGCGGTAATTATGCGAAACTTGCGGGCGGTGATAGTGCGACACTTGCGGGCGGTGATAGTGCGACACTTGCGGGCGGTAATAGTGCGACACTTGCGGGCGGTGATAGTGCGAAACTTGCGGGCGGTAGTTATGCGAAACTTGCGGGCGGTGATAGTGCGACACTTGCGGGCGGTAATTATGCGACACTTGCGGGCGGTGATATTGCGACACTTGCGGGCGGTGATTATGCGACACTTGCGGGCGGTGATAGTGCGATACTTGCGGGCGGTTATAAAGCGAAACTTGCAGGCGGCAAACACTCTGTTATGGTGGGCGATTGCGGCAGTATAGCAAAAGGCAAAAAAGGAAGTCTGATAGTTATTGTTGAGCGTGAATGGGAAGACAGCGAATATGTTATAAAAGACTATGCTGCAAAGATTGTAGACGGCGAGACGATAAAAGAAGATACGTTTTACACGTTGGAAAACGGCGAATTTGTCGAGGTGAGGTAAAATGGAGGAAAAGGAGAAATAGAATGACTTGTAAAGATTGTATTCATTATGATTTGTGCGATAGAAATCAAGAACTTGCAATAGAGTGCATTGAGTGGGGAGACCAATTAATTGATACAGTCGAAATGGATTGCAGATATTTCAAAGACAAAACCCACATTATTGAGCTGCCCTGTATTCATGAAATATATTTTACACATATTTGCAAGGCAAGAGGGCTGATAAACCAATTTTCAATTTTCGCAAAAATTGTATCAGAAGATGAAAATACCGTCACTATTGACAGGTTTCAAAAATTCGGCTCATTGCACATCGGAATTATTACTATTTCACGAGAAGATTTTGAACGGTACTATAAAGAAATTACAGAAGCGGAAAAAGAGCTGCAAGCGAGTGAAAATAAAAGTATGAAAGTGAGTGACAATAACGTATAAAATTTTAATTTAAAGGGGTGATGCTTATGCTTGTGTTAATTTAAGATAAAACAAAACACTTGCCGAATGATTACAAACTAACAATTACAAAACTAAAAATTTTTAATTTTGAAAGGAAATAAACTTAAATGGAAAACAATATCGTTGTATCAAATAATAATTCAATTACTGCCAGTTTGGCGGGTTCTACGGACGTTTTTTGTTCGTTTAAAGTAGAGACAAATGAAGATAAAGCACGTTTGTTTGCCGCTACAAATAACCCCGATTATCGTCTTGCAGATTGCATTAATAAGGTTATATATGTTAAAGATATATACGCTGAAAGTGTAGAATGCACGAATGAGGAAACTGGTGAAGTTAGTGTTTGTCCACGTGTAGTTCTTATAGATAAGGATAATAAATCATACCAGTGTGTATCCGTCGGCATTTTTTCGGCTGTTAAAAAGCTAATTGGTATATACGGAGCTCCCACTTGGGAAGAGCCCATCCCGATAGAGGTAAAACAGCTCACTAAAGGCAAAAAGAAAATGCTGTCGTTGAATATTGTATCTTAACTTTAAAGGGCGGTAGGGTGGGTATAGAAATGAGGTGATAATATTATTTTACATGTATGTGTCGAATATGACATAGAATATGACGGGGGTAATTTTGGTGTTGTCGGAATGTTTGAAGAAACTGAAAATGGTATAATGTTTCCTCCAACAGCTAAAAATATCGAATATTATATAAAAGAGGTCAATGAAAATGAACCTAAAGCCACAGACAGTAAATAAACTGCGTAAATTAGTTAGAAATTATAATAATAAAATTAATCGAGTTAAAATAAATAAGCCTGAAATTTCCGATATACAGCCAGAGAAAAAAAGTATAAGAACAGTTTTAAAAGATATAAACTCACTTGCCGATTATAACCGTATTGTTAATGATTTAAAAAATTATACTAAAAAAGGTTCTGAAAATCCGTATATTACTGAACAGAATGTGGTCATTACGAATTATGAAAAAAACAGAATAGACAGAATTTTTGCAAGGATAAATCGTGAGCGTAAAAAGGAAATAGAGACATATAACTTAAAAGACGGTTTTGGAATGGGTCTGCCTACCGCGTCCGATTTAGCCCCCAAAGCTAACTTAATTGAAAGTATTAAATATAAGGATTGGGATAAATTTGTTCAAGGAATTGAGCGTAACAGATACAATATGGATATTAGTCAACGTGCAGTATTTTATAAAAATAATATGCTGAAAGCGATTGAAAATGTATTTGGGAAAGGGGAGTTATATTCAAAGTAAATCAACTGAGTGGAACTGATTTAGTTTCATTATATTATAAAATTCCATATTTTAACATCGATTTCATATACGAACCGCAAGAGCAGGAAGAAATAGAATATGCTTTTATAAATGCAATAGATAAAGAAACTAATAACCGTGCCACATATAAAATAGATAAATCTACTGGGGAAGTTGTAGATGAATTCGAGGTGTGATATATATGTTGCGGATTTTGAAACAAATACTGATGCGACTGATTGTTTTGTATGGGCATGTGGGATACAGAATATTAATACGTTAGAATTTTATTGTGATAATAATATAGAATTCTTTTTTGATTTTTTTAAGAATAAAAAAGCAACTGTATATTTTCATAATGCAAAATTTGATTGTGAATTTATTTTTTTTTACTTATATAATCATAATTTTAAATATGTTAAATCTCGTAAAGATTTAGAAACGAATACTTTTACAACTTTAATTAGTGATAAAGGTGTTTTTTATTCGTGCGAAATTTGTTTAGAAAGAATAGTAAGGTAAAAAATATTTTAACTATTTATGATAGTTTAAAATTGCTGCCAATGAGTGTGGATAAAATTGCGCAAACATTTAAGCTGCCAATAACTAAGTTAGATTTAAATTATACTTTAACTCGTGATAAAAACCATGTATTAACTGAGCATGAAAAGGAATACTTAAAACATGACACCGAAATAGTATGTTTAGCCCTGCAAGAGTTATTTAAGCAACAGCTTACGCATATGACAACTGCAAGTAATGCTTTAAACAGTTATAAAGAATTACTTGGTTTAGATAAATATAAAAAGTATTTTCCCGAAATACCATATGAAGTGGATAAAGATATGCGCAGAGCATACAAAGGTGGTTTTACCTACCTTAATCCACTTTATAAAAATAAAATTGTTAATGGTGGGATTATTTTAGACGTTAACAGTTTATACCCATCTGTTATGTATGAATGTAAGTTACCCTATGGAGAATATATCTTTTTTGATGGTGAATATAAATACGATAGAATATACAATCTTTATATACAGCATTTAGCATGTGAATTTGAATTAAAAGAAAACGGAATACCTACAATTCAAATAAAAAATAATATTGGTTTTATTCCCACAGAATATCTTACTGATAGTCATGGTGAGATAATAAACTTATATTTAACAAACATTGATTTAAAATTATTTTTTGATAATTATAATGTAAAGAATTTAGTCTATATTAACGGTTACAAGTTTAAAAGTAGTAATAAATTATTTAAAAGTTATATTGATTATTGGATTGCAATAAAAAATCAAGCAACAATAGATAAAAATTATGGTTTACGAACTATTGCTAAGCTGATGTTAAATTCCCTGTACGGTAAGTTTGCATTAAATCCGAATGTACAAGGTAAGTATCCTGTTTTAGATAATGGAATTATTAAGTACGAGTTAGGCGAAAAAGAGATACGAAAAGCTAATTATTTACCGATTGGAATTTTTGTTACCTCTTACGCCCGGTATAAAACTATAACTAACGCGAAAAAATTAGGAGATAATTTTATTTATGCAGATACAGATAGCTTGCATATTAAAGGGTATAATATTCCTGATACAATAGAAGTTGACCCTGTTAAATTAGGTGCATGGAAAAAAGAGGGAGAATTTTCAGAGGGTAAATATATTAGAGCAAAAACATATGTTGAAAAGATTAAAATGGATAGGGATGAAATTGATAAATTTATTAATGCTAATTCCAATTTAAAAAATTTAGATTATGGAGACAGCTTATTAAATATAACATGTGCGGGTCTGCCCGATAAATGCTATTCTCAGGTTACCTTTGAAAATTTTAAAGAAGGGGCGGTATATAGTGGAAAACTTGTACCATTACATGTAAATGGAGGTGTTGTATTACATGAGATTGAATTCACCATTAAATGAAATTCAATGCTTGATGTGTGGTAAATATTTTATTCCCAATGCTAAACATCAGAAATATTGTAATAAAGCATGCTTACAAAAAGCAAATATAAAAAGACGAAACATGTACTACAAGAATGTTGAAAAACTAAGAAAAGCTAAATCAGAAGAACTGAAAGAACGGAAACAAAAACAAAATGAATTCGATATGCTTTTGCATGAAATTCACTTATATAACATTAAAAATAATTGTTTTTTAAGTTATGGTGAGTATGTAAATAAATTTAATAAGTAGTTGATAAATATAATATTTTATGCTATAATATATGTAGGAATATAAGGAAAAGGTAACGCGAATAAATGAAGCCAGCAATTAATTTTGACATTTATTTCACGGCGTGGCAGTCGGTGTTACTCCCTTATATTCCGACCTATTAAAATGGTGCTGAATATGTATTGGAATATTAAGAACAGCTTATCGCATAATTGCTTATTTAATTTTATTGTAGGCGACCGTGGTGTTGGTAAAACATACGGTTGTAAAAAATGGGCGATAGAGGATTTTTTAAAAACAGGGGCGCAATTTATATATCTTCGTCGGTATCAAACAGAATTAAAACGTACAAATAAATTCTTTGATGATATAAAATCAGCGTTCCCTGACGTTGAGTTTAAGGTCAACAGTCCAACGGCGTATATTAATAATAAAATTGCGGGGACATTTATACCGTTATCAACCTCAAAAATGGAAAAATCAACTCCCTATCCTAATGTTAATAAAATAATTTTTGATGAATTCATTCTTGATAAAGGGTATCATCATTACCTGCCTGATGAGGTGGTTAATTTTCTTGAGTTTTATAATACGGTATCAAGGGGTAGAGATGTAACAGTATATTTTTTAAGCAATGCTTTAAGTGTTACAAACCCGTACTTTTTATATTTTAACCTTAAAATGCCGTATAATAAAAGTATATCATCAACAAACGATATACTAATAGAAAAAGCGTCTAACCCCGAATATGTTAATGCGATGAAACAAACCCGTTTCGGTAAAATTATCAGTAATACTGAGTATTTCAACTATTCATATGGCAGTGATTTTTTACGTGATACTAATACATTTGTCGAGAAAAAGCCGTACACAGCAACATATTTTTATACTATAGTGTATAAAGGCGTAGAGTTTGGGATATGGACGGACATAAATAAGAGCGGTTTGTTATATGTATCAAATGATATAGATAAGCACTGTAAAATCAAGTATTCTATCACTTTATCTGACCATACTCCTAACACTATGCTTTTAAAAGGTCACAGCAGTAAATTTATTGACAATTTTATCCAGTGTTATAAACTTGGTTTAGTTAGGTTTGAAAATATTAACATTAAGAATATGTGCGAGGATATTATAAAAATGACAATATAGTGGGGTGATGTATTGAGTATAAAATCAATCTTATTTTCGATATACAGCATATCTTGTGTAGGGTTTACTTTTTTACTGGGAAAAGTTAATTTGCAGATTATAATATTAAGCATAATAATGTTAATAGATTATATAGGAATTATTTTAGCTGGAATATTCCATAAAAGTCCAAAATCTGAGACAGGCAGACTTGAAAGTAAGGCAGGGTTTAAAGGAATTATTCGAAAAGCAGCATATTTTGTTATAGTTATAATCGCTAATTTTACGGATTTAATAAGCGGAAACAGTTTTATTCGTGATTGTGTTATTGTATGTTTAATTATTAACGATATAATATCTATAATTGAAAATCTGGGGCTTATGGGCGTTCCTATCCCTAAAGTATTAATAAACGCCATAGATATTTTAAAACGAAAGAGTGAAGATAATGACTAAACTGCCAGTAAGTGGAAATTTCGAGGTTACAGCAGAGTACAAAGAAGTAAATACAAAATATTGGGCGACCTATCATAAAGGTATTGACTTTGTCAGTGATAACAAAATTGTTTATTCTCCCTGTGAGGGGGTAGTCCGGGTTGTAGCATATGATAAAACAGGCTGGGGCTGGTATGTATCAATCGGAGATAATCAAGGCTTACATCACATTTTGTGTCATTTAGCAACTGATACAATTTGTGTAGAAGTTGGCGATATTGTTACTCCAACAACTAAAATCGGCATAATGGGAAATACTGGTAATGTGACGGGTGTACATGTTCATTATCAAATAAATAAGGATAATAAGGACATTGACCCTTATGAATATCTCGGTTATGATTTTAAACGAGGTAAATATAATTCAAAAGATTTTCAAATAGGAGGTGAAGAAATGATACCGACAGATTTTAATGAGGCACACGATTATGCAAAAAAATACATTTCACTATTGTACGATTACGGCATTACAGATGGATATGAAGACGGGACATTCAAACCCCGTCAGAATATTACCCGTGAAGAATGTGCAACAATGATTGGTAGACTAATAGAAGTTATACAGACAGGAGGTATAATTAATGACTAAAGAAGAAATAAAAGACCGTCTTATAAGGATAAGTGAGCTTGCAAAAGACGACGAGGCTATCATGAATGAACTGAAAGGACTACAGGACGATGTTTATAACGTGATAGATAATATTAGCACCGAAGTAGTTGATGATAGTGTTGACGAGAACGGAGTTAAATGGTCAGAGCGTTACGACGATATGGTAAGAAAATACCGCGAGCGGTTTTTCAGTGATGAGGAAGAAGTAAAAGAGGAGCAAATTGAAGATATCCGCTCTGACAATAATGCTTATGACATAGAATATGAAGATTTGTTTAAAACCCGCGAGGGTGATTATAATATATAAATAAGGAGTGAAAAATAATGGCAACTAAGCAAAATCAGTGACACTTGCCGCCAGCTCTGTTGATATTCTTAACGCAATCAGAAATAGTGCAAGTCAGACATATCAAGACAGAGTGCCGGTCGCAACTCAAAACAACATAAAAGAAGTAGGCAATCCGATTATTACCTTTGAGGCAATACAGAATGAATTTCTTCATGCTCTTGTAAATCGTATTGGCAGAGTACTTATCACATCAAAATCTTATGAAAATCCGCTGAAAAGATTTAAAAAGGGTATTCTTGAATACGGTGAGACAGTAGAGGAAATATTCATAAATATCGCCAGAGCACATGAATTTGACCCCAATGTAGCGGAAAATGAGGTTTTCAAACGTGAAATTCCCGACGTTAACGCGGCTTTCCATCGTCTTAATGTAAAGAACTTTTACAAAACGACAATCAGCAATGAGCAGCTGCGGCAGGCGTTTCTTTCTACTGAGGGTGTCAGCGACCTTATCGCACGTATTGTTGACAGTCTTTATACCGGTTCGGAGTTTGATGAGTTCCTTATCATGAAAGAAATGCTTGCGGATGGCATTAATAACGGGGAATTTTATGCGATAACAGTACCCGAACCTACTGCTGATAATGCCCATGAGATTGTAACCACGATTAAAGGTATTAGCAATAAGCTGGAGTTTATGTCAAATATTTATAACCCCATGGGGGTTGTCACACACAGTAAAAAGCGCAATCAGATACTTATTGTAGACGCGGCTTTCGATGCTGTAATTGATGTAAATGTGCTTGCAAGTGCGTTTAATATGGATAAGGCAGAGTTTATGGGTCAGCGTATCTTGATAGACGATTTCAGCGATACGACTGGTGTTGTTGCTGCTATTGTTGATGAAAGCTGGTTTATGGTATTCGATAACTTTATCGGCTTTACAGAAAACTATAATGGACAGGGACTGTATTGGAATTATTTCTATCATGTATGGAAAACGTACTCTAAATCCCCGTTTGCAAACGCAGTCCTGTTTACAACAGCAACAAATAGTATAACATCAGTTAGCGTCACACCCTCTACTCTTAGTGTTACTAAGGGACAGTATGGTAAATTCAGCGCGAATGTTGTAGTTACAGGCACCCCGTCTAAGCTCGTAACATGGAGTGTTAACAGCGATAATAGTACAATAGACAATACAGGTATGCTTTATGTGTCCCCTAATGAGACTTTGTCCTCCCTTACTGTTACAGCAACCAGTGTAGTTGACGGAACAAAGACCGGCACAGCTACGGTTACAGTAACAGAATAATATACAGAGGGGGGTGCTTATGCCTCCCTCACATTTTATTATAAGGATTGATATTATATGGCATTAATACCAACATTTCAGTTAACCCCTAATAAGGTAAACGCTACTGAAGTTTATATTTGCGCCGGTGTTCCTTTTGATAATACATATCAAGATATATGGACATATCCAGCTCATAACGGCACAGTAGCTAACCAAGTACAGCTTTTTTTAAATAATTACTTAAAACAGGTATATAATTCTGACGGTAGTGAAAGCGCTTTCTATTATAATGGGGATAGTGGGCACCCTTATCTGATGACAAACCATGCTTTCGGTGACGAACAGAATACTTTAATTATTCCAACTAATGCGTCAAATATCTCTAATTGTAATTATGTAATATTCAGAATTATTTCACAAGGCGTTAGTGAAAGCGCAAGTGTAACATACACTCCTAATAAAGTATATTTTGCGTTTATAAATAGAATTGAATATATAAGTGCGTTAGCCACTAAAGTGTATTATGAGATAGATTATTTTCAAACCTATTATCGTGATACTCAAATAAAAAATAGCTTTATTGAGAGAGCGACTACAAATGAGGCGTTATTTACAAATATTCAAGATGACTATAAGGATATTAGTACATATCAAACTCTCTTTTATCAAGAATTTGGTGTATTAAACACCTCTGATACTCGACTTTGTTTTAATGTATTTTAAGTAAAGTAGATAATAATAGAACCCCTGCTGGTTATGATATACCAATGACAAAATGGTTTGTAAGCTCTCAAACATTTGGTGACATGTATTCAGAATTATATATTGGAAGTTTTCATATTGATACAGGAGGTCAATCAGAAGTTAACTTAATGTCAGAATTATTAAAATTAGTAACTGATGATGACATACAAGCTATTATGTTGTCGCGTTTTCCAATAGTACAATATGATGATATTTCAACCCAACAACTACAACTGTTTATCCAAATGTACTGACAGAAACATATACATTTAATTTTAATAACCTTATAAATAATAACTACGATAAAAAATTATACAGTTATCCATATTGCAAAGTTTTAATACATTCCGCAAATGGTGACACATTAGAATTACGACCCGAAGATTTACAAACAGATGATGGCAATATTACTGTAAAAGTTAATTTATCCATAGGCGCGTCGCCTACTTTAGTCGCATATGTTTCAAGTAAGGTACATAATAAAGTTAAAGTAATTGAATATAACGATAGTATTATGTGTAATTGGAATAAAGATACATTCCAAACATGGTGGAATAATAATCAATCCTCTTTATTAACTAATACAGCCTTAAAAATTGTGGGTGGAGGTTTACAATTAGCAGCAGGACTAATCACGGCAAGCGGCACAAAATCAATACCTGCAGCATTAGGTGTTGCAAACGCAGTCGGAGGGGCTGTTACAAGTGCAGGTGCAGGTGCAGGTTTAATTACGGAAACAATAGATAAACAAAATGTAGCCAATTCAACAGCAGGGTCAATCATTTCAAATACCGCTAAGATGTTTAATTTTATGCAAGCACCATTCGCAATAGAAATAATTCAAGCAGATAGTGCAAGTTGTGTGCGTATGACTTCATATTTTCGTATGTATGGTTATGCGTATAATCAAGTACAAAGCGGCACATATATTACAAACATATTTGGAAATAATGCAGGAAGAGGACCATATCTAAAACTAAACAATCCCATTATGATGCCTATTGATGTTCCTTTAAATTCTACAACAATAGACCCATATTCGTATTTAAATGGAGTGCCGACAAATGCAATGACGAAAATAAAAAGAATATTTACGGACGGATTTAGGTGCTGGGATATTTCAGACCCCAAACAAATAGGAAATTATCAACAGTAAGGCAGGTGAATATAATTGAAATTTTTAGATGCAATGCCGAACTACTATACCGGCAAAAAGAAAAAAACATACATTGATAATCATAATACGTATATCGATTATTTCAATCGATTACAGGAATATGTTATAAATATGTTTGAATGGGAAAACCTGCCCGATAGTGTAGACCCGCGATTTATTGAACTTAGTTTGTGTGATAGGGGATTTTTAGTATATTTCAACGATGATGTTATCGGAAACCTTGCATTAAACTGCGCTATCGGTGGTAAATTAGACGTGTATAACTATCCTATATATCGCCGTGCGTATGCACCTAACGGTTATCAGAAACGTTTAGATAATAAAAACAGTGTATTAATTTATAATAATTACCTACATACCCCGTCCATTTTAACTATTGAATTATACGCACGCAGACTTGCAGAAATTGAACGTACTATTGATGTTAATGTTAAATCACAGAAAACACCATTAATTATTAAGTGTGATAAGAAACAAGAGCTTACTATGCGAAACCTTTATCAACAGTATGACGGAAACATACCCGTTATATTCGCTGACGAGAATACTAATATTGATAATATTTCTGTAATTCCCACTAAATCCGAATATGTTGCAGACCGTCTGAATACACTAAAAAGACAAATTTGGCAGGAGGCACTCACATTCTGTGGCATAGATAATGCAAACACAGAGAAAAAAGAAAGACTTGTTACCGACGAGATTATATCTAATCTTGGAGGAGTTCACGCCCAAAGATACGTTATGCTCAATGCCAGACAGGACGCGGCTAAGAAAATAAATAAAATGTTTGGAACAAATATTGAGGTTAGATTTCGTCAAGACACACAACCCTATTATGAGGAGGTCGAGCTTAATGGCAAAGTATACGATAGAACTAAAGACATTAGTGGAACAGAAGTATGAACTGAACTTGGAAAATTACCCTATATTTGATGAAACATACCGGGACACACTTAATAATAAAATAATTAATCATTACTATTTCCATGAAATTGGTTTTGAAACCCCCGATAGATTTAACCATTATTTAGGATCAACAATGTCCGAGATTATGCCGTATTATAACCAGCTTTACGAAAGCGCTAAGCTCGAGATTGAACCGTTAGTTACCGACAACTTTACAGAAACAACAACCCGAACAGGCGACGAAACAACAACCACTAACGGAGTAAACCAAAGCCAAGTAAAATCAAACACGGAAAACAAACAGGTTAATGATTTAACTACTACGAATAATGTAACAAATAATAGTGAAGGCACTAACACAAGCAATGCCACAAATACTAAATACCAAAACGATACTCCGCAAACACCAATAAAAAAGAATTGGATAAGTGACGACGATTTTTATGCAAGCTCCGTTGAAACAGGCGTTACAAACGGAACAGATAACTCGGAAACAACGCAAACAAGCAACGGAACAACAACAAACACGGGTAATGTAACTAATAATTATTCCGAAGATACAATAAATTCAAATTTTAAAGACGATAAGGAAGTAAAGAACAGAAACTTGACTGATACAAAAACAACAACAGGCAGTAAAAAATCCCAAGCTGAATTACTTAAGCTATACCGGGATACATTTATTAATATTGATTTAATGGTGATAGGTGAGCTTAAAAACTTGTTTATGGGGGTGTTTTAAATGCACGTGTATATATTCTCTATTGCGCCGGACAATGACGGCAAATACAGATCTAAAAGCACTACAATAGGATATCCAGATACCCCCGGGCTTCTGCCCAATTCTGACGCAATAGTAACAGACTATTTTGAATACGATACAAAAAATGATATGCTGGATGCAATGATATCACAGCTTACAAACCTTAAAGGAGTTTAACAAATGGAACAAATATCTAATATAAATAATATATGTCCTTGTAGTAAAACAGTGCCAACGATATTAGAGGGTACATCTCTATACGAAAGTATGTGCAAGTTAGTCACACTTACTAATAGTCTGATTGATGAGGTTAATACATTAATTACAGCATACAACAACATCGGTTCAGAATTTGCCAAATACCTGCCGCTTAACGGTGGCACTATGACAGGTAAATTAGATATGAATAACAACAGCATATCTAATGTCACAACTCTTACAACAAACACGGCATTTATCAAAACAAATTTGCCCGCTAACGCATGGCAAGCTGACACGTCACGCGCAACCAATGTTAAATACGTCGATGATAACGGAATTAATCAAATAGACGGTAGTAATACCTATTTTATTGAAAATTATAATTTCTTTACTAATATTAACGCAACATTCGATGCCTTTTTAAACGAACATTTTGGTTTATGTTTTATTGCCAACAACTTACAGTTTGAAATAAACGGGCAGTCAACTAAAGGAATAACATGCTTTTGGTACCCCCGTTATTCAACCCCATCAACTAACTCCGCGGGCTGGACTACCTTAGTTTATGACACAGATAAACAAGACTACTACAATATTTACTTTAATTACAGCTTTGATAATAAAACCGCTAACATTACAGTCACACCAATACTCAGTAGTATCCCCGAATTAAACTATATTCCAAACAACATCGCTTCAGAATTTGCCAAATACCTGCCGCTTAACGGTGGCACTATGACAGGTAAATTAGATATGAATAACAACAGCATATCTAATGTCACAACTCTTACAACAAACACGGCATTTATCAAAACAAATTTGCCCGCTAACGCATGGCAAGCTGACACGTCACGCGCAACCAATGTTAAATACGTCGATGATAACGGAATTAATCAAATAGACGGTAGTAATACCTATTTTATTGAAAATTATAATTTCTTTACTAATATTAACGCAACATTCGATGCCTTTTTAAACGAACATTTTGGTTTATGTTTTATTGCCAACAACTTACAGTTTGAAATAAACGGGCAGTCAACTAAAGGAATAACATGCTTTTTGGTACCCCCCGTGATTCAACCCCATCAACTAACTCCGCGGGCTGGAGTACCTTAGTTTATGACACAGATAAACAAGACTACTACAATATTTACTTTAATTACAGCTTTGATAATAAAACCGCTAACATTACAGTCACACCAATACTCAGTAGTATCCCCGAATTAAACTATATTACAAACAACAACGGCACATTCACAGGCACACTCACAAATGGGGATATGACGCTTAGCGAAAGCGGTCTTGAAGTATCAAACACAAGTGACGGAACAATATCTACTGGTTTTGTCGAGGGTACAAGCAACGATACTGTAACAGGCATACGCTCAACTAAAAATTTATTCTTATACGGTGCAGGCATAACTCTTAACGCTAATAACGGCAGTATCTTAGTACAAGGTACATTACAGAATGCAAACTGTACCACACCAACAACACCGAACCAAGTCGCAAATAAAAAAATTATGTTGATAATGCTATTTCGGCTATTCCTACCCCAGTGGGAGCAATACGTAATATTATCCCCGGCATCCTTTCAAGCTTGGTCATATGCCTGCAT
>VOFK01001110.1_pt1 | contig 30605 bp, 31 predicted proteins | sample 5384121 | NCBI WGS metagenome assembly VOFK01 (sample SAMN12384730, study PRJNA508395) | human gut metagenome | isolation source: healthy gut J | host: Homo sapiens | reverse complement strand
GTCATATTGACGAAATTTTAATAATTTTAAAGTACCAATTTAACAAAAAATGGAGAAAGAAAGTGCCGTCGGACGGTTGCTTTTGCGCGTGGAATCTGCTATCTTAATACCGTAGAGAAAGGGCGGAAGACCCTATATGCCCTTTTGAAAGCAATGCAATTTAATAGGAGAGGGAAATCACATGGATAAGATCATAGAAATCAACAGTGCGGTAAACGGCTTTGTATGGGGACCCATCATGCTGGCACTGCTGGTCGGTACGGGTATTTACCTGAGCTTCCGCGTCGGCTTCATTCAGTTCTCCAAGATCGGCTACTGGTGGAAGAACACCATCGGCAAGATCTTCCAGAAGTCCGAAGCGGGCGAGGGGGAGATCACGCCGATGCAGGCGGTCTCCACGGCGCTGGCGTCCACGGTCGGCACGGGCAACATCGCCGGCGTCACCGGCGCGATCATCCTCGGCGGCCCGGGCGCGGTGTTCTGGATGTGGATCTCCGCTCTCTTCGGCATGGTCACCAAGTTCGCCGAGGTCACCCTCGCGGTCAAGTACCGTGAGCGCAACGAAAAGGGCGACTGGTGCGGCGGCCCGATGTACTACATCAAGAACGGTCTCGGCCCCAAGTGGAAGTGGCTGGGCGTCATCTTCTCCGTGTTCGGCGCGCTCGCCGCGTTCGGCATCGGCAACATCTCCCAGATCAACTCCATCGCTTCCTCCGTCAACTCCGTCGCGGTCGCATTCCATGAGAACGCCAAGGAGTTTGACATGATCATCGGCCTCATCACCGGCGTTGTGATCGCCATTTTCGTGGCGCTCGTGCTCCTCGGCGGCGTCAAGCGCATCGGTCAGGTCACCGAAAAGCTCGTCCCCGGCATGGCGGCCATCTACATCGTCTGCGCACTCGTGGTCGTTATCGCCAACGCGGGCACGATCCCCGGCGTGTTTGCCAGCATCTTCCAGGGCGCGTTCAACCCCTCTGCCGTCGTCGGCGGCGCGGTGGGCGTGACCATGAAGCTCGCCATCACCAAGGGCGTCGGCCGCGGCGTCTTCTCCAATGAGGCCGGTCTCGGCTCCGCGCCCATCGCGCACGCCGCCACCTCCGAGAAGAACCCCGTCCGGCAGGGCCTCTACGGCATCTTCGAGGTCTTTATGGACACCATCGTCATCTGCACCCTGACCTCCCTCGTCGTCCTCTGCTCCGGCGCGGCCACGGGCAATTACGGCAACAACGATCTCGCGGGCGTTCCCACCGCGGTCGCGGGCTTCGCCAGCGTCTTCGGCGACAAGCTCGGTCTCCCTGATCCTGCCGTCGGCCTGCTGCTCTTCGCCACCTCCACCATCCTCGGCTGGGCGCTCTACGGCACCCGCTGTGCGGAGTTCCTCTTCGGCAGCAAGATCATCCGCCCCTATCAGGTTCTCTTCTGCCTCGTCGTCATCGCCGGCTCTGCCGCCGATCTCAAGCTGGTGTGGGATATCTCCGATACCCTCAACGGCCTCATGGCGATCCCGAACCTGATTGCGGTGCTGCTCCTCAGCCCCGTGGTCATCAAGCTGACGAAGGAACACTTCAACGGCGTGAAGGCAGGCAAGCTCGAATAAGCGAACATCCGGTCTCCTGCGGCGGGACGGACCATGCGGTCCGTCCCGCTTTTCGCTCCCGCCGCGAAAAAAGAGGAGAGAACGCGGAATATTTTCGAAGATTTCCCTTTACAATAGAAAAAAGCCGTGGTATGATATCAAAGCGCGTGAAGGCGCGCGAGGAGCATACCCGAACTTAGGACGCGGATCGTCACCTGTCCCGCCGCTCAGTTCAGGGTGAATATTTTTGAAAGGTGGAAACACAACTATGATGCTCAAAGACCAGAAGACTGCCATTATCGAAGCCAACCGCACCCATGAGAGCGACACCGGTTCTCCCGAGGTCCAGATCGCCATTCTCACCGAGCGCATCAACCAGCTCACCGAGCACCTCAAGGTCCACGCGCAGGATAACCACTCTCGCCGCGGCCTGTACAAAATGATCGGTAAGCGCCGCAGCCTGCTCGACTACCTCATGAAGAAGGACATCGAGCGCTATCGTGCCATCATCGCCAAGCTCGGCATCCGTAAGTAAGAGACAATATGCGCGGGGGAAGGATATTCTTTCCCCGCGTGTTTTGCTATCTTGCACCCCTGATTTTCCCGCAAAAGCTCGCAAAACAGGGAGCCGACGCCCGCATTTTAGCAGTTGATCTTGTCCGCGAGACCTTCGCGCTGATCAAGTGCTAAAAAGGGTCGGACAAGGCTCCCGACAAAAATCTGAAAAGGAGTATGATCATGTCCACCATCATCACCCACCGTCAATTCCCCGGCTACCACAAGTATGAAATGGAGCTCGCCGGCCGTCCGCTGACCCTCGAGGTCGGCAAGCTCGCCGAGCTCGCCAACGCCGCCGTCATGGTCGGCTACGGCGACACCCGCGTGCTGGTCTGCGCCACCGCGTCCGCCCGTCCCCGCGACGGCATCGACTTCTTCCCCCTCTCCGTCGACTTTGAGGAGAAGATGTACTCCGTCGGCCGCATCCCCGGCAGCTTCAACCGCCGTGAGGGCCGCCCCGGCGAGAAGGGCATCCTGACCAGCCGCGTCATCGACCGCCCCATCCGCCCGCTCTTCCCCTACGATTTCCGCAACGACGTGTCCATCATGGCGACCGTCATGGCGGTCGACCACGACTGTTCTCCCGAGATCGCTGCGCGCTCATCGGCACCTCCGCCGCCCTCGCCATCTCCGACATTCCCTGGAACGGCCCCGTCGGCGCGCTGAAGGTCGGTCTCGTCAATGGCGAGCTGGTCTCAACCCCACGAGCGAGCAGCGCAAGGTCTCCGACCTTGACGTGACCGTCGTCTCCACCGGCAAGAAGGTCGTTATGATCGAGGCGGGCGCGAACGAGGTCGATAACGACATGATGTACCGTGCCATCGAGCTGGCGCACAACGAAAATCAGAAGCAGATCGAGCTCATCAACCGCATGGTCGCCGAGATCGGCAAGCCCAAGTTCGACTATCCCCACGCAAACTTCAATCAGGAGCTCTTCGACAAGATCGTTGCCGACTTCATGGACGAGGCCAAGGCCGCCATGGATACCGACGACAAGAACGTCCGCGAGGCCCGCTGGAACGAGATGATCGAGCACTGGCACGAGAAGTACCTCGAGGAGTATCCCGACATGGATCAGTACCTCGACGAGTTCACCTATAAGTTCCAGAAGAAGATCGTCAAGGCGTGGCTGCTCGAGGGTCACCGCGTTGACGGCCGTCAGAAGAACGAGATCCGTCCTCTCGCCGCCGAGGTCGGCGTGCTGCCCCGCGTCCATGGCTCGGGCCTGTTCACCCGCGGCCAGACGCAGGTGCTCTCCGTCTGCACTCTCGATACCCTCAGTGCCAACCAGAAGCTCGACACCATCTGGGAAGAGACCGAGAAGCGCTATATGCACCACTACAACTTCCCCGGCTACTCCGTCGGCGAAGCCAAGCCCGCCCGCAGCCCCGGCCGCCGCGAGATCGGTCACGGCGCTCTTGCCGAGCGCGCGCTGCTGCCCGTCATTCCGCCCGTTGAGGAGTTCCCCTACGCCATCCGCGTGGTGAGCGAGGTCGTCTCCTCCAACGGCTCCACCTCTCAGGGCTCCATCTGCGGCTCCACGCTCGCGCTGATGGACGCCGGCGTGCCCATCAAGGCGCCCGTCGCCGGCATCTCCTGCGGCCTCATTCAGGACGGCGACGATTTCACCACCTTCATCGACATTCAGGGCGTTGAGGACTTCCACGGCGAGATGGACTTCAAGGTCGCCGGTACGAAGAAGGGTATCACCGCCATCCAGATGGACCTCAAGAACGACGGCCTGACCATGGCGATCATCAAGAACGCTCTGGACATCACCTACGACGCGCGCGTGCAGATCCTCGACCAGATCATGCTGCCCTGCATCGCCGAGCCGCGTCCCGAGGTCAGCCCCTACGCGCCCAAGATGATCACCATGAAGATCGATCCCGACCGCATCCGCGAGGTCATCGGCAAGGGCGGCTCCGTCATTCAGAAGATCGTCGCCGACACCGGCGCGAAGATCGACATTGACGACGACGGCACCATCCACATCGCCTCCGCCGACGCTGCCGCCTGCGACGCCGCGAAGAAGTGCATCGACGACATCGTGTTTGTCCCCGAGGTCGGCAAGCTGTACTACGGCCGCGTCGTGCGCCTGATGCAGTTTGGCGCCTTCGTGGAGATCGCCCCGGGCAAGGACGGTCTGGTCCACATCTCCAAGCTCGACAAGAAGCGTGTCGAGAAGGTCGAGGACGTGGTCACCGTCGGCGACATGATCTGGGTCAAGTTCATGGAGATCGACGAAAAGGGCCGCTGGAACCTCTCCCGCAAGGATGCTCTCCTCGAGATTGAGGCCCAGCAGGCCGAGGCCGCCAAGGAGCAGTAAGCGGAAAAAAATTTAGGGGAAAGGGCGTTGACTGCTGCCGGTGGTCAACGCCCTTTTCCCCGCACTTGCGCAGAGAAGAGAAACGTGGTATCATAAAAAGCAATACGATCGGACGGTTATGGGGGCGAATATCATGTGGCTTTACATTTGCGCTGCTGTCGGCGGTATTTGCATCGCTCACATCAATACTGGCAAAGGTGGGCATTGACGGGTCAACTCAAATCTTGCAACGGCTATTCACTACGGTCGTTGCCATGGCATGGGGAATGGTTTTTCCTTACCAACACACAGGGCGGGGTCACAGAGATCAGCAAAAGAAGCTGGCTGTTTTTGATCCTTTCGGGCCTGGCGACAGGTGTCTCCTGGCTGTGCTACTATCGAGCATTGCAAATTGGAGAGGCGGCTAAGGTTGTGCCGATCGATAAGCTGAGCGTCGTGATCACGTTGGTGATGGCGTTTGTTTTCCTGCATGAGCAGTTTACGGCAAAAATCCCTTCTGGGCTGTGCTCTGATCGGCAGGGACATTATTGATGGTCCCTATGATCGCCGATCCACGGAGCAGGGAAAAGAGGGCGCGGGTATTCCGTGCCCCTTTTCAATTTTTCCGTTTTGTGGTATCATACAGGCAAATACCGGCTAACATCAAGGAGGAAGCATTATGCCCGACACCATTGCTGCCATCGCCACCGCGTCCGCAGCCGCCGCGGTCGGCATCGTGCGCCTGAGCGGCGCGGAGACGCGGCGCGTGCTCGCGGCGCTGTTCGCGCCGGCGAACGGTCGTTCGGCTGCGGAGCTTCCGCCGCGGCGCATGACCTACGGCACGGTGCACGACGCCGAGGGCCGCACGCTCGACCACGCGCTGGCGGTGGTGTTCTCCGCCGGACACAGCTACACGGGCGAGGAGAGCGCGGAGCTGCACTGCCACGGCTCGCCGGTCGTTTTGCAGGAGGTCCTGCGTGCCGCGTTTGCCGCAGGCGCACGGCAGGCGCGGGCGGGGGAGATTTACCGAGCGCGCGTTTCTGAACGGCAAAATGGACCTCACCGAGGCGGAGGCGGTCATCGACCTCATTGACGCCGAGACCGCTGAGGCGGCGCGGAACGCCGCCGCCCAGGTGGACGGCGCGCTGCGCCGCCCGCTCGAACAGGTCTACGACGCGCTGCTGAGCCTCACCAGCCGCTTCTACGCCGTGGTGGACTATCCCGACGAGGACATCGAGGACCTGACGCTTGCCGAGACGGAGCGGACGCTCACGGAGAGCGAACAAACGCTCGCGGCTCTGCTCGGCACCTTTGCGCACGGACGTGTGCTCAAAAAAAGCGGCGCGGCGACCGCCATCGTCGGCGCGCCGAACGCGGGCAAAGCTCGCTGCTCAACGCGCTCGTGGGCTACGACCGCGCCATCGTCACCGACATTCCCGGCACGACGCGCGACACCGTGGAGGAGAAGGCGGTGGTCGGCGGCGTGCTGCTGCGGCTCATCGACACGGCAGGCATCCGCGAGACAGACGACGCCGTGGAGCGGCTCGGCGTGGAGCACTCGCGCCGCGCGGTCGAGAGCGCCGATCTGGTGATCGTGGTAGCGGACGGCAGCCATACGCCGCTCACTGTGGAGCCAGACATTCTCGCGCTTGCCGCCCGAGCGCCGCATTGGATTCTGGCCATCAGCAAGGACGATCGAAACCCCGCCGTAAAGACCGCCGTTTGGAGACTGCCGGACGGCGCGCCTGCGCCGGAGCATTTGGTCTCCTTTAATTCCGTAATGCCCGGCGGGCTGGATGCGTTGATCGACATGATCGGAGACTGCTTTCCTGCCGGCGTTCCCGCGGGCGGTACGCTGCTCACCAACGCACGGCAGGCCGAAGCCATCCGCCGTGCGCTCGAGAGCGTCCGCGCGGCGCGCGAGGCGCTCACCGCCGGGCTGACGCCCGACGTGGTGCTCACCGAGGCCGAGGGTGCGCTTGACGCGCTCGGCGAGCTGACCGGCCGCACGGCGCGCGAGGACATGGTAACGCGCATTTTTGAACGCTTCTGCGTCGGAAAGTAAACGGAAAGCATTGTTTACAGAAAATGATTGATATTATCTTAACGTTCTGCTACAATACTGCCATTCTAAGGAAGAATCGACTCTATTCCCCAAAAGGGGCCGTTTGTCTGCGGCCCGGAAAGGAACGCCATGCGTGACTATATTATCATGACCGACAGCTGCTGTGACCTGAACCAGCAGGAGGTCGACGAGCTCGGGCTTACCGTTCTGCCGCTTTCCTTTACGATCGACGGCAAAACCTATCTCAACACGCCCGACCATGCCGAGATGTCCCCCGAGGAATTTTTCGCAAAGATCGCTGCGGGCGAGAACAGCACCACCGCCGCCGCCAATGTCGGTCAGTTCGACGAGGCGATGCGCAGGGCGCTCGACGCGGGCAAGGATATCCTGTGCATCTGCTTCTCTGGTGCACTGTCCACCACCTACCAGTCCGCCTGCATCGCGGCGGAGGACCTGAAAAGCGAGTACCCCGACGCGAAGATCGTTGTCATCGACTCTCCTCTCCGCCTCGCGCGGACAGGGAATGCTGCTCTATCGCACGGTGCAGGAGCGCCGGAGGAGCAGCCCCGACATCGAGACGCTGGCGGCATATGTGAGGAGCATCCTCCAGACCCAATGCCACTGGTTCATCGTGGACGATCTCAACCACCTCAAGCGCGGCGGCCGCGTGAGCGCCACGGCGGCCTTCGTCGGCACGATGCTGGGCATCAAGCCCGTCATGCACACCGACAGCGAGGGCAGGCTCATTCCCATGAGCAAGGCGCGCGGCACCAAGGCTGCTCAAGGCGCTGGTCGACAAGGTGGAGGAGCTGGGCGTCGAGCCGGACAAGAACCAGCCCTTGTTCATCTGCCACGCCAACTGCCCCGACTCCGTGGCATACGTCAAGGAACTGCTGGAGGAGCGCTTCGGCGTGACGGACGTCCGCGCGGACTTCATCGGCCCCGTGATCGGCGCACACACCGGCTGCGGCACGCTGGGGCTGTTCTTCGTGGGGACGCAGCGATGAAGTGGCTGGAGCTGCATATCGACACCGCCCGCGCCGGTCTGGAGCCGGTCAGCGAGCTGCTGCGCGAGCAGGGCGTCGAGGGCCTTGTCATCGACGACGAGGCGGACTTCAAGGATTTTCTCGAAAACAACCACCAGTATTGGGACTATGTGGACGACGAGCTGCTGGCGGAGAGCACGGCAAATGCCGCGTGACCTTCTACCTCGAAGAAAGCGAGAGCGGTTTTTCCACGCTGGCGCAGGTGCGCATCGCGCTCTCGGCGCTCAAGAAGCAGCATCCCGAATACGCGCCGCTGCTCCTCACGATGGAAAACGTGGAGGACGCCGACTGGGAGAACAACTGGAAGCAGTTCTATAAGCCCATGGAGATCGGCGAGCGCCTGCTGGTCATTCCCGAGTGGGAGCAGGCGAAGCCGACGGAGCGCGTGAAGCTCATCCTGAATCCCGGACTGACCTTCGGCACGGGCAGCCACGCGACCACACGACTGTGCCTTCAGGCACTCGAAAAGCACATTCGCGGCGGCGAAAAGGTGCTCGACCTCGGCTGCGGCAGCGGCATCCTCTCCATCGCGGCGCTGCTGCTGGGCGCGGGGGACGCCTTCGCCTGCGACATCGATGATAAGTGCGTGGGCGTCGCCTACGAGAATGCCGCGCTCAACGGCATCGGACGGGAGCACTACACCGTCCGCGCGGGCGACGTGCTCAGCGACAAAAGGCTCGCGCGCGAGTTCGGCGGAGACTATGATATCGTCGTGGCGAACATCGTGGCGGACGTCATCATCGCGCTCGCGCCGCAGGTGCGGCCGCTGCTGAAAAAGGGCGGGCTGTTCCTCTGCTCGGGCATCATCGACGACCGCGCGGTCGAGGTCGCGGACGCGCTGCGTCTTGCGGGCTGGGCGATCATGGAGGCCCGCGAGAGCGAGGGCTGGTTCTCATATTTGTGCAAATAACAGCACAGCAAAAGAGGAGCGTTCTCTGCCATAGAGAACGCTCCCCGTGTTTGGTGCCGTATCGCGTGCAATTTATTTCCTGATTTTTTGCAGCATCCTTGTAAATTCCTCCGGCAGGGGACAGGAAAGCTCCACGACCTCGTGCGTGCGCGGATGGAGAAAGCGCAGGCCGACCGCGTGCAGGCATTGCCCCGTCAGGCCGGGGACCTCCTTCTTTGCACCGTATACCGTGTCGCCGAGAATGGGATGCCCGATGTAGGCCATGTGGACGCGGATCTGGTGCGTGCGTCCCGTTTCGAGCCGGCAGCGGACGTGGGTATAGCCCGGGTAGCGGGCGATGACCTCCCAATGCGTGACCGCCTCGCGTCCGCCGGCGACCACTGCCATGCGCTTGCGGTCGGTCGGGTGGCGCGCGATGGGCGCGTTCACCGTGCCGCGGTCCTCGCGCAGAGCGCCCACAACGATGCACTCGTAGGTGCGCGCGAGCGTGTGGTCGGCGAGCTGCGCGGAGAGGTACTGGTGCGCCGCGTCGTTCTTCGCCGCGATGATGAGACCGCTCGTGTCGCGGTCGATGCGGTGGACGATGCCCGGGCGCAGCGCGCCGCCGATGCCCGAGAGCGTTCCCGCGCAATGGTACAGCAGCGCGTTGACGAGCGTGCCGTCCGGGTGCCCCGGCGCGGGGTGGACGACCATGCCGCTGGGCTTGTTGACCACGATCACGTCCGCGTCCTCGTACACCACATCGAGCGGAATGCCCTGCGGCACGGCCTCGACCGGCTCCGGCTCGGGCAGCGTCACGGCGATGTCCTCGCCGCCCGCGAGCTTATAGCTTTTGCTGACGGCTCTCCCGTTCACCGCGACCTCGCCGCTCTCGATGAGCCGCGTCGCCTGCGAGCGGGTCAAGCCGTCAAGGCTCGACGCAAGAAATGCGTCGAGCCTTTGATTTTTGCTTTCTTCACTTGCCCTGAGCCGGATCGGTCCCATGGTCCTTCTCCCAATTCTTCGCGTCGGTGTTCGGGTAGATCCAAATGTAGTAAACGAGTGCCGCGATGGTGCCGCAGACCACAAAGCAGTCCGCAACGTTGAAAACCGGAAACTCGATGAACGCGCAGTCGAGCATATCCACCACATAGCCAAGGCGAACGCGGTCAATGAGATTTCCCACGCCGCCGCCGATCACGGCGATCAGCGCCCACACGCCGAGCGGGTGCCGCACGATCCGCGCGAGCAGCCACGCGAGCGCGAGCATCCCCACGCCCGTCACGCCGATGAGCAGCCAGCGCTCGCCGGAAAAGCTCGACCATGCCGCGCCGAAATTGCGCACATAGTGCAGCCGCAGCAGCTGTGGGAGAAACTCCGCGCTCTCTCGCCCACGGCGAAATGGGTCACGATATAGGCCTTCACCCACTGGTCCAGCGCGATGATGGCCGCGATAGCCAAAGGGCAGAGCCACAGCGAACGCTTCTTCACGGCTGCGGCACCTCGCTGTCGTCATTGGGATAGACGAGCACCCACTCCGCGTCCGCGGGGGCAAGTGCGAGCGTTTCCGCCTGCGCCTGCCTCATGCCGAGGCCCTCCGGCAGGTCGCGCAGCGCGGCGATAGGGGCATAGTAAAAGCCCGCGTCGCCGTCCTTCACGCCGCCGCTTGAGAGCACATAGTCCGTCGCGCCCGCGCCGTACAGCTCAAGCACTACGGGACCGTACCACGCGGTGAGCAGGCTGCCCTCCTCGCCGCTTTCGCCGATGGGAGCGGTCTCGCAGTAGTATTCTGCCTCTGGGCTGCCGTTTTCCAAGTCAGCGGGTGCGTTTGCGGTCTTGAGCCCGTCCGCCGCCGCGCCGCCAAGCTGGCGGTCATAATACGGGCTGGACTGCACCGTTTCACAGCGCTGCTCGGGATATTCCACCTCGGCGTCCGTATCGGGCAGCGGATCGCTGGGCGGCGCCGCCATCGAAAACATCGCCTGATCCTCCTGTGCGGCAGGCGCGGCAGGTGCAGCGTCGTTTGCTTCCTGCTTCATCGCCGTTCGCGGGATCGTTACCGCCGCCGCGAGTGCGACGATCGCCGCGCAGGCCGCCATCGGCATCCACCGCCGCCATGCGCTCCGCTTTTTTGTTTGCGGCTTTTTCGCCGCCTTTTCTGCGCGCATCGCCGCCATCACGCCCTGTGAAGCCTGCGGGCACGTCCTCGTCCTCCAGCTCGCCGAGGGCGGCGTGCAGGGCCGTCAGCTCGCCGAGCAGCCTTCTGCATTTCTCGCATTCGCTCACATGAGCGAGTACCTCCGCACGCTCCTCCTCCGTCAGCTCTCCGTCAACAAAGGCCGAGAGCAGCGGCGCAAATTCTTCACATTCCTTCATATTGCGTTCCTCTCCCCTCCGACAGTCTGATTACATTCTGTAACCTTTGACGCTGGCTTTTCAAAAAAGTTCCCGTCTGCCGCCAAATAATTTCGCAGCAGCAGCCGCGCGCGGTTGATGCGGCTCTTCACCGTGCCGAGCTCCAGCTCCGTGACCTCGCAGATCTCCGCATAGCTGAGCTGATGCAGCTCGCGCAGCACGAGCACGCGCCGGTAATCCTCCGGCAGCGCGGCAAGCCCCTCGCGCACCAGCCGCTGCGTCTCCCGGCCCTCGACGTGCTCCTCCGGCGTGGGCGCACGGTCGCGCACCTCGAGGTGAATGTCCTCGTCGTCGAGCGATACGCCGTCCACCGTGCGCTTGCTGCGCCGCAGCAGGTCAATGCAGGCGTTGCTCGCCAGACGGTAGAGCCATGTGGACAGCGCCGCATCCTCGCGAAAGCCCTCCAGTCCGCGCCAAAGGGCAAGGAAGGTATCCTGCGCGGCTTCCGCCGCGTCCTCGCTGCTGCCGCACATACGCAGGCAGAGGTTGTATATTTTTTTCTCATGCAGCCGGACGAGCTGTTCAAAGGCTGCCTCGTCGCCGCCCCGCGCGGCTTGGATCAGTTCACTTTCGTTCATGTCCGCTCCGTGTGTTCAGTCGCTCAGATCGCGCTTGATGCCCGCCGTGACGCGGTAAAGATCCTCAAGCGTCTCCATGTGGTTGATCTGGTCTTTATAGTAGTTGGCGTATTTTACGCCCTTGAGATACCAGCAGTAGTGCCGCCGCGCCTCGAGCAGCGCGACCTTTTCATTGCGGAATTCCGCGCTGCGTTCGATCTGGCGCACCAGCGCGTCGCAGCGCTCGGCAAGCGGCGGCAGCGGCGGGATCGGCTCGCCCGCGAGCGCGGCCCTGCACTGCTGAAGAGCCACGGATTGCCGAAGCAGCCGCGCCCGATCATCACCGCGTCCGCGCCGGTGAGTTTCAAGGCTTTTATCGCATTTTCCGGGGTAAAAACATCGCCGTTGGCGATGACCGGGATCTTCACCGCTTCCTTGACCGCGCGGATGGTCGACCAGTCTGCCTGTCCGCCGTACATCTGCACGCGGGTGCGCCCGTGGACGGTGATCGCCGCCACGCCGACGCTCTCGAGCAGCACGGCCAGCTCCGGCGCGTTGATGCTGCCCTTGTCCCAGCCGCGGCGCATCTTCACCGTCACGGGGACCTTGACGGCCCCGACCACCGCCTCGGCGATACGCGCTGCCTTTTCAGGATCGCGCATCAGCGCCGAGCCGTCGCCGTTGTTGACGATCTTGCCGACCGGACAGCCCATGTTGATGTCCAGAATGTCCGCGCCGCTCGCCTCAATAGCGATCTGCGCCGCCTCGGCCATGCAGACCGGGTCGCTGCCGAAGATCTGCGCCTGCATCGGGTGCTCGCCCGGAAAGGGCACGAGCAGCGTGCGGCTCTTTTTATCCTGATAGCACAGCGCCTTCGAGCTCACGAGCTCCGTGCACGTCAGCCCCGCGCCGAGGGACGCGCACAGCTCGCGGAACGCCGCGTCGGTCACGCCCGCCATCGGCGCGAGCGCGAGCTGCGAGTTGATCTCCACTGTACCGATGCGCATGGACGTTCCCTCCTTCTCCATGTTTCATAGAAGAAAATTATACCACAGCTTTCCCAAAAGCGGAAGTCCTTATTTTTGCGCGGCAAAACGCGGCAAAAAAGGGCGGCTCCGAAGAGCCGCCCCGGTATGGCGTATGCTGTTTTGCTCAGGCTGCGTCGCGGCTCTCGCCGGAATAGCTGCTGCCGTAGTAGCCGTTGCCGAAGAAGCTATTGAAGAAATCCCAGGGATTGTAGTAATAGCCGCCGTTGCTGCCGCCCTGCTGTTGCTGCTGGCGTTGTCCTGCGCCGTCTCCTGCGTCTGCGGGACGGCGTCGAAGGTCAGCTCGACCTCCTTCGTTCCACCCGCGCGATAGATGGTCAGCGTCACGGTATCGCCCGCGCGGTAAGACTTCTTCGCGGCGTTCAGGTCGTTCATGTCGCTGATCGCCGTGTCGCCAATCTTGGTGATGACATCGCCCATCCTGAGGCCCGCCTTCTCGGCGGCACTGCCCTCCTCCACCGAGCAGACAAACACGCCCTGCGTGACATCGTAGCGGAACTGCTGCGCCATCTGTGCGTTCATGGTCTGCGGTGTGATGCCAATGTAAGGCTTGTTGGTCACATAGCCGTTGGTCATAATGTCCTTGACCATGGCGAGCACATCGTCGATGGGGATGGCGAAGCCGATGCCCTCAACGGTGGTGTTGGAGTAGCTCGAATACTTCGCGGACACGATGCCGATGACCTCGCCGTAGCTGTTGAAGAGCGGGCCGCCGGAGTTGCCGGGGTTGATGGAGCAATCGACCTGGATCATGTTGAAGGGCTTGCCGTCCACATTGATCGCGCGGTTCACGCAGGAGACGATGCCCTGCGACATCGAGAAGGTCAGCTCGCCGAGTGGGTTGCCGACCGCGGCGACCGTCTCGCCGATCTGCACGCTGCCGGACTTTCCGATCACGACCGGCTGGAAATTCGTGCCCTCGACCTTGATGACGGCGATGTCGTAGTCCTTGTCGCCGCCGATGACGGCGGCATCATAGGTCGTGCCGTCGTAGGCCGTGACCTTGACGGTGCTCGCACCCTCGATGACGTGATAGTTGGTGAGGATGTAGCCGTCCTTGGTGATGAAAAAGCCGCTGCCGCTGGCGGCGGACTCTGTCGTGCGGCCGAAGACATTCGTTGTGGTGGACACGTTGATGCTCACGACGCTGTTGACGTTGGCGGCGTAGACCTCCGGCATGGTGAGCTGCTGCTTGCCGTCCACCTTGACCTGCCGGACCTCGGCGACCTGACGGTCGGAGACCTCAATCTGCGTCGAGCCGTGCGCGGAGGTAATGGCGTGGGTGATGCCCGCGCCCGCCGCGCCGCCGATGAGCGCGCAGGCGAGCGCCAGCGCGGCGATCTTCAACCCCAGCCGATTCTTCTTCGGCTTCTTTTTCCTCCCAGGGGTCTGCCGTTGCCGCGGTGTTCGGCACCTCGGTGTAGTCCACGTCGCGGACATTCTCCACCTTGTCGCCCTTGCGGTAGCTGTAATGGTACAGGTTGTTTTCGTCTTCGTAATACATAGATAAGCCTCCTTGCCGTGAAGCGTTTATTTTTCTTTTGATGTTACCGATGATACCCCCCCTGTTTATGTCCATTTCGTGAAGCCGGAACGAATTTTTTTTGAACTTTTTTGAATAGGCCATAAAAGAAATCCTGAAGAATGGCCGAATTGGAAAAAATAGCTTGCGCGGGACATTCGGATATACTACAATAAAGCCGATTTCCCAATGCGAAAGGAGCGCTGCCATGCTGAAGATCGAAGGGCTGAAAGCTCGCCCCGGGCGAGAGCGAGGCGTTATTATACGAACGCGCCGCGGCGGCGCTGCGTGTCAAAGCGCCCCTCCATACGCTGCACATTCTCCGCCGCAGCATCGACGCGCGCGATGGCGTGACGTTTATTTATACCGTTTCCGCCGCGCTCGAGAACGAGGAAAGAGTGCTGCGCCGCGCGAGGAACAAAAGCGTCAGCGTCTACGCGCCCGCCTTTTACGAGCTGCCGCCGATGATCGCCCCTCCCGCCGTGCGCCCCGTGGTGATCGGCGCGGGCCCGGCGGGACTGTTCGCAGCGCTGGTGCTTGCCCGCTGCGGCGCGCGGCCCATCCTGCTCGAGCGCGGCGAATGCGTCGAGCGGAGGCGGCGTGACGTCGAGCGCTTCTGGGCAACGGGCGAGCTGAACGTGCGTTCGAACGTCCAGTTCGGCGAGGGCGGCGCGGGCACGTTTTCCGACGGCAAGCTCAACACCGGCACGAAGGACGTCCGCCACCGCTATATTTTAGAGGAGTTCGCCGCGTTCGGCGCGAGCGAGGACATTCTCATCGACGCCAAGCCGCACATCGGCACCGACCGACTCTACACCGTTTTGCAGCAAAATCTGCGGCAGGAGCTGATTTCCCTCGGCGCGGAGGTGCGCTTCGCGCATCAGGTCACCGGACTGGAGCGGAGGGACGGACGGCTCGCCGCGCTGCGGGTCACGTCTCCCGACGGAACGTATACATTCCCCGCGGAGCACGCGGTGCTCGCGGTCGGCCACAGCGCGCGCGACACCTTCGCCATGCTGCGTGATGCGGGCATCCCGATGGAGCCGAAGCCCTTTGCCGTGGGTGTGCGCATCGAGCACCGCCAGAGTGATATGGACGCGCAGCAGTATAAGCAGTACGCGGGCAACCCCTCGCTGCCGCCGACCTCGTATAAGCTCTCAGCCCACACGGCGGCGGGGCGCGGCGTGTTCTCGTTCTGCGTCTGCCCCGGCGGACAGGTCGTCGCCGCGGCAAGCGAAGCGGGCCGCGTGGTCACGAACGGCATGAGCGAGCTGGCGCGCGACGGTGAAAACATCAACGGCGGGCTGCTCGTCTCCGTTACGCCGGAGGACTTCGGCGGCACGGACGTGCTCGCGGGCGTCGCCTTTCAGCGTCGGCTGGAGGAGGCCGCCTACGCCTTCGGCGGCGGGGGCTATGCCGCTCCCGCACAGACGGTCGGCGATTTCCTCGCGCACCGTCCGTCGATCGGGCCGGGGAGGGTCACACCGACCTACCGCCCCGCCGTGCGCTGGTGCGACCTGCACGAGTGCCTGCCGCCGTTCGTCTGCGCGGCGCTGGAGGAGGCGCTGCCGCTGCTGGAGAAAAAGCTGCACGGCTTTGCCGCGCCCGACGCGGTGCTCACCGCGGTCGAGACGCGCTCCAGCTCCCCCGTGCGCATCGTGCGCGACGACACCTATCAAACCGCTCTGCGCGGGCTCTATCCCTGCGGCGAGGGCGCCGGCTATGCCGGCGGCATTCTCTCCGCCGCGGCGGACGGGATGCGCTGCGCGGAACAAATTATAAAGGAGATCACTCAGCATGGCTAAAAAGATCGGCGTCATCATCGACTTTCTCAACGACAAATACGAGCGTCAGCTCAACGCGGCGGCAGCCAAATACGGCTATGAGATCGAGTATTTCCCCTCGTCCGCTGAAGCGGTCGGCAGGGTGGACGAGTGTGAGATCCTCTACGGGCATTGCTCGCAGAAGGTCATCCGCAGTGCGAAAAGCCTCAAGTGGTATTGCTGCTGCTGGGCGGGTGTGGACCACTTCTGCGACGAAAGCCTGTACCAGAATCCCGACTGCCTGCTCTCCAACTCCTCCGGCGCCTACGGCACGACCATTTCCGAGCACCTTATCATGGTCTGCCTGATGCTGCTGCGCCGCCAGATGGAGTATACCGAGATCATCCGCGCGGCGGCTGGGAAATGCTGCCCGGCGGCATCCGCTCGCTGCACGGCGCGCGCATCACTGTGCTCGGCACGGGCGACATCGGCACGGAGTTTGCCCGCCGCGCGCAGGCCTTCCATCCCGCGTGCATCACCGGCGTGCGCCGCACGGTCAGATCCTCCGACCCCGCGTTCACCTCCATTCACGCCATCGCGGAGCTGGACAGCGTCTTGCCCGAAACGGATCTTCTCGTGCTGGCGCTGCCCTCCACGGCGGAGACCGCGGGAATCCTCTCGCGCGAGCGCATCGCGCTGCTGCCCGACAGCGCCTTCGTCGTGAACGTCGGCCGCGGCACCGCCATCGACCAGGAGGCGCTCTGCGACGCGCTCAACGCCGGGCAGCTCGCCGGTGCGGCGCTCGATGTGGTCGTGCCTGAGCCGCTGCCCGCCGACCATCCGCTGCGCCGCGCGAAAAATCTGCTGCTCACGCCGCACGTCGCGGGCAACATGACGCTCGGCTACACCTGCGACAAGAGCGTGCAGATGTTCTGCGACGATCTGGAAAACTATGCCGCGGGCCGTCCGCTCGCGCATCTGGTCGACCGGAAGCGGGGCTATTAAATGAACTTCTCCCTCAAAACCTCCCTGTTGCGGCTTGTGCAGGGCTTCATCATCGGCGCGGGCGGCATCCTGCCGGGCATCTCCGGCGGCGTGCTGTCGGTCATCTTCGGCATCTACCGGCCGGTGATGGAGGTGCTGGCCCACCCGCTCGAGGGGCTGCGCCGCCATCTTTCCCTCCTGCTGCCGGTCGGCGCCGGCGCGATCCTCGGCTTCCTGTGCGGCGGCGGGCTGATCCTTGTGCTGTTCGACCGCTCGGAAAAGCTCGCGACCTGCCTGTTCATCGGCCTGATCCTCGGTACGCTCCCGAGCCTGTGGGCCGAGGCGGGCGCGCAGGGGCGCGGACGCGGCGCGTACCTTTCCTGCGCGGCCAGCTTTCTTGCCCTCTCTGCCGTTTTGCTCTACGCGCAGTACGGCGCGTTCTACACGATGCGCCCGGGCTTCCTCGGCTTTCTCTTCTGCGGCCTGCTTTGGGGCCTGAGCCTGATCGTGCCGGGCATGACGTCCTCCTCCATCCTGATGGCGGTCGGGCTGTTCACGCCGATGGCCGAGGGCTTCGCAAGGCTCGACATGGCGGTGATCCTGCCGTGGCTGCTCGGCATGGCGCTCATCGTGCTGACGCTCGCGCGCGTGGTGAACTGGTGCTTCCGGGCGCATTACCCGCTTTTCTACCACGCCGTGTTCGGCATCGTGCTGGCCTCGACGGTCGTTATCATCCCGCTGCATTACGACGGCGCGCGCGACGCGCTTTTGTGCCTGCTTGCCGCCGCGCTCGGCGCGCTCGCAGCCTATCTCAGCGCGAAGCTACAGCCGAAGGAGGATGCATAAGAACATAAAAAGTCGGCAGGAACCGTATGGCTCCTGCCGACTTCCTTGTTATCCTTTCTTCCTCCTTCGGTATAGCCGCGCGAAGCGGCGCAGCAGCTCGTCATAGAGAAAGAGCAGCACCGCGCCGAGCGCAAAGGTCGCCGCGATGAGCCACGGGGCGGTTGCCGCCAGCTCCGCCGTCACCGCGTCGAGCCGGAACACAAAGACGAGCAGCGCGTACATCGCGCCGACGGCGAGGACGTACAGCCCGAGCTTCGTGAGAAAGCGCAGCGCGCGGCTGCCGATCGCGTCGAGACTCGGTTGCACGAGCGGGTAATAGCCCAGAAAGCAGAAGAGCAGCGCGGATTCCTTGTCCGGCCCAAGCAGCAGTCCCAAAATGGCGGCGGCGAAAAAGCAGCACCATTGATAGCTCACGCGGCACTCCTCGCGCACGGGCAGCAGGCAGGCGGACGCGAGCAGGGGACAGGCGTAGAGCGCCAGCGGCAGCACACCGCCGAGGAACAGGAACAGCACCGCCAGCGCACCGAGCACGCTCGCGAGCGCCAGCTCCCTCGTCTGTTGTCTCATGGGAACTCCTCCTTACGGAAAAGCGCCGCCTGCGGGCGGCGCTTTCGGTCTATTCGTGGTCGGGCGTTTCCGCGCCGTCACCGGCGGGAGCGTCCTGCGCAGGGGTCTCCCTCCGCGGGCGTTTCCGCGTTCTTGCCGTTCTCCGCGTCGGATGCGGCGGACTCGTCCGGTGCTTCGCCGTCCAGCGGCGGCATCTCGATCTTCTCGCTCGTCATGGAAATGTGACGCGCGGGCGCTTCGATGGTGCTCGGCACGGAGGGACGGAAGTCGCTGTCGCTCCTGCGCGTGGAGGCGTAGGCGTCCTCCACCGTCGCGGGATCGCGGCCCTCGAGGATGGCGACCATCTCGCCGCCGGTGATCGTCTCTTTCTCCAAAAGATAGGCGACGACCTTGTGCATATCGTCGATATTCTCCTCGATGACCTTCACCGCGTCGGCGTAGCACTTCTCCAGAATTTCCTTGACGGCCTTATCCATCACGGCGGCGGTCTCCTGCGCGCAGTCGAGACCGTAGCCGCCGTCGAGATACTGGCTGCGCACGGAGCCGAGCGCCATCATGCCGAACTCGTCGCTCATGCCGTACATGGCGACCATGTTGCGCGCGATGTTCGTGGCCTCCTGAATGTCCTGAGAGGCGCCGTTGGTCATCGTGTGCATGATGACCTCCTCGGCGGCACGGCCGCCCATGGAGACGGCGATCTTCGCCATCAGCTCGTCGCGGGTGCGAAGATTCGTCTTGTCCTCCTCGGGCATGAGGAGCGTGTAGCCGAGGCTCCCCTCGGTATGGGGCACAATGGTGATCTTCTGCACGGGCTCGGCGTTCTTCTGTCTGTAGGCGACCATCGCGTGGCCGACCTCGTGGTAGGCGACGAGCTTCTTTTCAAACTCGGTGAGCACGCTGTTCTTCTTCTCGCTGCCCGCGATGACGAACTCGAACGCGGCGAGCATATCCTCCTGCGTGACGAGCTTGCGGCCCTTGCGCACGGCGCGCAGAGCCGCCTCATTCACGATGTTGGCAAGGTCCGCGCCGACGCAGCCGGCGGTCGCGAGTGCGACCTTCTTGAGATCGACGTCCTCACCGAGCTTGATGTTGCGGGTGTGGACCTCGAGCGTGGCGATGCGGCCTGCGAGGTTCGGGCGATCGATGGTAATACGGCGGTCGAAGCGGCCCGGGCGCAGCAGCGCCTGATCGAGTACCTCGGGGCGGTTGGTGGCGGCGAGGACGATGATGCCCTTGCCGGGGTCGAAGCCGTCCATCTCGGCGAGCAGCTGGTTGAGCGTCTGCTCACGCTCGTCGTTGCCGCCGAAGCGCGTGTCGCGCGTCTTGCCGATGGCGTCGATCTCGTCGATGAAGATGATGCAGGGCGCTACCTTCGAGGCCTCGGCAAAGAGGTCGCGCACGCGGCTCGCGCCGACGCCTACGAACATCTCCACAAAGCCGGAGCCGGAGATGGAGAAGAAAGGCACGTTCGCTTCACCCGCGACCGCCTTGGCGAGCAGCGTTTTGCCCGTGCCCGGAGGGCCGACGAGCAGTGCGCCGCGCGGCAGCTTCGCGCCGATGTCGGTATACTTCTGAGGATTGTGCAGGAAGTCGATGATCTCGACGAGGGATTCTTTCGCCTCGTCCTGACCGGCGACGTCGGCAAAGGTGACGCCGGTGGATTTTTCCATGTAGACCTTCGCGTTGGACTTGCCGACGCTGCCGAGGCCGCCGAAGCCGCCGCCCCCGGTCTTTTTGCTGATGAAGCGCATCATCAGGATAAACGCGCCGACCATCAGCGCCGTGGGCAGGACGTAGTTGAGCATGATGATCTCAGATACGAGGTCTCCGCCTTGTAGGGCTTGCCGAACTCCACGCCGTTTTCATCCAGGAACGACCGCAGCTCGGGGTCGTTGATCTGCGTAGTGAAGAGCTGGAAGTCCCCTGAGTAGGTCTTGCCGTCCGCGTCGGTGTAGGTGAAGCCGTCCACAGGCGTGATGTTGAGCGTGCGGTCCGCGATCTCGACCTCCTTGACCTTGCCGTCGCGGACAAGGTCGAGAAATTCGTCGTAGCGGATCTCGCAGGTGCTCTCCGCCAGCTTCTTCGTGTCCATCGCCGAGAGGAGATAGTTGAAGCCGATGGTCAGCACCAGCGCCCAGATGAGCAGCGACAGCACGCCCCTGCGGCGGTCGTTGTTCTTGTTGCTTTTGTTCTTGTCGTTCTGATCCATGTATCTGCGTTCCTTTCCGCCTGCGGCCCTGCGCGGGCACAGGCGACAGCTTGCCAAGTTAATTATATGGTATTTTAGCATACCCCTCCTCGTTTCACAAGCGCCGCGGTATGAATTTTCGGTGAATTTTTGTCCGCTTCCCTCCTTTATCTTATCCGCGTGTTGTGCTATAGTGTATTATGTATACGAATTTTGACCGGGAGGATCGGTTTATGTCGAAGGAATACGAAGAAAAGCGCGGGCCGCGCGGCGCGGACGACCACACGGAAAAGCGCTTTCCGCGCGAGCGCAGAGCGGAGGAAAGGGTCCCCGTGCGCGAGCGCGACGCCGAGGCGGACGGCCTCATCGAGGGACGCAACGCCGTGACCGAGGCGCTGCGCGCCGGCACGCCCATTGATAAGATCTTCATCGCCCGCGGCGAGACGGACAAAACGCTCGGGCACATCGCCTCCACCGCCCGCGCGGCGGGCGTGGTGGTGGTCGAGGCCGACCGCCGTAAGCTCGACTACATGAGCGCGACGAAGGCGCACCAGGGCGTCATCGCCCTTGCCGCCGTGCGCGAGTACGCGAGCGTGGAGGACATCCTCTCCGCCGCCCGTGAACGTGGGGAGGCCCCTCTGCTCGTGGTGTGCGACGAGATCAACGACCCGCACAACCTCGGCGCCATCATCCGCACAGCGGAGTGCGCGGGCGCGCACGGCGTCATCATCCCCAAGCGCCGCAGCGCGGGCTTGACGAGCATCGTCGGCAAGACGAGCGCGGGCGCGGTGAGCTATCTGCCCGTCGCGCGCGTGCCGAACATTCCGGCGCTTTTGAAGGAGCTGCAGCAGCAGGGCGTGTGGATCTTTCGGCACCGCCGCCGAGGGGACCACGAGCCTGTACGAGGCCGACCTCAAGGGCCCTGCCGCCATCGTCATCGGCAGCGAGGGCGACGGCATGGGCCGGCTTGTGCGCGAGGGCTGCGACTTCCTCGTCAGCATCCCGATGAAGGGCCGCATCTCCTCGCTCAACGCTTCCGCCGCCGCCGCCATTCTGCTCTACGAGGCCGTGCGTCAGCGCCTTGGCTGACGCGCGCCGCCATTCACGAGGTCTTCCATGGATCACAAAAAGGATCAAGAATTTGAACAAACGCTCGCCGAGTCCGAGCTTTTGCTGCGCGGCGCGGCCCGCAGCGCGTCGGACGATGCGGACCTGACGCTCGAGAGCATTCTGGCGGAGTTCGGCTCCCGGGAGGACGGCGCCGAAGCCGCCGCAGAGCCGGAGGACGTCGGGCTGCCCGAGCCGCGGCCCGCCGTGCGGATCGGAAAAACCGCCGCGCCCGCCGCGGAGCCGCCGAAGCCGCAGCCGTCCGCGCCGCCGGAGGAGCCGTCGGCTGCGGAGCCCGCGCAGGACACCGTGAGTCTGCAGGAGGTGCTCGAGAGCACTGTGCAGTCCGTGCTCGACGAGGAGGAAGCGGGGGAGTCGGTCGAGCTTCTGCCGCTGAAGCGCCGCGGACTTTTCTCGCGCAGAAGGCTGCGCGACACCGAGCAGCTTTATTCCGACGAGTCCGGGGAGGAGCCGCAGCCCGAGGAGCCGGACGAGCCCGAGGACTTCTTCACTGAGGATTTCGGTGAGCGGGACGACACCCCCGAGCCGGACGCGGGCGAGCTGGCCGCCGACTACCGCGACGACGCGCGCATGGGCCTGCGCAGCGCGCAGGCCGCGCTGCTCGTCACCGCGCTCTCGTGGCTCGCGCTGCTGCTCGACCATTTCGGCGTCATGCCCGCGCTGTTCGCCGAGGAAAGGCTGCTCAGCTGCCTGCCGTTCTTTCATTGCCGAGCTTCTTGTCTGCGTCCTCGGACGCGACGTGTTCGTTTACGCCTTCGAGCAGCTCCGCGCGAGGACAGTCACCTATGAGCTGCTCTCCTCGCTCGCCTGCGCCGTCACGCTGGCGGACACGGCGCTCGACTTTTTCCTGCCCGCGCGCGCCGCGCTCGCGGTCCCGTTCCACGCCGTCGCCATGCTCGGCATGAGCTGTGCCCTGCTTGGGCGCGCGCTGCTCTTCGGCGCGATGTACGATACCTTCCGCGTCGCCGCAGTCGGCGAGCCGGACTATCTCGTTACCGTCACCGCGGGAGGAGCCGCCAAGCGCCGCGGCAGCGCGCAGGGCTTTTCGCGCTGCGCGCAGCGGGAGGACGCCGCCTCGCACTGGCAGGGCGTGCTGCTGCCCGTGCTGCTTGCCGCCTCGCTCGTATTTGCCGTGCTCTCCACGTTGCGCCGCGGGGAGCGGCTGCTGTTCCTCTGGAACTGGGGCGTGCTGCTCACGGCGATCAATATGCTTGCCTTTCCGCTGTGCTATTCTCTGCCGCTGCGTCGGCTGACGAAGCGCTTCGTTAAGTCCGGCAGCGCGCTGGCGGGCTATGTCGGCGCGGACCGTCTGCGCCGCAGCAACTGCGTCATCCTCACCGATACCGACCTCTTTCCGCCGGGAACGGTCAGCCTGAACGGACTGAAGATCTACGGCGAGGAGAGCGGCAAGGTCATCTCCTACGCCGCCACGATGGCCCATGCCTCGCAAAGCGGCCTGAGCCGCCTGTTCGACACGCTTCTGAGGGCGAGGGCGGAAGACTCGAGCCGCTCGACGATCTGAGCTTTTATGAGGAGGGCGGCGTCTCCGGCCTTATCCATGGCGAAACGGTGCTCTTCGGCACCGCTGCCTTCTGCCGCAAGATGCACGTCACGATGCCCGGCGGCCTGAGCCTCAAGACCGGCGCGTTCCTCGCCGTGGACGGCACGCTCATCGCCGTTTTCGCCGTCAAGTACACGGCGGCAGAGAATGTGGACTGGGCGCTCCACGCGCTCAAGCGCAGCCGCATCACGCCGGTGCTCGCCGTGCGCGACGGCAGCATTACGCCCGCGCTTTTGAAGCGCAAGTTCGGCACCGACGCCCGCGCGGTCTATCCCACCATCTCCACGCGCCTTGCGCTCTCGGAGAAGGACGGCGAGCATCCCTATGCGCTGCTCTACCGCGAGGGGCTGATGCCCTACGCCGAGATCGCCGTCGGCAGCAAGCGTCTGGTCCACGCCGTGCGCGTGGCCGCCGTGCTCTCGCTCGGGAGCAGCGCCGTGTCCGCGCTGCTGGCGTTTTACCTCACCTTTGTCGGCGCGTACAGCGCGCTCACACCGGTCTCGATGCTGCTCTATCTGCTCCTCTGGGCGCTCGCGGCGCTCATCGAAGGCTTCTGGGCGGACCGTTATTGAGCATTTTTAGCAAAAATGGCTATCAAACTTCTAAAATTACAATAGTTGTATTGACGGAAGGAATATTATATAATTGAGCTGTTGAAGTGACTTCCCGCAAGGGAATTCCGATCTTGGAAGGAGACATGAACCCCTATGAGTGCAAAAGACATTCGCAATATCGTGCTGCTCGGCCACGGCGGAAGCGGCAAGACCACCCTCGCTGAGAGTATGCTGTTTATGACCGGCGGCACCGACCGCTTCGGCAAGGTCACCGACGGCAACACCACCTGCGACTACGACGCGGAAGAGATCAAGAGAAACATCTCCATCTCCCTCGCCGTCGCCCCCGTGAAGTACAAGAACGTGAAGATCAACGTGCTCGACACTCCGGGCAACTTTGACTTCGCCGGCGAAGTTCTCTCCGGTATCCGCGCGGCCGAGTGCGCCGTGTTGGTCTGCGGCGCGAAGGACGGCCTGAGCGTCGGCGCGGAGCGCGCCTGGAAGATGCTCGGCAATAAGCCCCGCATGATCTTCATCAACCGCACCGACGAGGAGAACAGCGACTACAACGCCTGCTTCGACGCCCTCAAGGGCAAGTTCGGCACCGCCGTCGCGCCCATCGTCGCCCCCATCATCGACGGCAGCAAGAAGGTCACCGGCATCGTCGACCTGCTGCACAACAAGGCCTATGAGGTCAAGGGCGGCAAGGCTGCCGAGTGCGCCATTCCCGCCGACATCGCCGACGAGGTTGAGGCCCTGCGTGCCGAGCTGATGGAAGCCGCCGCCGGCGCCGATGAGGAGCTGATGGAAAAGTTCTTCGAGACCATGGAGCTCTCCGCCGAGGAGATCGCCAAGGGCCTCAAGCTCGGCGTGCGCGACGGCAGCGTCGCTCCCGTGCTCTGCGGCAGCGCCACCTCCGGTCTCGGCGTCGATATGCTGATGCAGACCGTGCTTGATCTCGTTCCCATCGCCACCGATATGCCCGCCGAGGCTGCGCAGGACGACGACGGCAACGCCGTTGAGGTTGCTCACGATGAAAACGGCGCCACCGCCGCCATCGTCTTCAAGACCGTTTCCGACCAGTACGGCAAGTTCTCCCTCGTCAAGGTCGTCCGCGGCAAGATCACCGGCGATATGTCCCTCTACGACACCACCACCGGCAACACCGAAAAAGCTCGGCCGTCTCTACACCCTCAAGGGCAAGAAGAACGAGGAGGTCAAGGAGATCTGCTGCGGCGACATCGGCGCCATCGCCAAGATGGACCGCGTCAAGACCGGCGACACCCTCTGCGACCCGAAGAGCATCGTCAAGCTGGCGGGTATGCCCTACGCCGAGCCCTGCTACTCCCGCGCCATCGCGCCCAAGACCCGCGGTCAGGAGGAAAAGCTCGGCACCGGCCTCAACCGTCTGAACGAGGAAGACCCGACCTTTACCGTCGTCAACAACGCCGAGACCCATCAGATGGTCGTCTCCGGCGCGGGCGACATTCAGATCGACGTGCTCGTGAGCAAGCTCAAGACCCGCTTCGGCGTGGACGCCGAGCTCGACACCCCGCGTGTGCCCTACCGTGAAAAGATCCGCAAGACCGTGCAGAAGCAGGGCCGTCATAAGAAGCAGACCGGCGGCAGCGGCCAGTTCGGTGATGTCTGGGTCCGCTTCGAGCCCAACGAGGAGAGCGAAGAGATGGTCTTCGCCGAGGAAGTGTTCGGCGGCAGCGTGCCCAAGAACTTCTTCCCCGCCGTTGAAAAGGGCCTGCGCGAAGCCGTGCTCCACGGCCCGCTCGCCGGCTATCCGGTCGTCAACCTCAAGTGCGTGCTCTACGATGGCTCCTATCACCCGGTCGACTCCTCCGAAATCGCGTTCAAGACCGCCGCGAACCTTGCCTACAAGGCCGCGATGCCCGAGGCGTCCCCCGTTCTGCTCGAGCCCGTCTGCGAGCTGAAGGTCACCGTGCCCGATCAGTACATGGGCGATATCCTCGGTGACCTCAATAAGCGCCGCGGCCGCGTCATGGGCATGACCCCGACCGGCGACGGTGAGCAGATCATCGAGGCCGAGTGCCCCGAGGCCGAGCTCATGAGCTACGCCATCGACCTGCGCTCCATGACCCAGTCCCGCGGCTCCTTCACCATGCACTTCGTGCGCTATGAGCAGTGCTCTGCCGACGCGCAGGAGAAGGCCGTCGCCGCCGCAAAGGCCATGCAGGAAGCGGAATAACCTCTACCCGATAAAAAAGAAAAGCTGTCCGACGGACAGCTTTTCTTTTTTCAATAGATCTTATCCAGATACTCCACCACGTCGGCCACCGCGCCGTCGCTGCAATGCGAGACGATGTGCGCGCCGAACTCGTGTACGGCGGGAATGGCGTTCGCGGGCGCGAAGGGTACGGCGGAGACCTCCAGCATCGGAATATCGTTTTTGTGGTCGCCGATGCAGTAAATGTCCTTGCGCGCCACGCCGAGGAGCGACGCGAGCCGCAGGATCATGCCGCCCTTGGTTGCGCCGGCGGCGGTCAGCTCGAGCAGATGCTCGTTGGAGTAGATCAGCTCGTACTCGCGCCCCCACGGGCGCGAGAGGATGAAGGTCCGCACGGCATCGAGCACCGGAAAGTCCTCTTCAAAAAGAATCTTGATGATGGGCAGATCAATGTCGGCGAAGCGCTCCACCACCTGCACGGGCGAGCGGGTCAGATGCTCGTGGTTGCGGATGTAGCGGTTGGGATTCATCGCGTGGATGCGGCAGTCGTCATGGTAGACCTCGAAGGTGAGCGTCGGGAACCGCGCGAGCACCTCGGCCATGTGGTCGTAGATGGCCTCGCCGAGGAAGGCGGTGTAGAGGTATTCATTGGCGCGGAAGTCGTAGATCGCCGCGCCGTTGGCGATGACGCACGGCGCGCTCATCGGCACGTCCTTGGCGTAGTCCATGAACGCGGGTAGCGCGCGGCCGGTGGAGATGGCGAACAGGCCGCCGTTTTGGATGAAGTAGTCCAGCGCCTCGCGGTTGCGCGGACACATGGGCGGGATGTCGGTGCCGTTGTCGAGCGCGGACTGGGTGTAGACGAGCGTGTTGTCAAAGTCGCTGGCGAGCAGCACATGGTCGAATTTCTGCATGGGGAGGCCCTTTCTTACCGGTTTCTTTTCTCCCCAGTATACCACAGCTGCGGGAAAAAGCAACGCCTTTCGCGCAGCACACGATTTGCCTGCCCATGGAGGAAAAGCGGCTTGCATCGCTGCAAGCCGCTTTTCTTATGGTTCATAGTTCCACAGGTCGATGCTGCCGTCGTCCAGTATGGAGAAGCTCCAGAGCGCTCTGCGCACGGCGGAAGACGGGGCCGGCCGTAATCCTTCGCGGTCCGGACGGGGTACTGGAGGAGGCTCTCCTGATGCGTGTAGTTGCTCCGCGAGGCGAGGAAGGTCGTCTCACCGTCTGTCTCCTCGGTGCTATAGGCGACATAGCCGCGCCGATTTTTCCCGCGCGAGGGCAGGGAGAATTCGGCGGAAATATCCTCCAGGTGATAGGTCCTTCCGAACCAGTTGGTCACCGTGTAGCGCTCGACGGTAAGGGAGGCACAGGGCGCGGCGTAGGCATTCCCCTCCGCGTCATCGTAGAGCACGCGGCCCGTCGGCGCACCGCCGCCGGGACGCCAGCTGTCGTCCTGATAGTAGGCGGGCCAGAGACGGACGAGCTCCGTGCCGCGGAATTTCACCTCCTCCGTCCAGCGGAAGTGGTGGAGGACGCGCCAACACTCCGCTTCGCCGGGCAGCCGCACGGCGACGTCGGTGAAGTGCAGCTCCCTGACATCGTAGACGGTCGAGATGTGTGTCGAGCTGCCGAAGTCCTCGCGCACCTCGCGGCCGCCGTTCATCGGCTTATCCGCCTCGTGCACTACGACGAGCGTCGCGCCGCGGCAGGCGAGCAGGTCGTCCTCACTGAGGTCGTTCAGCGCGTCCTCGGGATAGCCGAGGGCAAGCAGCTCCGCGCGAATTTCAACAGCCTCGGCGCTGAGGCTGTCGCTCTTTGGCTGCCAGTCCATGTGATAGCTGCCGAAGAAGAGATAGCCGCAGGCGATGCCGACGGCGAGCAGCGCCGCGATGGCCCTGACCAGCATCTCGTCCGAAAGGCGCAACGGCGCGGGCGTGAGCGCGTAGCCGCTCTCCTCCATCTCACGGGAGAGACGGAAGAGGCTGCGCAGAATGAGAATATAGCAGCCGAGCATTGCAAGGCCGAGCAGCAGACCGCTGTACTGGACATAGGCCAGCGTGAGGACCGCCGCATACCAAATGAGCAGCGCGGCGGCGGAGCCGACGCGGACCTCCGTCCCCGCCTTTTGCCGCACGGCGCGCAGCCTGCCAGAAGCAGAAGAAAGAGCAGAAGCTGCGCCGCGACCGTGCCATAGGTCAGCGCCGTCCCCACGGAGGAGGCGTATACGGCGTTGGAATAGATTGTCGCGTTGAGAACGATGCAGGGCAGGAACAGCGCCGCGCGCAGCACGGCGAGCAGCCAGCACGCGAACCAGCGGTTCTCCCGCCGCAGTGGACGGAAGCCAAGCAGCTGCAGGATCACGCCGATGGCCGGCAGCAGATAGTTCATCGCGAGCAGGTTGAGCGTGATGGAGCATAGAGCGCTGCCGCCGAGAATATTTCCGATCGCGCGGCGCCACGGCGTGACGTCCCGTGCGACGTCGTCGGGCGGAAGCTCCGGCGCGGCGGACTCGAGCAGAGCGTCAAATTCGCGGTCGTTCATGCGTCGTCACCTCCCAGCGCCTTGCGCAACGCCTTTTTGATGCGGTAGAGCCGCCCCTCCACAGCGCGCTCCGTCGTTCCCAGCTCCGCGGCGATCTGCGCGGTGGACTGGCGGTAGTAATACTTGCGGTAAAAGAGCAGCCGGTCCCGCTGCGGCAGCGCGGTCAGCGCGCGCTCGAGCGCCTGTCGGCGCTCCTGCTGCAAGAGCCGCTCCTCGGGCGTCGGCTCGGCGGAGGGCAGGTCGCCCGAAAGCTCCTCGCTGCCGCCGGACTTTTTCCGCGCGCGGTTGAGCGCAGTGTTGCGCGTGAGCGCCGTGAGCCACGCCGTCCACGAGCCGCGCGCGGGATCGTAGGTTCCGAATTTCTCCCACACGCGCAGTGCGGCGTCGGAAAGGCACTCCTCGCGGTCCTGCGCGTCCGGCACGATGGGTGCGATGATGTAGCGCATCAGCGGCGCGTAGTGGCGCCGCAGCAGCGCCTCCGCGCCGCGCTCGTCTCCGGCGCGGAGAAGCGCCAGGACCTCCTGCTCGTGCATCTGCCCACCTCCCTGTGAAAGCCGTTTGTTCTATCATACACGCTCCGCGCGAAAAACCCACGAAAAAACGGAAGCCGCGGTGAAAAGCGGCTCCCGTTTCTTGACTTTATTCCGCGCTCGGCGCTGCGCCCGGTGCTCCGCCGCCGCTTCCGCCGCGGCCACCCCGGCGTCCGCGTCCGCCGCGATGATGCCGGCGGCGCGCGCTCTTTTCGCCCTCGCCGCTCTCGGCGGGCTTCCTTTCGGCAGAGGGGACAGGAGACTTTTTCTCACCCTCCCGGCGCTCGACCGGTCTGCGGCGCTCGCCGCCCTTGTCGGCGGGCCTTTCCGCATTCCTTTCGGGACGCTTTTCCTTGCCGCCGCCCTCGGCGGCCTCCGGCTTTGCTTCGGTGCGGCCCTCTCCACCGCGTCCGCGGCCGCCCCGGCGTCCGCGTCCCCCGCGGCGACGGCGCTCACGCTTTTCACCGCTCTCCTCGGCGGCAGGCGTTTCCGGCACAGCGGGAGCATCGGGCTCGGAGAGCTCCAGCGCGCGGAACACGGGCGAGGGAACGGCATCCAGCTCGCTCTCCGCGTCCTGCTTTACGAAGCGGGCGGGGCGCTCGGCGGGGATCTCGATGCCCTCGCGCGAGCCCTTGCCGTTGCGCAGCACACGGATCTCGCAGCCGTGATAGCTCTTCTGACCCTCGGACGAGTCGTCCAGCCGGACGCTGACCGTCTCGCGCACGAGGTTCACGGCGCTGACGTTGCCGGGGCCGTCGGGCGTGAGAACGAAGGAATCGTTCTTGGGCATCCGCTTCACGGCGTCCTCGTAGGCCGCCTGCTCGTACTTCAGGCAGCACATGAGGCGGCCGCACGCGCCGGAAATTTTCGTAGGATTCAGGCTGAGATTCTGTGTCTTGGCCATCTTGATGGACACGGGTACAAAGTCGTCCAGAAACTGCGCGCAGCAGAACGGACGGCCGCAGATGCCGAGGCCGCCGAGCATCTTGGCCTCGTCGCGCACGCCGATCTGACGCAGCTCGATGCGCGCGCGGAACACGCCCGCGAGGTCGCGCACGAGCTCGCGGAAGTCCACGCGCCCCTCGGAGGTGAAGAAGAACACGATCTTGCTGCCGTCAAAGCTGCACTCCACGCGCACGAGCTTCATGTCCAGCCCGCGCTCGGCGATCTTCCTCTGGCAGATGCCGAAGGCCTCCTTCTCGCGCTGACGGTTGTACTCCATCGTGCGGCGGTCGTTTTCCGTCGCGATGCGCACGAGAGCGCGCAGAGGACGGACGACCGCGCCGTCGTCCACCTCGTGGTTGCCGGTCAGGCACTGGGCGTATTCGGTGCCCTGCGCCGTCTCGACGATGACGAACTGACCCGCCTCCACGGCGATGCCGTGCGGGTCGAAATAATACTCCTTGCAGCCGCCACGAAAGCGGACGCCAATCACTTCAGTCAAAGGATCTCCTCCAATTCAACGGCGAGGCCGCCGAGCAGCGGGCCGACGCCGACATTATATTCACAATGGTTTCGATAGGTCTCCAGCAGCTCTATTGTGCCGAGGATCTGTGCTTTTGTCAAGCGGGAGCCGAGCACGGCGCGCAGCGCCTGCTCGTCGCGCGGCTCGGCGGGGGGCGCGCCGCAGAGCGTGCAGAGCGCGTCGGCGAGGATCACGCGCGCGCCCTCAAAGAGCGCGGCAAGCTCCTCACGGGTCGCCTTGGCGGTTTCCAGCTTCAGCAGAAAGGCGGAGCATGCACCGAACGAAGTATCGAG
>VOFK01002256.1_pt1 | contig 30617 bp, 54 predicted proteins | sample 5384121 | NCBI WGS metagenome assembly VOFK01 (sample SAMN12384730, study PRJNA508395) | human gut metagenome | isolation source: healthy gut J | host: Homo sapiens | reverse complement strand
CTCGGTAGCCTTCGTTCAGTTACGTATTACTATTAATTATATCTACAAAGTCCTTGCCCATAAGTTCCCACCCATAGTCGTTTCTTGTTGTCGATAGCTAGCGTGGTGATTACATTCTTTGTTAGTGAATTCGGATGGTCTGAACGTTGATAAGATGTTATCTTTTGGGTTCTGACATTGTATGAATATAATCCACTGATGCTTGTTCCTATCCATATTCTTCCGAAGTAATCTTCAATGATATCCGATATTTTGCCTGTAAAAGAACCGATTCTGATGAAATTGTTTTTTTCGGGGTTATAGTAACAGAATCCTGCAGAAGTGCCCACGTAAATACATCCATTACTGGCTTTATATAGAGTGAATACCCGTGAGGAGGGGATAGATGTTGAATCTTCCGGATTATTGAGAAAACTTTCCACTTTTCCTGTTTTTAAATCAATCACCTCCAAACCTCTTCCATAAGTGGCGGCATATAGTTTATCTCCGTCTACCAGCAGATCGTGTATACAATAGTAAGTTGTGCCTATACTGGCTGCATCCCGGAAAGGGGTAATTTCTTGAGTTTTGGCATCAAATCGGAAAATGCCATTGTCATCCGTACCTATCCAGTATTTATCATCTTTTGTCTTCTTTGATAACATTGATTACTTTTCCTGATTGTGGAGTGGACGATGATGAACAGCTATAATATTTGAAATTATTCTGAAATGCCGAATAGAATTTGATTCCATCGAAATAGGAGCCCAGCCAGAGGCTTTTCTTCCTTATCTATATAGATGGTATATATAAACTTATTGGCTCCGGTTCTTATTTTCAGATTCGGATTGTCGGATTGTATAATTTCTCATTTGTCTGCTTTAAAATTCCCATACCGTTGTCGGATGAAATGAACAACTCGCCAGGTCTGTATTCTTTTAATGTCGTGGATGTGATATAATAGGTTGTTCGGACTTCTGTCCCGGTAGTTGGTGAAAGTTTTAGCCACAGGATCGAACAGGTCGAGCCCGTTCTGAAAAGTTCCTATCCATAAATTGCCGTGTGAGTCTTCAAACACTTTCTGAATGGAATTATCTGATAAACTATTAGGGTGATTGCTCTTTTGTAAGTGACGAACGTGTTTTCTGTTTGTCAAAGCAGCATAATCCTTCCGAATAGGTTCCTATCCAAATGTTTTGTTTACTGTCATGCTGCAATGTCATGATAATGTTTTGGGAGATGCTATTAATCTTTCCGGGAATATTCCGGTATACTCTAAGCCTGACTTTATCAGATGGAGAAAAACGGTAAAGCCCTTCTCCACTCGTTGCAATCCATACTTCTCCGTCACTGTCTTCTATCATATCGGTGACGTAGGTTTGTATCATTTCTCCAGTTTCAGTTTTGGCATGGAAAGGTTGGAAAGTGTCTGTTTTCGAGTCGTAAATGACAATTCCGGTATCCAATCCTATCCACATTCTGCCCCTGCGGTCGATAAATATTTTCTTGACGCTGTTACTGGTTGTTGCGTTGATATATTCTGATAGATAGTAGTTCTTGAATGCAATACCGTCGAATCTGCTTAATCCATCATCGGTACCGAACCACATGAATCCACATGAATCTTGCAAAATGCTGTATACTCTGTTGGCTGCCAGTCCATCATCCATTGTATAGGAGGTGGAGAAGATACGCTGCGCATTCACGACAAATGAATGCATGCACAGGATTTGTATAGTTATCAAAAGAACGATTTTTTTCATGGGGGATTCTTTATGTTGTATTAGTTTTCATTAGTATAGGACAATATTAGGAAGAATTAGTAGCAAAAGCAAATGATAGGCTGTCTTTTTAGGTGTGGAATAAAACTTTTGAAAGTGAACAAAAAAATCGTTCAAATCTTGGATAATTATTGGTTAATATGGTTGTGGGCTTTGGGATAATTCATTAGTTGAAATTAAATCTCGCTTTGCATAGATTAGTATCTGTATATTCTATGTACATTTGTCTCGTTAGCATATCGGTTTTCGTTTGACTTAAGTTAAACGAAAGGATGACTTAAGTTGAACTATCGCCTGACTTAAGTCAAACGAAAATAGGAATGCGTTTTAGAAAATTAATCCATAGGAGAGAGGAATTTAATCTTTCCTATTGAAAAACTAATTGATAATGAGTGTAAATTATGATCTTTATGAAACTCCCGATCTTGCTAAAAGTGGGGAAGAACAGCCTTTGCATGCACGTGTCGTTTTGAAGGGCAGTTATACAGCCGAAGAATTTGTGGAACAAGTGACCGTATTTCAGCATATGCCCCATGCACAAGTGGTCGGCGTTATAGAAGCTATATCAAAAGAACTACGTCATTTGCTTTTGAAAGGATTTTCGGTAGAGCTGGGCGATATCGGTTATTTCTCCCTTTCATTGAGTGTTGACAAGAAAGTGATGGATCCAAAAGACTTGCGTTCACCGTCCGTATCTCTGAAAGATATTAATTTCCGTGTCAATCGGCAGTTTAAAAAGGATATTGAGAGTGAGATTGAATTACAACGTTATCATTCTCCTTTTCGTGTGAAGAACCCCTTGGATAGGGAGAGATGCTTACAACGGTTGGAAAAGTTCTTGGAAGACCATCCGTGCATCAACCGTCAGGATTATGCTATGCTTGTGGGAAAAACGAAGATACAGGCATTGCAGGATATCAATGCTTTTATCAAAGATGGTGTCTTGAAGAAGTATGGTTCAGGGCGTTCTGTAGTCTATATAAAGTAGGAATTGGTATAGTGACGGTATATGTATGGAATAGCGTCACTATCTAGTTGGTATACCGTCACTATATCGAAAGGATACCGTCACTCTTTTGAAAGATGTTTCTGCTTCCGTACAAGTGTCAGCGAATGTGGGGGCGGAAGTAAGACAGCCAAATATATTGTAGGCAAAGCAAATTTTGCAGGCAACTATTCTATTCTGTAGAAATATGGGACAGGGCATTCTGTGGTATATATAAAAAAGCGACCTGATATTTTATAATAATTCAGGAGTCTATTATAAGAGGGGATTCTTTGGAATATCCTCTTTTTTGTGACTTCCGGATAAATTTAGTATAAAATTAAATATTCAATTTTTCTTTTTACGATATTGTTGCTCTTTTGTACATAATTAGCCTTGTTAAAGTGTTCTATTGCATACTTTTGTTTCGAAAAGGATAAAAACATAAGTTAACCTTACTGGAGTTTGGCAATAGCGGATGATATTCTGGTAAAACGTATTTTATCAGGGTATCAACTGAATTATAATACGGTATAAATCTAAAAGAAAATCTATGGGTATTCTAAAGTGTATATTAATAGCATGCAGTTGTCTGGTTTGGGCGACTAATGCTTTTTGTGTGGAGGTGAAAGATACGATTGAGTATCGTGCGCAAGTATGGGTGGATAAAATCGATTTGGAACGTTATGGCGGGAGAAGCATCTTTTAAAAAGAATTTGCAGCAGATGTTTCATAATACAACCCGCTTTTGGAATGAAAGTCCCAATAAGTTTAACTATTATTTCCGGTTTGTTCCTGCTGACGAATTGTGTGTGTATGATATTCAGGGAGATAAAGACAGATACGGAGAGTTTCAGAGAAAGGCTTTCGGTCGGCTTGATTTGTCGAAATATGACTTTGTGTTGTTTCTGGCGTTGGGCGCAAAAGAATGAAGGACTATCTTGTGGTGGCGGTGGAGCCAGTGGGCAGTCGGTGGTGATGTGTTATGTTCGTGAAGCTCATAACATTTTTACAGATGCGCTATATCCCGATCAGGGGACATATAGTAATCTAGGGCACGAGTATGGACATGTGCGTGGTGCTACAGATTTATATCAATATATGATTGCTGCAGAAGATAATCCGGTAAGTCATGAGAAATTAACTCCTCCTAAATGTAATATGGGGACTGGATATCGCGTCTGGAGTGATTATTGTTCGGCTTTATTCAATTATACAGCAAAAATGAGACCACTGGATAAAGACTTGTCGGACAAAGTCTTTCCTCGTAAACTAGTGATTAAAGTGGGTAAAATGGGGAAACCGTTATCTAATTGTACAGTGAATTTTTATGGAACTCGTGCCGGTGGTAAATATAATAAGCGGGATGTATATCCGAAAGCTTACAGAACATACACTACCAGTAAACGAGGCATAATTGAGATAACTGATTTGTATAAGTTGTATCATCCGGATATGACAGATGCCAATATTCCTCCCAAAGAACCACAAGATTTATTCCCATATTCTTATTGGTTTAGTTTTCTAGTAGAAATAATAGATGAGGTGGGACAAAAAGAAATATGTATGGCTTCCTGATGTGGAACTACAGAGAGAGCATTTGGAAACAGGTAATGATACTTATACGGTTAATGTAACATTTTAAAAAAGTAAAAATGTAATATGTGCTGTAGTAAGCGTAAATTTTATCTATTTGTTTTGTGGATTGATGTTGGCCCTTAATATACAAATGTTGCAGGCTAAGTTGGGAAATAAAATTATTTTTATTCCGGAAGATGATCTTAAAAAAAAGCACGGTTTTGATGTTCCTGATGGTAGATTTGGCTATGATTGTATGGCAGAATCTGATAATCTAGTTATTTTCTGGGAGAGGTCTTTTGGCAAGGAACCTGCTGTAAACATGGATGAGAGTAAACGATTTTATCCGAATGAAATATTGAGTGAGGGCGAACGGTACTATCGTTATTTTGTAGACAAATTGAAATTTTCCAGTGCAGAAAGGGAAATCTTATACTGATAAGTATAAGATGATTATATGGATGATGATGACAATGAGAAGACAGTCTATGGTGGTGCTCATGACAATGTCGGAATGACCTGGTTTCGTCCGTGCAGAATAAACGGGTATCCTTACTGTACACTTGCTCACGAGTTAGGGCATTCTTTTCAGTTTATGGTTGAGGCAGATGGTGGCAAAGGATTTCCGGGGACGACACTCTATGAGTATACTTCTCAATGGATGCTATGGCAGGTACATCCAGACTGGGTGACTATTGAGAATTATCATTTGAATAATTACATGAAACAGACACATTATACATTGTTTCATAAAACGAACCAATATTGCGCTCCGCAGTTTATGGAGTACTGGTCTTATAAGCATGGATTGCCGGTGATAGGCAGAATGTGGAGTGAAGCTTTAAAAAGAAGAGGACCCAGTGTCCACTTATATGCGAATAACGAAGACTTCTCAAGATTTGTTTAATGAAGGAAATCTATGATGCGGCAACTCGTTTTGTAACTTGGGATCTTCCCCCGCATAAAATCAGTTTGTAGTTCTTATGCTAATGAGCATCGTTGTAAATTAAAGAAAATGGGGAACGGATGGTATCAAATAACAAAAAGAATATTGTCCACAAAGTTATGGTTATAATGCAATTAGATTGAAGGTTCCTAAAGGAGGGACAGTCATAGACTTGACTTTTGAGGGAATGGCTGGAAAGGAAGGTTTTTATTCGGAAAATAAGGCGTATGCAGGGTGGCGTTACGGCTTTGTTGCCATGCAGAAGAATGGAAAGAGAGTTTATAGTAAGATGAATAGAGCTGTAAATAGCGTGAATCAAACTGTTAATTTTATAGTTCCTGACGATACCCAGTTCTTGTGGCTTGTCGTGACAGGAGCACCAGATAAACATACGAAATATCATCAGAAAATGGAGCAAGTTGCTGAATGGCCATATCGGATAAAGATCAGTAAGACTTCATTTCCATCCAGATACTTTGTAATGGAATGATTGAAGTATCTGGTTATGGAGGTTATTATTTGAGATGGGAAAAAGTGTGGTATCGGATTGAAAAATATGATAATAAAGTACTTGATATTTATTCTATTTAGATGAAAGTGACCTGATAGTGAAAAGAGATTTGTTTGTAGAAATAAAATATGAGCAATAAAATGTTACATGATCTAGGATAATAATTGGTGAAATACAGAGCAGTAAGTGAAAAATCTCACGTTTTTACTATATTGTTGTTCTTTTTGTACGCAATTTGCCTTGGTTTTTACTGGCATACGTCTACCTTAGTGGCGCAGAAGATGATTTGATTGTTTTTTAAGACTAAGCTATATCTCTTTTGTATTAACCTTATTAATCTTTTATAATACTAATATTTATGAGTTGTAAATTATCTTTCACGTTGTTATGTATAGCTATGTTAGCTTCTTGTATCTCCACTAAAATGGATCCACCGCAACCGTATGGGGTATTGCCTACAGATCGTCAACTAGCTTGGCATGAAATGGAAATGTATAATATGATTGAATTCAATCAGAACAATGCACTTGATATTCATTGGGGATGGGGTAATGAGTCTCCGGAACTAGTGAACCCTGTAGATTTTGACGCAGAAAAAATAGTTCTTCTTGCAAAAAAATAGGTTCGAAAGGATTTCTCATCAATGCAAAAGCATCATGGTGGGTTCTGTATGTGGCCAACGAAACCACTGATTATAATATTTCTAAATCACCTTGGAAAGATGGCAAAGGAGATTGGGTTGGCGAATGGGCGAAGGCTTGTCGTCAGCATGGGCTTAAACTCGGACTTTACTTATCGCCGTGGGATAGAAATGCTGCATGTTTCGGAACGCCCGAATATCTGAAAATGTATAAGGAACAACTAACAGAATTGTGTACCAATTATGGAGAACTGTTTACTCTTTTGGTTTGATGGTGCTCCAGGTGCCGGTGGTTCGGGATATTACGGAGGTGCTAATGAATATCGTGGCGGATTCATCGAATATTATGACTGGGATAATATTTATGCGATTGTCAGAGAACTCCAACCCAACGCTGTCATTTTTTTAATGACCCCGACCTGATATCCGTTGGGTAGGAAATGAGGATGGATATGCCGGAAGATATAAAAAAAACTTGTTGGGCAACATTATTCCCTGAAGGAAATTGGAACATGAGACCACGCCCTAATAGTGACGGTGAGCGGATTAAAATGTTGAATGAGGGACAACGACATGGGGAAATATTGGATTCCGGCAGAGTGTGACTTTTTCGCTAAAAAGGCGTTTTTTGCTTATCATACTACAGATAGCTTGACTACTAAAAGCCCTCAAAAAATTATTTGATATCTATCTTGCGAGTGTTGGGTTGGGGCAGGGATTTGATATGTGTCTTCCTTTAACTCCAAAAGGAGTAATGGGTGGAGAGATGTCAAATCTTTGGAAGGTTTCGCTGAATTAATGAATAAAAACTTTTAGCAAAATTTTTTATTAAAGGAGCACGTTTGGTGCCATCTAATGTGCGTGGGAATATAACTAGGCATTATGGTACTGCAAAGCTTACAGACAATGACCGGTATTCTTATTGGGCGACTGACGATACAGTAACAAATGCATCATTGATGATAGAACTTCCAAAGAAACAAGTTTTTTAATCTGATAAAAGTGCGTGAAAACATAAAATTAGGTCAAACGAATCGACTCTATGAAAGTCGATGCTTGGGTAGATGGTGGCTGGAAAGAAATAGCAGAGGCTACCAGCATAGGGGCGTGTCGAATTATTCGTCTTGAGAATGATTTGAATACAGACAGAATCCGTTTACGCTTTTTTTGCCCCAGTAGCATTGGCTGTGAGTGAAGTAAGTCTGTTTAAAGAACCTGATAATTTAGAAGCACCAAAAATTTATAGAAAGAAGGATGGAATGGTGAGTATAAGAACAGACCGGCCTGTAATTTCTATCCGATATACAACAGACGGAACCGAACCGTCATTTACCTCAAATGAGTATAAAGAGCCATTCCTTTTTTTTGATAAACAGGGAGTTGTAAGAGCGGCAGTTTTTACATCTGATAAAAAAAGTGGAGAGATTACTTCAGTGATTTTTGATCAGTGCAAGAAGAATTGGAAAATTATATCACCTGTTAAATCTGGTGTTGATAATATGATTGATGATAATGTAGAGAGTTACTTCCATACGTATGATGCTGGTAATAAGAAAGAATTTGTACCCGACGAGGTTATTGTTGATATATGGGAACTACTATTCCTGTGTCCGAGATCATTTACACACCACGTCAGGATATGTATAGAAATGTGGATGGAGTCATTGAAAATTATGAAATTTATTTGAGTGAAGATGGACTGAAATGGGAAATGGCTTCAAAGGGTGTCTTTCAGAACATTAGGCAGACACTTGTGCCTCAAGAAATTAAGTTAAATAAGGTTTATCGGTCACGTTATCTGAAATTTGTGGTCAATGGTGTGTTGGAGAAGAATTTTATAAGTGTAGCTGAAATTGGAGTGCGAACTGTTGACTAATTTCTTTGTAGTGTAGAAAGGAATATTCGCTTTTGATGAGCATTGTGTAAATACCCCTTTCTGTATGTGAATAAAAAATGATTTTTGGGTGATAATTGATGAATTTTAAATTTAAAAAAATATATAGTTAACTGATGTCTAATTTTATAAGAAAAAAAGCTTATGAAGTATTATTTAAGAAGGATTGCTTTTGTAACGTTGGGAGCTTTTATAGTTGCCGGCACTACGAGCCTACCGGCGATAGCTGACTCGGAGTTAAGGGGCAGTGTCTGCTCAACAACAGCAAAGCAAAAAGACAAGTAACAGGCACTGTCACGGACGCTTTGGATGGCAGTCCCATTATTGGTGCCAATATTGCATTGAAAGGCACTCAAACAGGTGTAATATCAGATTTGGATGGTAATTATTCTATTCCAGTTAATAGTACCAAAGATATCTTAGTCGTTTCTTTTATTGGCTATAAAACTCGGGAGGTTCCTGTAGAGACTTCAGGTATTATCGATATCAAGTTGACTTCCGATAATGAGATGCTGGACGAAGTAGTGATTGTCGGATCGGGAACACAGAAAAAAAGTAAGCGTTACATGGGGCTATTTCTACCGTGAAAGGATTGGAACTTAAAAGCTCCTAGTTCTTCGTTGACTAGCTCTATGGCCGGTAAATTGGCGGCGTAATCGTTAATACCAAAAGCGGAGAACCTCGGAACAGCTTCGAATTCTTTTTATTCGTGGTGTATCGACTTTTGGTGGACGAGCTACTCCCTGATTTTTTGCTAGACGATGTGGAAATTGCTACAGGGGGATTTGGACAATATTCCAGCCGAAACCATCGAAAGTTTTTCTATCTTTTAAAAGACGCATCTGCAACTGCCATTTATGGTGCTCGTGGTGCGAATGGTGTGATGCTCATCACTACCAAAAAGGACAAGAGAATTCAAAAACCCGTATTAACATCACTTTGGAAAAATTCATTCAATAAACCAATGAACTTTCCAGAGTTTGTAGATGGAGCCACTTGGATGGAAATGTATAATGAAGCTGAACTTACTCGTAATAAGTCAATTAGGCAAGGGAAGATATAGCAGACAGCAAATTGAAGGAACTTTCGTTATGGGTTAAATCCATATGTTTATCGGATGTGAATTGGGTGATTTGATATTCAAGGATTTTTTGCGACTAATCAACGTGCATATCAATATATCTGAGGTGGTCGAAAGTAACTTATTATATGAGTTTAAATATTGATACTTTATTTCTTAGTATTCATGCAATGAACAATAACAATATCGCTTAACATGGGGTACTTAACTTCCAAAATAATATCTCTGTGGTGACATCTACAACTTCCCCAATCATTGTTTGTAGATACGCGAATTCGTATCGCGGTCATTCGGTCGATGATTTTTATTTAAAATGATGTTATCTTCAAAAAACCCCTATAAAACTTTCCGGCCGTGTTTCCTGCTGCAGGAAGGCGATCAGCATGTGTGGTATGGTAATTCCATTCTTACAGCCAATTACACAAGAATAAACCACTTATGCATATATGGCCACCACTTTTAAACAAATTGGACTCAAGTATGCCCATACATTGAAATTAAGCAGAACGGTTTTTAAGGGTTTGAGTGCAAACACTGTTGGTGAGCTTGGTCCTGAACATAACAGAACATTTGATTGAACCTTATTATTATCGAGTGAAGAAATTAGCATTAAAGAATCCTGTCTCATGAATTAGAACGTTTGAGCACTTCAAAGCAATATATTGCTGGTCCGGTGAACATCTGGTGATCGTACTATTTTTATGCGGATAAACTATACGTCAATTTAAACATAATGTAGGCGGTATGGTGATGTATATGCGTTTTTAAGAGGATGTGCTTCTAATCCTTAACCAAAGGAGGTTTTCCGATCAGTTTATATGATTATGGTCAGCGCTATTTACTCGAGAATTCAAGCTTTTGGTTACAACGAGCTGAAGCGTTTGGCAAAAGGTGACCAGTTCGAGAGTTTTTTTTCGGCTGCTTCTTTTTAGGCTGGGAGGTAGTGAGCAATGAAGCTTTCTTTAGACACCCGTGACAAAATCGATAATTTGAAGTTGCGTGCATCTTATGGATTGGTGGGTAGTGATGAAACAGGCACTGACTTTGAGATTCATTTCACTATTTGGATAAAGTGGAACTGAACAACATCAAATATAGTACCGGTTATGATTATTGCAAACTACATTTAATTGGCGAAAATTTCAAACTATTATGTATTGGATGCTGGCTGGGAACGTTCACACAGAAGTTGGATGTCGGTTTAGAAATATGGCTTACTTTTCCGTCGATGAATAAACTGACAGATTATTTCTACAGAAAAACGTTTAGAACATTCTGATGCAAAGAAAGAAACATGGCCAAGTCAATTCAGGATATAGTGCCACCTTGGAGTAATGTCGGGAAGGTGGAGCAACTGGGGCTGGAGTTCAGTACCAACTATCATCATTCCCATTAACAGGACTTGTCTATGGACTTTCGTGAAGTAGCTTCCATATGTGGAGAACAAATATATTGTATAGAATGAACCCCACCAGCCACCATGGAGAAAAAAGCCCAGGACGTCCTTTGAACTCGACATGGGGTTACATAGCAAGGTTATATCAGACCGAAGATGAAATAAATACGGTCCTAAGGTAGAACTAGGAAGTACCGCTCCAAGTGGGAGATGTCAAATACCGTGATTTAAATGGTGATGGTGTAATCGAATGCAGATGATCAGGGAATGATTTCAGAATATGGTGAAATCCATTATACAATACAGTTTGGTTTTGAATATAAACATAAGAAATTTGATCTTGGGTGTTCTTTAACGGTTTCGGCTATGCGCAAGATTATGTTAACAGGTATTCATCCGTTTGGAGAGTCTGATTACAACATTTTCAGGAATTTGTAGCGAAAGACTATTGGACGAAGCTAACCTAACCTAATGCAGCATATCCGCGTCTTGGACTACAAAAGCAAACTCAGACAACGCGTTGTACCGAGTACATTCTGGATGCATGGTAATTTTTTACGTTTCAAGACGTTGGAAATCCACAGATATCATTTCTGCAGGCCACGGTAGAATCTATGTGACCAGGGGATAAATCTGGCTGTTTTTCAGTCCATTCAAGAATGGGGATCAGAGTTGGGTGGTATAAATATCCCACTTGCAACGTACATTCAATATAAGTTGCAATTAAATTTCTAAACCTTTAAAATTGTCATATATGAAACTATTAAATACAATTAGAATACTAAGTGGGGCATTGTTCATCTCTTTATGCTGCTTAACAACCTCCTGTAATTTCCTTGAGATTGTTCCGGTAAGAACAAGCTGATTTGAATGACATAACACAAGATTTCAACAGCACTTTCCAAGGGGTTCTTGCATTCTTGTTATGCAGAATACAATCGCCTGTAGCTTTTGAAAATACAGAAGCCTCTGCAGACGAATATGTTGTTCCGCTTGAGTATAGTTTGTAAGGTTATACTCCACTCAAAGTAGCTCATAATCTATTTACAGGTAATAATGTGATGGTGGTAAATGAGTAACTGAAGACAGATATCGGCAATCTGTTCCTACAGGAACTGAAATGAAAAAAGGCACCGGTAAGTGATTTGATAAAAGAGGAGTGGGGAAGCAGAGTGCTTATTTCCTGATGGCCTATTTTGAGAAAGCTGCGTTGTTATGGACCGGGGCGACAGATTACTTCCTAATAAGAATCGCTAGTGAAAAATGGAATATTCGTCGTAGATTATGTGACGATTGATTGTTCTGGCTATTGATTTAAAAGGCAGATAAGGTTGAGGAATACCTCTGTTCGAACACAGAAGTGGGTAGAGTGTCCTTATCGTTCTCTTGCACTGAAAGCAAAAAGTATTACTTTATGCAGCTTCTCCTGCGCGGAATGGAAAGTTCCCCCTACCCAGAGTGGAGAAAACGTAAAGTTAGGAAAAGCCATGGAAACTCCGGGATACGGTACAGCGTTGGTGAGTACTATACGATCGTGAGAAATGGGTACGCGCAGAGGAAGCTGCTCAAGAAGCATTGAATGCAGCTTTGGGATGCAGGACACTAGCTTATTTGCACAAGAGCTGGCGATGAAAGTTTGCAGAGCAGAAAAGGACTTCCGTGCCCTATATTCTAATATAGAGGGACCATACTGAGACCCAGGCATTTCAGAATAAAAGTATTGACTTTGCGTTATATGATGACAGCCAAAGGCAGTGATGGCAATCTGGAAATTCTGTGGGAGTTACACAAAACTACAACTTTGTCTTCGGAAGTATACCAAACAACATAATGAAACTTAACAATGGTTCTGAATATGGAGGTTGGAGCTCAACTTCTCCTTATTTATATGCTGTAGGAACATTTTCTATACCAATAAAGGGACCTTGCCCAAAATCGCTGCATCAAAGAATGAATATCCTGCTGAAAGTAAATGGTTGGACCCGGCGGGTGTTACTGGCCGTTCGGAACTCTTTAATATTTGTAGCTCGTGAACCTCGATTTTATGCATGGTTGGAGGATTCCATCAAGGCGATTATTCTTCTCGTCTAGCCAATGGACAACCGATTCAAATAGATACGAGAGATCCTGATAAACAAGGATATAATCCGGCAAAAGTATAACCATGTAATCACTTGGTGACCGGCTTTGCTATCCAGAAGTTCCCATGGATCTAACACGCAACTGGACTTATCCGGTGGTGGAGGAATTCCGAATACTTTCTATCCATTGATTCGTATGGCAGATTCTTTATACATTATTAGCAGAATGTCAGGCCAATTTGTCTTCGGATGGTAAATCGGATACTTTACGCGACTGAAGCGCTTAAGAATCTTAATGCGGTGCACCAACGTGCCAGTTTGAAGGCCAAGTACTAAGAGGATTTGCTGGGCTATGCCGTGATGGAATGGATTAAGAACGAACGTTATGTAGAGTTCTATGCAGAAGGACAGCGCTACTTTTTGACGGCACGTTGGGTAGAAGGAGGTAAAAATTTTGGCTGCTGGAAAGCGTGAAGGATTGAGGCTGAAGAAAAGGATTGGAGGCGCGAGCGAATTCAGGCAACGTATTAAGGTGAATCAACCTTATGAATGGAATAATAGACAGTATATATACTTCAATTTCATGTTGATGTGAATTCTAATCCACCAATTGGTTCAAGCTCCCGGTTATGGCAATTAATTAAAAAAGATACTTACAGTATGAAAAATATATATATTTTTATTTCTTCTCAGGTAGTGGTAACCCTTCTCTCTTGTGAAGATAGTAATAAAAGCTATACGGAGGAATTTGACTCTGTCTACTATTATCTGAAAGAGGGGTTAATGAATTTGAGTGTGAATAGTGCAAAGTTCAGACCATCACTGTTGGAAGAGAGGACATGGGTTGAATGGAGTCAGCACTATCAATTTGGTTCCTTTTACTCAGGCTGAAATGGACGAGTATAATGCAACTATAGATGGCGATTATAAACTTTAGCTCCGGAATACTATGATATGCCTGCTGGTAGCCTTTGAGGATGGTGTCGAATATAGAAATTAGATGATGTGTGGTATTCAAAGGAAATATGAAAATGAACTGGCTAAGACCGGCAGTATATGCTCCCCATTCGTTTAGAAGCTGATAATGGAACGGTGAATGATAACAAAAATATCATTTATTTCAAGCCGAACATCATCGTACCTAGCATCATGCGGATCCTACGGGGGTTCATGTAATCAGAATGGAAGAGGGGTAAGAGAGAAACAAAGTTTTGAGCTTGCTTTCTATTTAGACGAAAAATGAGTGGGATCTCAAATTGAGGAATAGAGAACAACGAAGATGAGTTTGGAAAAAAGCTTTGTAAGGCAATATAATGAAACGATGGGAGTTGATTATCTTCTTTTACTAAAAAAGGAAAATCGTTCGTTTGAATCAACAATACTTTTTCCTGCAGGCGAGGCACTTGCTTCCTCTTTTTGTGGAGGTGAATAATAATAATCTCATGATGGATGATTACCTGCTTCCAATTATTCCGAAAAAGGTGGGGGTATGCCGTTTGATGTCAAGAGAAGCAATCTGTTACATTCATGTGATGGTTACCGGTGAATTGAAATTAATTTCTTTGGCTGATGATATGTTGAGTTCCAATAGTATACATCCTGGTCAACCACTCAAAAATATGCTTGATAATGATATTAAAACATATTATGAATCTATTTGGACAAGCAATACAGACCTAAGCATGATTCAAGAAATATGGTGTATATAGATATTGACGTATCTGATGTTACTCCTATGATAGAGAAGCAAATTAAGATTGATTATTCGACTAGAGAGTATGCAAATGCTGTACCTAATCCAGATTATTCTTTATGTAGGGAACGAGTGTGGATAATTTGAGAAAAGTGGGTGAGTTGAGTGCAACGAAAATAATTTGCCTAAAAAGGTGGAGTTTGGACAGATGACTCTGAACAAAATGTAGATATGCCTCAATTCTCGGTAGGACGTCAAGAGATATCTTTAATTCGTGTCTCTTTCTTGTCTAGTGCTAATGGTACACAAATTAAAAACCTGACACAATCCGAGCCATAAGTGGAGACCAAAACTCGGTCGCAATATCAGGATTTAGATTGTATGGTAAATAATTGTGAAGGAATAAAAACGAAAATATATGGAAGCTTTAATGAAAAATATATGGAGAATCATTCCCGTGCTACTATTATCTGTAGCAATGGCAGGTTGTAGTGACGATGATGATACAACTTCGTCATTCTTCGAACTTTTCTTCAACGGATTTGGAATGTAACAGTAATAATGTTATCGATGTTGTAGTACCTATAGAGGGCCAGACATATAAGTTTGACTGTAAAATCTTCTGTGGATGTAATTTGGACAACTAAGCTTGAAGGTGGCAGTTGGATAGTAGCCACACCTGTGACTAAGCAAAGTGGGGACGGAGAGATTTTGATTGTTGCATGGAGCAACCCGACTAATATAAAAAACAGAGTAGCTACAGTGACTATTAGAAACAGTGTTAACGACGAGATTTATAGATATGCGTTTACACAGTCGTATGATCCAGGAATCAAATGGCGCAAAAAAGAAGAATTATATGCTTACATTCATTATAATGAGGACAGATATAACAAAGAAGAACTTATTTATACTACTTCTATAAATAAGGTAGAGGGTAATGTTTCAATTTCTTCACTTGGCCAAGAAGAACTGGATAAATATAATGAGGATAATCTCACTCTGTATAAACTTCTCCCTACTGATTGCTATACTTTTTGCCAAATTCGATAAGTTTTGATGGAGAGGTATCTGCCTTATTGGATATTAAATTCAATAAGAAAACAGGAGATTTTAAGTGAGTACAAGTGAAGAGTATATGTTGCCCATAATAGTTTCTGTAGATGATAGAAAGGCTGAATTGATTTGGTTGGTAGTGAACATATACGATCGGAATATCTCAAGGAGCGTGAAACAATTTGATTTTTATAATGCCAATCAGGATATCACTACCTTATTGACAATTAATAAAGAATAGGGTGAAGTGACTCTTTCTGCATTCACAGAAGAGGAACTGAACGCACATAACTCTTTGTATGGTACAAGCTACATGTCTATTCCTGAAGATTATATTGTAATGCCTGCTTCTGTTGATTTTGATGATTCGGATCTGTCGAAAGATGTAAAAATAACATTTAAAAAAGAAGTAGGAGAGTTGGATGAGGATAAAGAATATGTTTGGGGTATTCGTGTTTATGTAGATGGTTTCCCTGTCTCTGAAATCTTTATGAAACCTCGTATTGCAACTCCTGTTGTTACTATGGAGTCGAAAGAGTACAAGCATATTCTTATTTTGGACCAAGGAGAGAAAAAGGCATCTTACGGTTTTAATCTTTCTCTTGATGTAATCAATCAGTGGGAATTTACGGTGGAATTTGAAGAGAACGAAACTGCTTTGAAAGCTGCGGTTGATAAATATAATGCGGATAAAGGTACTTCCTATACATTATTACCCAAAGGCAACTGCGTTTTATCATCTTCCGAATTTACACAGGAAGATAATGAGAAATTAGTGACTGCTACATTGTCAGGGGATGGTTTGACTTTTAGATAAGGATTATTTGTATCCGATTATTCCAATTGATGTGGTAATAGTCCTTTCGAAGTCAAAGAAAAAGATAACCTATGTTCACGTGATTATGGAAACAAAAGTGGAGTCGATCAGTGACTTGAGAAGTATAAATCTAGAAGCGAATATGCTAAAGGCAAGTGCTACTGACGGAGCAATAATGTAGGTAATCTACTTGCATATAATAATTATTGGCAATCCATTTGGTCACCTAACGGAGGTAAAAACGATCCTAAAAATAGCTCCGGTATATGGCGTGTATCTCGATATTGATTTCTCAAATAAACCTCTTTCCCAAGCATTCTCATTCAACTATTTGCCGAGGAATTGGCCTAATGCTGTTCCTAATGAAATTGTTGTTTATGCTGGAACAAGTAATGATGATTTGAGGATAACCAACCGATTGGAGAATTGAAATATGAGGATAACCAACTGCCGTTTGCAGACAAAACTTGGATTGGTCGTGTCAGCGAAGAAGATTTGTCCAAATTTTATAAGTCAAATCAGTTTTTAAAATGAAAGAGAAAGTGGAGCGACTTTGGTACGATTGTCATTCATATCTAGTCGTGATAAGACTTATAGTAACAATAGTGTAAAAGAATATATATGGGTTATGATTATACGAAGTGGAATAATAGTGGTGATTACCCGTGCGTTGCCCTTCAACAGTTGAAGATATATGGTAAGTGATAAATTTTATAAGATCAAATCATAAAAGAAACAAATATGACTATTTTAAAATGGATGTGGAAGATTCTTCCTATAATGTTATTAGCAGTTAATGCAACAGCTTGTAACGATGATGACGATAGCGGAAAGAGAGAAAGGCCACTTACTTTTTGAAGTGACCTTCTTTGAGCTTGGTTTGCAATTATACCCGACCGGTTGTTGTAAATGCTCCTTTTTACTGGTAAAGATTATCACTTGACGGTTACAGCTTCACCGGAAGTGACGTGGAAAGTGGAAGTGGTAAGTGGAGATTTGGTGACTGCTACCCTCCGGGCGAGCAAAGTGGTGAGTGGAGAGATTACTCTTACGGTAGCTGCCATCCAGCTAAAGACCCTGGGAAAAAAAAAGTGAAGTCGTGGATAACTAATAACGCAAATGATGATACTTATAGGTTTGTATTTACACAAGTAGAAAAAGGTGTTACTTATTCCGGAACATACTATGATCGGACAAAGCGGACCTGAACTTTTTGAAAACGAAAACAGCAAATTTAATAAGCACTACATGAAAGAAAGCGACAATGTGGCTCTCTTTTTTGGGGAAAAATCATTTGGTACCAATCCACAAAATGCAGAGCGGAAGTTCAATCCGGATGATTTGCTGAAAATGGCGGAGGAAGTATATGACTTCATGAAATATGATTTGTACTTTTGGAAATAAGGAAGAATCCGTGACGAATAAATACAAGCTCATTGTGTATGTGATAAATGATAGTGAGGGTGGTGCTACAGGAGGAGGAAATTTATCCGGTAGGTGAGTTGGCTATTCGTCCACATCATTCGGGAAATCCTAATATGGTATATCATGAGGTGTCTCACAGTTTCCAATATTTGGCCTTGTGGGATTCAGGTATTAAAGATGCTTGGTTCCCTGGCCCGATATTTGAAATGACTTCGCAATGGACATTGCTTAGACGTTCTCCGGAATGGATTGATCAGGAATTTAATCATTTTACGAATTATATTAGTGGCACGCATCGATCATTGGGGCATAATGACAATGCATACAATAACCCGTATATGTTTGAGTATTGGGCGAATAAGCATGGGTGGAAATCATGAGCAGAATATTTCAGGAGACTACTTTGGACGATAAGACAGAATCGGGCCAACTCAACTTTATTAAAACCTATAAACGTTTGACTCACATTAATCAAAGAACAACTCAATGAAGAAATGTATGATGCTGCATCCCGTTTCATTACCTGGGATTTGCCGCGTATTGAAATGGCATATGCTGCCAGAGAGCTAATGTGCATACTTGTCAGCTTGTTCAATTGGGGGGTGACTTATCGGATCTCACCCCCGAACGTTGCCCAAGCAACTATGGATATAACGGTATTAAATTAACAGTACCGGAGGCCGGAACTACAGTAAAAGTTAATTTTAGAGGTATAATAAACAGTTCAGAGTATAATATTCACAAACCGAATAATGCTCAATGGAGATATGGATTTCTGGCTGTGCTGAAAGATGGTTCACGATGTGTATATGGCGAGCCAAGCAAAGAAGATATAGGATCTGCAAGTCTTCAGGTTCCCGAGAATACGGAACATCTTTGGCTGGTAGTGGCTGCTACTCCCAAAAGAAATCTATGATACGGGGGCTGACAATCAGTGGCCTTATCAGTTTACATTGGATAACACAGAACCAGATGGTGACAAATGTAGAGTAATTAAGAAGTAAGGTCTCAATAAACGAATGATTATTTCTGAGAAAGTTACCTTAAGCAGTAGCTCTTTAAAGATAATCATTCGTTTTTGTTAATGGATATTGCTATTCGAAACCGTAATTTAAGTCTTGGTAAATATGAAACATCGTTTATGGGCATTTGTTGTTGCTTTTTGTGTTATAGTTCGATAGTCTTTGCTGAAAGACAGGATATCCTGCTAAATAATCAGTGGAAATTCCGTTTTTCTCATCAAGTACAAAAGGTACGGAAGTTCGAGTGGATCTACCTCATACTTGGAATGCGCAGGATGCCTTATCTGGTAAAATAGATTATAAGCGAGGAATTGGCAATTATGAGAAGAAGCTATTTGTCCAGTCACAATGGAAAGGGAAACGTCTCTTTTACGTTTTGAAGGAGTGAATAGTATAGCTAATGTGTTTATTAACCGTAAAAACATATTGGTGAACATAGAGGAGGATATGGAGCTTTTTGTGTTTGAAATCACAGATAGAGAGTATGGAAAAGGACAATTCTATTTTAGTACGAGTGAATAATGGCGAGCAGTTGGATGTAATGCCTTTGGTCGGAGACTTCAATTTTTATGGAGGAATTTATCGGGATGTGCATTTATTAGTTACCGATGAGATTTGTATTTCTCCTTTGGATTATGCTTCTCCGGGCGTTCGACTGATTCAAGATAGCGTAAGTCATGAATATGCTTGTGTACGTGCTTTATTGATTTGTCTAACGGAAGTGACAAATTACGGGAACTGGAACTTAACATTATTCTCTCGAATGCAGGTAAAAGTAGTGAAAGAAAAAAAAACGAAAAGGTTACACTTTTTATCCTGATTCTGTTTCACAAAAAGAAATGAGGATAGAGTTGAATAATCCATTTATGGAATGGACGACAAGATCCGTTTCTGTATCAGGTAGAAGTCTCTCTTTTTTTGCATAACGGAGAGATACTAGATCAGGTAATACAGCCTTTGGGACTTCGTTTTTATCGAATAGATCCGGATGAGGGTTTTTTCTTGAATGGAAAACACTTGCCACTTCGAGGAGTATGCCGTCATCAAGATAGGGAGCGAGATAGGTAATGCTTTGCATCCCGAGCATCACGAAGAGATGCGGCATTGATGCTGGAAATGGGAGTGAATGCCGTGCGACTGGCTCATTATCCTCAAGCTACTTATTTTTATGACCTCATGGATAAGCTTGGTATAGTGGTATGGGCTGAAATCCCTTTTATCGGTCCTGGCGGGTATGAAGATAAGGGGTTTCGTTGATTCACCGTCTTTCCGTACCAATGGAAAAGAACAGCTTAAAGAATTAATTCGTCAGCATTATAATCATCCTTCTATTTGTGTTTGGGGATTGTTTAATGAGTTGGCAGAATATGGAGATAATCCGGTGGAGTACATTAATGAGTTGAATGTACTGGCACATCAGGAAGATACTACTCCCCACCACTTCTGCCAGTAACCAATCAGGAAAAATAAACTTTGTGACCGATCTTATTGCCTGGAACCGCTATGATGGATGGTATGGTGGTACCCCACAAGATTTAGGAAAATGGCTGGACTGGATGCATAAAGAATATCCTGAAATTCGTATTGCTATTAGTGAATATGGTGCCGGCGCAAGTATATATCATCAACAAGATTCGCTAGTGAAAACAAATCCCACAAGTTGGTGGCATCCGGAAAATTGGCAAACTTATTATCATATAGAAAACTGGAAAGCGATAACCGAACGTCCTTTCGTTTGGGGAAGTTTTGTGTGGAATATGTTTGACTTTGGTGCTGCGCACCGCACCGAGGGTGATCGTCCTGGAGTTAATGACAAAGGGTTGGTTACATTTGATCGGAAAGTGCGAAAAAGATGCTTTTTTATTTTTATAAAGCGAATTGGAATAAAGAGGATCCTATGATTTATTTAATAGGTAAACGTAACATAATACGTGTGCAGCGACAACAAACGATTATAGCCTTTTCCAATCAACCTGAAGCAGAATTATTTGTCAACGGAAAGAGTTGTGGTAAAGTGGAAACAGACCGGTATTCTATCTTGGAGTGGAAACATGTGATATTGACCCCCTGGAAAGAATAAAATAGAAGTGAAAACTACAAATAAGAAACAGACACTGACAGATATGTATTATTGCATTTTATGAAAAGTATATATTATACTGGGTTGAATACATCTAATGGTCAGGAAAAGGTAATACTTAATATCAATATAATAAAAACAAATCTATGATTATAAATATGAAGCAGAGCTTAATAGCCGCTATTGGTTTGTTATTATCAAGTTCTTTATTTGCTAAAGATTATTTGATTTCGACGTCCAAAACGTCATTGTTGATTACAGCAAATGCAGGTGAACCATCAAAGATGCAATATTATGGAGTCAGTATTGCTCCCGGGCAGATACAAAGTATCTATGATGCCGGACTGGTATTGAATGCGAACAGCTATCCCGCTTTCGGTCTCCAGACGGTAGGGGAGAAAGCGATTGCTATTACTCAACCGGATGGCAATATGTCACTTGACTTGGCGGTAGATGCGGTTACTCAATACACTTCCAAGGATGGAGAGATAACCGAAGTTCTTTTGAAAGATAAGATATATCCTGTTTGGGTGAAACAATGTTATAAGGCTTATAAAGGAACGGATATAATTACCACTTGGGTTGAGATTGGCAATGCAGGTAAGAAACCAGTAACACTGTTTCAGTTTGCTTCCGCTTATTTGCCGATGTTTCGCGGGGACAACTGGCTGACTCATTATTTCATGGAGCCTGGGGTGCGGAACATACGATGGATGAAGAGAAACTGACGAACGGGCAAAAAGTGATTGCTAACAAAGACGGACTGGCGAATACGGAAACGGATAATCCTTCTTTTTATGTTGTCGTTGGACGGCAAACCGCAGGAAGAAACAGGAAAAGTCTTTGGGGGCGTTTTGGCTTGGAGTGGTAATTATAAGTTGAAGCTGGATGTTCGCAACACAGCACTGAATATAATAGCCGGTATGAATGAGGAAAGTTCACAATACATACTGGAACCGAAAGAGACATTCGTCACTCCTGAATTTGCCATGACATATAGTACCAATGGCAAAGGTGGGGTGAGTCGTGCTTTTCATCATTGGGCACGACAATATAAAATGAATCGGGGTGAAAGGCTGCATGACATCTTGTTGAATAGCTGGGAAGGTGTTTATTTCAAGGTGAACCAAAAAAGGGATGGATGAGATGATGGAAGCTTTCTCTGCCATGGGTGGAAGAGTTGTTTGTCATGGACGATGGCTGGTTTGGAAATAAATATCCCCGTAATGGTGGAAACAGTAGTTTGGGTGATTGGGAAGTCTGCAAAGAAAAAAAACTGCCTGAAGGTATTGAAGGACTGCTTGCGTCTGCCAGGAAGCATCATATAAAATTCGGTATCTGGATTGAACCGGAAATGTCGAATACCAAGAGCGAGCTGTTCGAAAAAGCACCCGGACTGGATTCTGAAAATTGATAACCGTCCTTTATCTACCGGGCGTGGCAAAACGCAGGTAGTTCTGGATTTGACTAATCCGAAAGTACAGGATTTTGTTTTTGGAGTGGTCGATAATTTGATGGCGAACTATCCGGAAATTTCCTATATGAAATGGGATGATAATTGCAGTTTGCTGGATTATGGTTCTTCCTACTTACCAAAAAACAAGCAATCACATCTCTATATTGAGTATAATAGGGGTTTACAGAAAGTACTTCAGCGTATTCGTGCCAAGTATCCCTGAACTCGTGATGCAGCTATGTGCTGGTGGCGGTGCCCGCGTCAATTATGGATTGCTTCCATATTTTGATGAGTTCTGGACGAGTGATGATACGGATGCTTTGCAAAGAATTTATATGCAATGGGGAGTTTCCGGTTTCTTTCCGGCTATTGCTATGGCATCTCAATGCGTGGACAAGAATCATCAGACCGGACGTCGTATTCCATTGAAATTCCGTTTTGATGTGGCAATGTCCGGGCGATTGGGAATGGAAATTCAGCCGAAGGACATGAATGATGTTGATAAGGCATTCGCCAAGCGTGCTATTGCAGCGTATAAAGATATTCGTCCTGTGGTTCAGTTCGGTGATTTGTATCGGTTGGTGTCTCCATACGATAATAAAGGAGTATCCTCTCTGATGTATGTCACTTCCGAAAAGAATAAGGCGGTCTTTTATGCATATAAGATTTCATTTCAGCAATATGGTTATTCCGAAGGTTTGTATGAATGGATTGGATCCGTCGAAGAATTATCGTTTGGTAGATTTGACACCTGTGGACAGTAGCAAACCTTGTGACCTGAATGGTAAAATCATTAGTGGAAAGATATTGATGGAAGAAGGCATTGCATTAAAATCATTGCTGAAAAGTGAATATTCAAGTTTGGCTTTACAATTACAGGCTGTGGATTAAGTTGATAAAAGACAATGAGAATGATAAAAAGAGAAATTCCTGTTATTGGTATTTCTACTGAAATTGATATTCCGGGAAGAATATCTGTGAAAAAGAAAATATGGGATGCTGTCCTTCAAGCGGGCGGCATCCCTTTTATTCTTCCGTTTACCGAAATGTACAGATTTTACAATCTGTGGTTTCTTTTATTGATGGTTTACTCCCTGACAGGTGGGGGAGATATATCGCCTGTGATATACGGAGAATCGACTCTTCCTGAATGTGGAGAATGTTGCCGGGATAGGGATGACTTTGATTATGCTTTGCTGCGCTTAGCATCCGAAAGGCAAATTCCCGTTTTAGGTATTTGTCGGGGAATGCAGATTATTAATACTTATTTTGGTGGAACATTATATCAGGATTTGCCTGCTCAATATCCCTCGGAAAATTAATCATCGGTCACCGGATGCGTTTATGATATTACAGCATAATGTGCGATGTTTGAGGACCGGAAAATTGTATTCTGTTACAGGCAAGGAAAGTTTGCAAGTCTCCTCCATTCATCATCAAGCCGTTAAGAAATTGGCTTGTGGATTCAAGGCATCTGCTTTCGCTGATGATGGAGTCATAGAATCAATCGAATCTGATTCCGAACATATTTTGGGGTGTTCAGTTCCACCCGGAGTTGCAGGCCGTGGAAGGGATGAAGCTATGAAAAAACTATTTGTGTATTTTATCAGTCAGGCAAGGACATTATTATGCTGATAGTGATATAAAAAGAGATGATACAGTATCTTTTACGATATTATTGTTTTTTTTGTACGGGATTTGTCATTGTGGTTTGTTCTCCGTCCCTATCTTTTTGTAAACAGATAAATTAAGGACATTAAATCATATATTATGAATAAAGTTATGCGTAATCGATTAGCTGGAACTCTTTTTATTATTATTTGTTTTTTTGTACATCATGGGCGCAGACATCAGGTTTGCGCAAAATGATTGATTTGAGCGGGAACGTGGAGTTTTTGCATTGGACCCTCACGGCAAGGGAGAACAGGAAAAAACTGTGGAACATGGATTTTGCAAAAGAAACTGTGACTTTACCCGGTACAACAGATTCGAATCGAAAAGAATAGAGAATACCAACAAGTCGGAGACCACTTATTTGTCCAGATATTATAAATATGAAGGGTGCGGCATGGTATAGCAGGAATATAGAAATACCAGCCGACTGGAAAGAAAAAGCATATCGTGTTGTTTCTGGAACCTCGTCCGACAACCGTGTGGACGATGGTCGGGAAGTGGTAAATGCACCATGGTGGAATTTAATCACACTCACTTCCTTGGGGTTCACATAAGCTGACTATTCATTGTAGATAACGAAAAGTGGTTCCCGGGCAGATTCGTTTAAAGCTCAATCTACCCGACCCTGCAGACAAACTGGAACGGAAGAGTATTATCCGGATGGAATTGCGATGAATCCATTGCTTTTGAGTCCATTCAGGAGGCTTTTCCTCAAGAGACCGCTGCAAAAAGTGAAAATAACTCTTTTCCAATTCTTCAGGCATTGGTGGGAAGAAACTGCAAGTTGTCAGCTTCTGCTTTCAATACGTGCCAAAAGCATAAAAGCCAGATCTGCAGAATATAATTTGAAAGAGGGAGCAAGGAATATGAATTCACTTATCAGTTGGGAGATAATGCTGTATTGTGGAGTAACCTCCAGCCGGTTCTCCTATATCAACTGAAAAAGCAGAGATAAATGGCATAGACGAGAAAAACAGTTTCCTCGTTTCGGTTTGCGTGACTTTTTAAAACTGAAGAAACGCATTTTCACTATCAATGGCGCCAAAAACATTTCTTCGAGGAAATGATGCCTGTATTCTTTCGACGCAACCGGTGGCGATGGATCAAAACAATGGCGTCGTTATTTCAGGATTTGTAAGGAATATGGATTGAATCATTGTCGTTTTTCATTCTTGGTGCCCACCTGCTGCGTGTTTTGAAGCTGCGGACTTGAGGGTATTTACTTGCAGCCGGAATTACCTATCTGGGGAGGGTTTAAGAAAGAATCTGCCGAGCTGATGGATTTTCTGATGAAAAGATGGAGAGAATGTCATGCGTGAATATAGTAACCATGCTTCTTTTTGCATTTTTGCCTTGGGAAATGAGCTGGGAGGTGACATCAATGTGATGAAAGAGTTTGTAGATCGTTTCCGGTCCATAGAGCCGAGACACCTATACACGTATGGTTCGAATATCTTTTTAGGCTCACGAGGACATATTCCGGGTGAGGATTTTCTGGTAACTTGTCGTGTAGGCAGTGGTGAGGGTTATTCTACTCATGCTCGTGCTTCTTTTCTCTTTCGCAGATGCGGAAGAAGGTGGCTATCTTAATAATACCTATCCCTAATTCGGTAATGAACTTTGATGAGGCTCTGGAAAAAATCTCCTGTTCCGGTGATCGGACATGAAACCGGACAGTTTCAAACTTTTACCCGAATTATGAGGAAATCAAGAAATATACAGGAGTCTTAGCTCCCTGGAATTTTGAAGTGTTTCGTGACCGCTTGGAGAAAAGCCGGCATGCTGGAGCAGGCGGATGATTTTTTTAAAGCATCGGGTGCATGGTCTGTGGAACTTACCGGGCAGATATTGAAATGAATCTCCGTTCCAAACGGATGGCTGGTTTCAGTTACTCGATTTACAGGATTATCCGGGACAGGGGGTCGGCTTATGTTGGTATTCTGGATGCTTTTATGGATAGTAAAGGATTGGTTGAACCGAAGAAATGGAGAGAATTCTCGGTAGTGAAGTGGTTCCTTTATTGACAACTGCCAAATTTGTTGGACAGGCGGTGAATCATTCGCAGGTACTGTTGAGATTGCCAATTATGGAGAAACTTCATTGAACGAAAAAGTATTTCATGGGAACTCAAAAAATGGGAAGAAAAAGCCTTGGCAAAGGTAAGATGGCTATTCCATCGGGATTAGGGGATTATTGACTGCCGGAACTATTCGTTTGACATTGCCCGATGTGGAGCAAGCGTATAAAGCCGAATTACTTTTTGAAAGTATCCGGAACTTCCTATCAGAATAGTTATCCGCTATGGATATATCCTGCAAAAGAAGCAATTGAAGGCAGGTAATGTTGTAGTTGCCCGCCAACCAACGGATGATGTGCTGAATGCCTTAAAAGCAAGGTGGAAAGGTATTGATGCCTCTTGAGGAAGACCTCCTGTAAAGAAGTAACAGTGGGAGATTGTTCCAGACCGACTATTGGAATTATCGTATGTTCAAAAGTATCTGTGACCGCATCAAGAAACCTGCTTCACCTGGTACATTGGGGATTCTGACCAATCCCGAGCATCCGGTATTCGATGATTTCCCGACCGAATACCATACGAACTGGCAGTGGTATCCAATTATCAAACATAGCTATCCGCTTATTCTGGATGGTATGCCAAAAGAATACCGCCCTATTGTGCAGGTAATTGACAATGTGGAACGAAATCATAAACTCGGCTTATTGATGGAGTTGAATGTAGAGGGCAGTAAATTACTGCTTTGTATGTCCGACTTGGAAGCGGTACGTGACACACCGGAAGGATTACAATTCTATGCCGCTTTGCTGGCGTATATGAATTCTTCAGATTTTAAACCGTCCACTTCATTGTCGGTAGAATCGTTTAAGAATCTGTTTGAGACAGGTGTTCGGAAAGAGGGAATAAAAGTGCTGGATAATATCTCTTACGAATAAGTGAAGAGTAAGGAGAAAATCGTATCAATAAAGGGCAAAAAAAAATGACAGAAGTGCTTGAATGCTATACGGAAAGAAAACAGAAAAAAGCAGACTTTACGATATTATTGGTGTCCTTTTGTACGCCAATGTGAATTGACCGAAGTGCTATCTTTTGCGATAGAAAGTAAAAACGGGCGGAGGATATTAACATTTAAATCGCATACAGATAAACTCTTATAATGGGGTGATGAAAAGATTAATTACATATTCGTATGGCGATTTTTGCTATGGGAAGCATGGCGCAGAAATCAAAAAGGATGAGGCTCAAATGAATCGTCGCATATCCGGTCTGATGAAAAAGATGACACTGGAAGAAAAAAGTGGGGGCAGTTAAGCCAATGTTCCGGTGGATTTGCCACAGGTCCCGATAATACACGTATCAGTCGGACAGAAGATATGTAAGGATTGATTTGTTCTTTGCTGAATGTATCCGGTGCTGCTAATACTGTAAATATCAGGAGGCAGCTATGAAATCACGTTTTTTACAGATTCTTTTTGCTTTTCGGATTGGATGTTATTCATGGATATAGAACAGGTTTTCCGTTGCCATTGGCAGAGGCTGCGAGTTTTGATCTCCGGATGCTATAGAAAAAGAGGATCGAGATGTGCGGCAAAGGAAGCCGCAGCAGCCGGGTTGCATTGGACGTTTGCTCCAATGGTGGATATTAGCTGGGATGCCCGGTGGGGGGCGGTGATGGAAGGGGCCGAAGATCCTGGCTATTATGGCTCGTTGGTTGCTAAGGCGCGTGTACATGGCTTTACAGGGAGATATTTATCGAAAAAGAATACTATTTTTATCCTCGTGTGCTAATCACTTTGCCGGATATGGTGCAGCCTATTGCCGGAAAAGATTATAATAGTGTGGGATATGTCGATGGGACAGTTTGTCACTTTCTATATGCCTCCCTGCTGGTGCAGAGGCCGGTGCTGGGCTACTTTCATGAGTGTTCACGACTTTAATAACGAACCGCTCACCGGAAGTACTTTTCTGTTGAGGGAGCTCCTGAAGAATCAATGGGGATTTAAAGGTGATTTGTGTATCCGACTGGGGGATCAGTGGGAGAATGATGAACCGATCGTTAAGAAAGATGAAAAAGAAGCTGCTTTATAAAGGAATCAAGGCCTGGACTGGATATGGAGATGGTAAGTGAATGCTATTCCAAGAATCTGGTGTCTCTGGTAAAAGAGGGTAAGGTATCTACCGTTGGTGGATGATGCTGTCAGACGTATTTTTGGAACAGAAATATAAACTGGGATTTCGTTTGATGATCCGTTCAGATACTGTGATGAAGAAAGGGAACGTACAGTGATTGGTTCACAGCGGAATCCCGCAAAGGGAAGCATGCCGCTTCCGAACGTTCTATTGTTCTTTTGAAAAATGAAAACTGGTGTTACCGCTTCTTTCTATCAAGAAAGCAGCTTGATTGGTGCACTTTCCAAATCGCAGAAAGATATGGTGGTGGCTGGTCCTGTGCAGAGGTTGGTAAAGTAGTAACCTTGTATGGAAAATGGGAGAAACGAGGAGGACATCATAACGATGGCGCCGACTTGAAAACGAATAAAATTGTACCCGATCGACTTAGCTGCCGCCCGGCCAATCGGATGTGGTTATCGCTTGCAATGGGAGAACAAGCTTGGGAAAGCGGTGAGATGCGTTCGAAAGGAGATATTTCTTATTGCTGCCGAACAACAGCGTTTGGTTTCTGAATTGCGAAGACTGGCAAAACCGTGGTAGTTGTACCACGATGTGTGTGGTCGTCCTGTTATTTCAATGAAGCTCGTTCTGGGAGGCTCCCCTGCTTATCTTATGTACCTGGTGGCTGGGGAGTGAAGCGGGTAATGCTATCTGTAATGTACTTTGGGGAGAATCCTTCGGGTAAGCTGCCAATGACTTTTCCGCAGCATAACGGACGATACCATTGTATTATCAATATAAGAGCACAGGACGCCCTGCATTGGGCAGATGGTGTGCGCAGCGCATTGATATTCCTACGGAGCCTGCTTATCCGTTCGGCTACGGTTTGTCATACACTACTTTCAATTAATTCGGATGTGAAACTGCTTCCGGGTGATGGAAAAGGTACTTATACACGTGTTGCTGTAACGGTTACCAATACTGGAAAATGCGAGGGCGAGGAAGTTGTTCAGTTGTATGTGCGTGATGAGGTGGTTTCTATCACTGCCCTATCAAAGAATTGAAAGGCTTTTGAAAAGATTAAGCTGAGTCCAGGTGAAAAGCAAAACGGTCACCTTCGACGTAAAAGATGAACAACTAGATTCTACAATAATCAAATGAAGTTCATTGTGGAGAAAGGAGACTTCACTTTGATGGTCGGTGGAAATAGTCGTGATTTACAAGAAATAAAATACATTCTTAACTAAGAACTAATATGAAAAACAACTGGAAAAGATGGCTCATATTTCCCGCTCTATTGCCTTTCTTCTCTTGGATGGAGGCAAAGACATTGGAGGAAAATCAGATTCAACAATCTTTGGACACCATTGAATACCGGGTATTTGTGGCTGTCGATAAGGCCGGAGTGGAGCATTGGGGAGGTAAAGAAGCTTATCAAGCGAAGCTGAATGCTTTTTTCGACCAAGTGAACGACTTCTCGGAACAAAGCCGGCAATGGACGTTTCAACTACTATTTCCGTTATATACCGGATCTGCAGGTGATTTACGACTGCTCCTCCCGCCAATTGGAGAAAATCTATCAGAAGAGTGCGGTTTTCCCAATCACGATGTACTGCTGATTATAGATTCTATTCTTGATTTTTGACGATGAAGAATCGGCTAAAGGATGGTATTGCGGCGGTGGGGCGGACGATCTAATATGGGTAATTTGCCGTAGCCGTAGCAAGACGGAACATGAAGATCCGTTTGGTATCGACTATTTTCATAGAGGAGTGGCACATGAGTTCGACATCGTGGGGTAACCGACTTGTATGCTGATAGAATCCGGGCAAAGAACAATCCGGTGAACCATATCGAATATGAACCTGACTCTTTGTGTGTGATGAACATGGTCATTATAAAACATATAAATGGAGCTCGTATGCAGTTCATATAATCAATCACACCGCCAAATCCAAACGTCCGAGACGTGATTTCGACGGATTCTTCAAACAAATGTTCCCCGAAAACATACAGGTATCTGTAAAAGTGAAAGGTAAAAAAGCAAAAAAGGGTAAAGCTGAATCTGTATGGTTCACGTGCAAAATTCAATGACCTGATCGCTACCCTCCTACCGTACTTATGAGACGGATAAGAAAGGAGAATATCTGATAACTGGTGTCCCCAACTTATATGATAGCCCCGCACCTCCTTTTGCATACCGACGAATTGCCTTATAACCGCTGGTTCACTTTCTTGCTCGAAGCCGAATATAAAGGGGAAAAAAAATACGTATGGCTTCCCCGAATATGAGGTGCAACAGACCTTTCTTTTGAGAATAAGGATACCTATCAGGTGACAATTGATTTCTCAAAAATTGGTAGAGTTAATACGTAAAATCGAACGAAGCATTG
>VOFK01001372.1_pt1 | contig 30623 bp, 40 predicted proteins | sample 5384121 | NCBI WGS metagenome assembly VOFK01 (sample SAMN12384730, study PRJNA508395) | human gut metagenome | isolation source: healthy gut J | host: Homo sapiens | reverse complement strand
GCTGAGTTCTCGATGCGCGTCATCGCCGACATCTTCGAGTACACCTCGAAGAACATGCCCAAATCAACTCTCGATCTCGATTTCGAGTTACCATTACGCAGGAGGCGCGCCACGGCCGCCAGGTCGAGCTGGCCTCACACGCTGGCTGACGGTCTGGAGTACCTGGCGCTAGTAATCAACGCGCCGGCACAGCCGATCGACGCCTGCCCGCGCTCCTCAGCCGTTCTTCTAAGCCATCGGCATGAACCACTTCATGGAGATCGCCAAGACGCGCGCACGCGCGTATGCTGGGCCAAGATCGTTTCGCGCAGTTCAACCCGGAAGAACCCTGTCGATGTCGCACTGCGCACCCAAGCACTGCAGACCTCGGGCTGGTCCTGCTCACGGAGGCAGGATCCGTTCACCAACGTGGCCGTACGGCCATGCCGGGAGGCCACGGGCGCCGCCCTGTCACACCCAGTCGCTGCACACCTCAACGCCCCTCGACGAGGCGGATCGGCTCCTCGCCGACCGACTTCTGGGCCCGCCCGGCAGATCTGCTACATCCAGGAGGCACTCCAACGTGAGATCACCCGTGGGGCCGGTTCCGCCATGTGGTCGCTGACCACCAGATCGCGTTGCACAAGCGCCTGGCGTCCAGAGATCGATAGTTTGGCATCAATTGCCGGCGCAACGAGCACGCCTGGCAAAGGGAGCCCGGACGACATCCTCGCCAATAACACCGCCGCGATGCCGGGTATCGCGTTCGAAGGCGCATCAGCAGCCGCGCCGTGAAGATAGCGCGCTCTTCGAGGCCAACGGCGTGAAGAAAGCTGACGTCGAAGCGTCCGGCGCCAGTTGGGCGAGATTCCGATCGCCGCGAAGAGGTGGCAGTTATCCGTTCCATTGTAAGTATATTCGTCGTGAAGTGAAAAAACGACACCGCAAGTTCTCCGGAACGCCAGCGAGTTGTGCGCCAATTCGCCAAGAAAGAGGCCGTCAGCCGCGCACCGCGATCGCTGTAAGAGCGGTCAGACGGTCAATGACCGCGCGCCAAGGTGGTAGCTACGGGTGCTTGGCTACCGGCTGACGTCGTAGCAGGGTCCGCTGCCCCAGACTCCGGAGAGGCGTTAAGCAGCCGCGAGAACGACGCGCATGTAAGTCGTCGCTGGCCTGCAGGCCACCCGACGCTCGTCTGCAGCGATCGCCGGAATCTGCAGTTAGCAGTTTCCGCCGCGAGTATCAATGTCATCGTCGGTGCGCGTCATTCTCGCAATTTCACAGGATTTCGATGACGAGCCGCTACTGCGACGGTGCCGCCGCCATCGGCCCCGGTACGCCGATCGCCACACGGCAGCCATCAAGATGCTCAGATCACCTGCTCGCCAGTGCTGCAAGCCCACCAGTGCGCACGACGACGCCTCCGACCTTCGGGCCGGGCGTTTCCCCACCGGACTTAAGGCTCCGGCCATCGTTACGGACGTCCGCAGGTTGTGACACAACCCGCGGACCATTCGTCTTTCGGGGTACACGTCCTGTCAGCGGGCAGGCTCTCCAGGGGATGCGGCGGGCCATTGGTGCCGTCCACGTTGGCCGCCTCGCCATACCGGACGCCGGCTGCATTGAAGCGGCGCTTCGATCTCGGCAATCGTCTCCTCGCCGATATACTTCCTCCGAAAGGCGCGTCGATAGCCCCAGCGAACGGAAGAAGGTCTCCCGTCGCCTCGAAAGCGTGGTCGATGCGTGCCTCCTCCGCCTCGGCAATGCCCCTTGCGATCCGCCTCGCCGTACTGAGCAGCTTTGCCGCGCTTCGCTCACTGCAACACACGTACCGTTGATGACGATGGCCAGCGTGGCGCCGTGCGTAAAGGCCGTGAAGCGCGCCGTCGGCTCGTGGCCGATCATGTGGGTGGCCCAGTCCTGCGACACGCCCATGATCATGTCGTTCAAGGCGAGCGTCGCGCCGAGCATGTACTTCCGACATGGTGTCGTAGCTGCGCGGCCGGAGCGTGCGGGCGATTCCTGACAACCGTCGGCCCAGCGGTCCATCAGCCGCGACTGCCCGGGGTGTCATGTACTGCTCGAGCACGTGCACGAAGGTATCCGAAAGACCGCAGGCAATCTGCCGCTGCGGCAGCGAGAAGAGCGTCTCGGGATCGAGGATCGAGAAGACGGGATAGTTGCCGTAGAAGGCGTACTTCTCCTTGGTCTCATAGCGCGAAATGACGGCGCCGTTGTTCATCTCGGAACCCGTGGCCGACATCGTCAGCACGGTGGCCAGGGGCACGGTCTGCGAGGCCTGGCCCTTGAGGACCAGCTCCCAGGGATCGCCGTCGTAGAGCAGTCCGGCGGCCACGAGTTTCGTACCGTCGATCACCGAGCCGCCGCCTACGGCCAGCAGGAAATCGACACCCGCTCCTTGCCGAGCGCCACGGCCTTGCGCAGCGTCTCGACCGACGGGTTGGGTTCGATGCCCCAGAACTCGACGAAATCACGGCCTTCGAGGGCTCGCACGACCTGCTCCGTAGACCCCGTTACGCTTGACGCTGCCGCCGCCGAAGGTGATCATGATCCGCCGGTCGGCGGGGATCAGTTTCGAAAGCCGGGCGATCTGCCCCTTGCCGAAGACGAGTTCTGTTGGATTGTGATAAATGAAGTTGTTCATATCTCGCTGTATTGATAAGGTTCACACCGGGATCTCCGCATCGGAAGCCCGGCAAGACAAAGATACGCAAAAAGTCGGGAGAATCCCCTCTCCCAAGGTGCAAAATCACACGGACGCGCCTGCTCTCGGGAAGGAGTCGGCCGGAACGGATGCGACAGCCGGGGGCCGGAAATCCCGACGGGAAGAGCATGGGCCTGCAGTTCCTTCGCGCCATGCACCCTGCCGGAAAAGTCTCTGTTCTCCGCCCCTCCCCCCCATCACAAAAAAAGATCCCGGATGCAAACCATCCGGGATCTCTCCAAACGGAGTTCCGAGCTCCGTCGATTCCGATTAGAAGTACTGACCGCGCAGGTCCTCGATCTCGGCCATCTGCTGAACGGCCGGGATGGCGAACTGCTGGGCCATGCTCTCGGCCATCGCCTGAGCACGGACCTTCTCGGCCTCCGAAGTCTGCTTCTCGGAGGTCTGCACATCATCCACCACGAAGACATAGACGCCCGACATGCCCTTGACGGGGCCCGTCAAGGCACCCTTCTGGGCCGAAGCAATCGCACCGACCAGACGCGGTTCGAAACCGGCGCCGTCGATGTAGAACGAAGCATAGTTCACATCGCTTGAAGTCGGCAACTTCCGATCCGAGGTTCGAAGCCTGCTCCTCGAGGGGTCGTACCGGCGAGGCTGCTGACGATGTAGTCGTATTTCTTGTCGCGCAGCACCTGGGCACGCAGCTGGGCAGCCACCTTCTCGGGCGATGCATACTCATCGTTGTCGATGGCCGTCAGCATGGCGATCGCATAGTCCCTGCCTACGGAGAAGATCTCCGAGACATCGCCGACTTCGGCACCGTAGGCCCAGCGGGTCAAAGTCACGCGAATCCTCCAGGCCGCGGATCGTACGGTCACCCTGTGAGATCACGGCCACGCGCGGCGTAACCGAAGCATCGGACGCGGCACCGGCGAATGCTTCGGCCGAGCCCTTGGCGTTCACCATGAACGAACCGGCCTGGTTGTGCACGTTGCGGCGCGTCTCGGCCGAAGCCTCGACGGGATAGGGTGATCGAAGCCACCTGCACGTGCTTGGTCGGCTTGCCGGCACGGTATACCTGCATCAGCTGGATGGCATCACCCGAAGCGACCTTCACGATGTCGCCCTCCCTGGCACCGGCCAAAGCCTCGGCGAACTCACCCGAGAAGGCCGAGAAAGGCATTACGCCCACCTCGCCGCCGTTGGCTGCCGTCATGTCGTAGACCGAATACTGCGAAGCGGCCTGTGCGAAATCGGCGCCGCCGCGCAGGGCGGTCAGCAGGCTGTCGGCCAGTACATCCTCGGTATAGGGGGAGCACGATGTGGCGGATGCCCATCGAGTCGGGAACCATCTTCGTATCAAGGGGCACGAGCCATCGTCCACTGGTTGTTCTTCAGCACGGGACCATAGGGCTCGCCGGCCATCAGCGCTGCGGCCTCCTCCTCGGTAAGCTGGGCGGCCCGAAACGTAGTTGTCGGCGATCTTGCCGTTGCGGTTGGCACGTACGAACGACTTCAGCTCCTCCGTAGCGGCGAACTCCCTTGCCCACCTCCGTAGCGGTCTTTCTCGATAGCCAACAGGTCATCGTCCGTGGGTGCCACCTCGAAGACCACATACGAGAATCGTACGGGAAGGCGTCTGGCGGAACATATCCGCGTGGCTGTTGCTTAGAGGCCTTGATGTCGCCGGACTTCACCTGGATCAGCGAATCGAGGAACCGCCGAATATTTCTTGCCGGCCCATTTCCCGGAATAGGTATTGTTGGCCGCATTCACTCCGTTCGCAACTTCGAGTGCATTGACATCACGCCGCCCCTTGATCAGGCCGAGTGCCCAGCGATCTCACGCTCCATGCGGGCCTGCTCGTTGAGCTGCGCCCACGCCTGCTGTGCCTGCGCATTCGTTTCGGCCTGCGCGAGGAACTCCGACGGCAGCCACGTTGTACTCACCCGTGCGGGAACGGCGAAGGCGTTGTAGAACGCCTGCGACGGATGCTGGCGCTGACCATCGACAAACGCTCGGGCCCGTAACGCGCAGCCCCATCTTTGTCGAAACCGGGTTCCAGCACGCCGCACCCGATCAGGGCCTGCCATGCAGCATTGGCGCAGCATGGCGGACTGCTGTTCGTCGCTTCCTGGGCGCCGCTCTGCGCCTTGATCTGCTCGTACTGGTTGTAGTACTCGAATAGTTGATTTTTTTACCGTTGATGACACCGACCCGGGGGTCGTTACCCGAGAAGCCCATTTCGGTCTTCAGGGGAGAATGAAAGCCAAAGAGAGGGCGCCTGCGATGACAATCGACAGCACGATGCCGAACTTGGTGCGAAGAGTGTTTAAACTTGCCATATAAATCGTTAATTATTCGTTTGTTTCGAATTAGCAGTCAAAGGTAGTAAAATTTATTCGGAAAAGGCCTTTATTATATAAAAAATTCCTATGCAATTTCGACCCTCGCCAGCTCGATACGCGAAACGCGTCGTACTGCAGTATGCGCAACTGCAGGCCGCCGGTGAAAACCGTTTCCCCTGCGGTCGGGATCCCGTCGTAATGAAGATGATGAAGCCCGCCAGCGTATCGTATTCCTTGCTTTCTTCGATCCCCAGCCCGTATTTTTCATTGAGGTATTTCACCTCCAGCCGGCAGGAGAGGACATACTCGTCCTGGCCGACCTGCTTTTCGGTAAGGTCGGGTATGTCGTGTTCGTCCTCTATCTCGCCGAAAATCTGTTCGAGCACGTCCTCGAGCGAAATGACGCCTGCCGTCCCGCCGAACTCGTCGATCACCACGGCGATGTTGCTGCGGTGCTTGATGAAATTCTGCAACATCAGCTGCAGCGGCATGGTCTCGGGCACGAAATTGACCTGCATCATCACGTCGGCGATATTGGCCGGGCGCGTGAACAGACTCTTCGAATTGACAAACCGACGATGTTGTCGATACTCTTGCGCCAGACGAAAATACGCGAATATTTCGAATCGACGAACCGCGCCGTGAGCTGCCCGATCGACGTGTCGTCGATATCCACCGCCCGACATCCACACGCGGCACCATGCAGTCGCGAACCCGCAGGTCGGCGAAATCCAACGCATTCTGAAAAAGTTTGAACTCGTTGTCCGGCTCGGGGCGCGGTTCCGACGTATTGGTATCGAGCAGTGCCGCGAGGTCGTCGCGGCCGAAGCTGTGCGACACGGCTCCGTTCCCTCGACGCGGCGCCCCGCCAGGCGCAGGATGCCGTGCGAAATGAGCGTCGTCAGCCGCGCGATCGGATAGAGCAGCAGGTAGAAGAAATAGATCACCGGCGCCAGGGCACGGTAATAGAAGTTGGGGTTGTTGCGGAAGATCGACTTGGGAAGGAACTCCGCAGCAAAGATGATGATGACGGTCGACACGGCCGTTTCGATGGCGACCGAACCGTTGCGGGCGATGCTTTCCCACCCCAGCGCATAGAAGATGCCGCGCAGCAGCAACGACATGTAAAAGCGAATAGATGACCAGGGCAATGTTGTTTGCCCACCAGTATCGTGGTGATATACTGCCCGGGGTGGCGGGAAAAAAATCTCCGCGATATGGTCGAACATGCGGCTTCTGTTTGCGGTCGATCTCCAGCTTCAGGCGGTTCTTGCTCGTAAAAGCGATCTCCATGCCCGAAAAAAATGCCGACAACAACAGCATTAAGATAATCAGTATGACCGAAGTAAGCATCGTCCTGTTTATTTTGGGTTACTCCCCCGCTTCGTCCGCATGTACGGCACGCCGGAGGGGCTGGATTTCACCGACCGGTTCGGCCGGGCGAAGCTCATCCTGTCCGGCAGGGCGGACAGCTGGCCGCCGGGCATTCTCCTCGAGCCCAAAGCGGTCCGCGGGCCGCAACCGTCCGGACGGCGGGTCTGTCGCAGGGCGGGGCGAATCCGAAGTCCGGCCGGCAGGTTCGGCCACCGCCGTAGAGTCCGATTCGTTAGGTTTGACCTCGACCTCCATGCGCCCTTTCATAGCGGCGGAAGCGCCAGTCCTTGAACTCCCTTCGTCCGACTCGAAACCTTCGCCGATGAACACGTCGCGGCCATCGTTCTGCACGATTTTCGAATCGACGTTCGAATAGATTTTCTTGGTACGCGCGTTCCAGAACAACTGTTGCGTATAGAGTTTCTTTGCCGTCCGTTTCTCTACCGACATTTCCCCGCGCCTCCCACAGGTCGCGGGTCTCGTAATGGATCGCATAGTTGGCCGTCAGCACGGCATCGACCGACGAGAGCGAATCGTTCTTATAGGTCGTCATCTTCACCCCCTTGGGGAACTCGCGGTAAGGCTCGCGCGCCAGCGAATAACCTTCGAGCAGCGGGGTGACGAAATGGTACGAACGGCGGCCGTTCTGCGACATCACGACCGACAGGTCCTCGCTGTATTCGGTCATCATCATCTCTATCCGGGAAGCCGACGCGGGTTCTTCTTCACGCTCGCAAGAGAATAGCAAGATAGCACTCCCCACAACGGAGAGTGCTACCATCACGTATCTTGCGATAAATCTGTCCATCAAGTTTTTTAGCGGGGGACGCACAGTAGTCGACACACCGGCAGCCGTAAAATTTCCGCAGTTGACGGTATAGCGCCTTCCTGCAACTCGTTGAAGAAGCACTCCTCCGAAGTCGGGAAACGGCTGCGGAATGCGTTCATCGAGGTTTTGGCAGGTTCGCGGTATTCCGAATCGTTCGGCAGCAGCTCGACGGCCTTGGCCATCGTGTCGTAAGCTGCCCAGAAGGTAGCCGGCCCGGCGAAACCTTCACAATGAGCTGCCGAAATACCGTAGCACTGAGCCAGTACGAAATACGGCACACCGTCCTCTGGGTTCAGATCGCGGGCCTGACGGGCAGCCGATGCGGCGCCCTGGTCGTTGGAAACCAAACCCCAGCGCCATGCGCACCAGCAGCAGCTGACGCTCAGCGGGATCCGTCTCGACGGCAAGCGCTTCATTGAGGTATTTCATGGCCTTCGTATAGTCGCCCTTGCTCTGGAAGGCCTGCGCAAGGAACATCGCAGTTTCGGACGAAGGTTTCACCGTATAGTATTTCTCGGCAATCGAGAAATAGAAATCGCCGTCGCACTTGGCACGCGACATCGGGCTACGGCCTGCGCCAGCAACGCCTCATCGTCGGGAGCAGCCTCCAGCTTGCCGCGGAACAGATTTTCGAGGTTCTCGCAGCTGGCCGCGCCGCTCAGGCCGAAAGCCGCGTCGAACTGCGACTTGTAATCGCCGGCCTCGGGTTCTTCTCGAAGAACGGGGTCAGGCGGTCGTACTCGGCGATGATCTCATCGGGCATCACCTCGTCGGTATCTCTTATAATCCTCGCAGAGGTTCGAGAAATAGGCCACCACGGTCTCGGGGTCGGTGCTGTCGCCGCCCTGCGCGATTGCCGCGCGGAATGCCTCGCGGATGCCCTTTTGCGGTCGTTGGGTTTGTAGCGCAGGAACTCGCGCGCCTTCTGGTCGAGGATAAAGGCCGTCTTGCCGGGCTTGACGTTATCGCCGAAATACTGGGCACGCATATCGTACATCAGCATCAGCGAGTCGATGAACATGTTCTTCTCCGCCACGCTCTTGGCACGGTTGATCTTGTTCTTATACACGACGGCACCGCGCTGGTAGATCGACTCCGCTGCATCGGGTATCTTGTCGATAAGCCCCTTGAGGTAGTGTGCTGCGGCATCGTAGTCACGGTTGTCGCACGATTCTTTCAGGAAATTACTGTTAAGGATGTTCTGTTCACGCTCTTCGGGGTAGCGCCCCATTTCGCATATTGCGGGCCACTGAAATCCTGAGCCAAAGCCGCCGAAGCCAAAAATACCAAAAGCGGCAGAAAGCAGAAATTTTACGTTTTTCATCGGTCAGAGATTAATTTTTGTATTTCTTATACTTATAATTGTTTTCGTCAGTTAAACTACCTCCGTGTCGGGGTCGCAAGTTACTACTAATTCCTCGGACGTGCAATTTTCCGGCCCAAAAACTAATCGTATTTCGGCCTGCGGAACCAGTATTCCCCGTTCTCGGCACCCGCAAAGAGCGAGAATCCGACCGAGAATTTGAAATACTGCTGCCGCACCAGTCCCAGGCGCTCGGAAAGGTTATAGCCGCGACGTCCGTATTCCACGCCCACGTCGATGGTCGAACTGCCGAGGAACTTCACAGGCACCCCTACACCCAACGTAACGGCGTATTCTCCGATTTTATTGCCGTCGTAGGTCTGGTTGTAGGTTCCGTAACGGAAACCCGCCCGGTAGGCCCAGCGTTTCATGAACCTGCGCACGTCGTAATAGTTCGGCGTATACTCCACGCCCACTTTCACCATGCTCGTATTGGTATAGGCCACTTCGTATGCAGATTTGTCCGGGCCGCTGACCCCGGTCATTTCGGTCGCCTTATTGCCGCCGGTCCAGTTCTGATAGACGTAGTCAAGCCCAAGCGTCCATTTCGAGGTCATATAATAAGCCCCCACCGAAAGCTGACGCGGCAAAGCAAGCGCCAGGTGGGTCGTATCGCCCTTCACGGTGGAGTTGTACAGGTCGCCGATATAAATGCGCGAGGTCACATCGGGATTCAGGTTGCCGCCGAAATCGTACGTAGCACCGAACGTCAGCATGCGTTTCTGGTTCATGATAGCCTTCCAGAGGACACCGACCTGTCCTTTGATGCTCGAAATGCTGTAATTGTCGCTGCCGACCGTCGACGAGAAGGTTCCCTCGCCCGTAATGGCGGTCGGGGTCATCACGAAGCTGCGGTCGATATCGCCCCAGTAATACTGTGCGGCGATACCCAGCGAGAAATTCTTGAAAAGCTCCCAGCCCAGGCCGACCTTGACCTCCGTCACGTCGCCCTCGCCCTGATAGACGTACTGCACGCGTCCCACATTGCCCCAAAACCGGATCGTTCGGGTCGAAATCCTGCGTATACTTGGTACGGTAGCCCACCGAACTGTACGGCGTGAGGCTGAACCCAAGGCCGAGTTTCTTGGCGACCGGCATCTGGAACGCGATATCGTGGAAATTGAACGTATTATAGGCCGTGTTTTTTGGACATTGTCCACCTTCTGCGAATTGTAGTAATTCTGTCCCTCGAGGCCGAAACTGAAGAGGAAACTCTTTTGCGGGATGGTGCTGTACGCTGCAGGGTTGAGCAGATTGATTTTTGCCCGGAGTGCCCATGGCCACCCCGACGCCGCCCATCGAGCGCATCTGCGTCGTACCGGGCGTATTGATCTCGCCGATGCCGTACATCGTATAGGGCGAGAATGCGTTAATACTGCTTGTCTGGGCCGATACGGCATAAGGAAGCATCACGGCTGCCGCGACAACCAGCTTAATCAAGGTGTTCTTCACTTGCATTGTGCTCTAAAATTCTATTCAATCCGCAAAAGACCAGATTACAATTTGCAAATATCGTATTTTTAATTCGTTTAACAAAGAATTTTGCATCCCCACCGGTAAAAATTACGCGCAAGCCGTCGATTTTCTCCCGCATGCGGGTGACGTAACCTTCTATTTCGAAGGCGATCCCGTTCATCACGCCCAACTCGATGGCCTCTTCGGTCGTGAGCCCCGAGAGCCCTTCGCCCCCGGTCGCGGCACACAGCGGCAGCTTGGCCGTATTCGTGCAGCGCCCGAAAACGGGTCTTCACCCCCGGCGAAATGCACCCGCCGCGGAACGTATTGTCGGCCGTCACCAGGTCGATGGTCACCGCCGTACCGAAATCGACGATCAGCACGTTCTCACCCGGATAGAGCACTGTCGCGCCGACGGCTGCGGCCAGTCTGTCGCGCCCCAGCGTCTCGGGCGTAAGGTATGCGTTGCCGATGGGCACGGGGTCTGGGAGGTGAACTCCAGCAGATAATCCACCCGCCCGCGGAGCATCGCCGCCACGTCATCGACCTCGCCGCGCGTCGACGCCACCACGGCCCGCACGGGCCATTCGGAGAGCAGTTCTTCGAGCATCGACGGGTGCAACCGCTCCGTGCAACGCTGCGCGACAAGTTCTCCCCTGTCGAAAACCGCGAGTTTTACCAGGGTGTTCCCGGATATCTACGACTAAATTCAAAAGCTGTTGCAGTGTTTTATACCCGTCCTCAATGTCTTTGACATTCCTAACGGTCATCGCCAACCGATTATTGTGCTGTTTGAGCACAAATCGGCGGGATTTTTGCGTCACCTTGCGAAGCAACTCCATAAAGGTATCGCTTTTTGTAATAGGGCGAGTTCTGCTCGCCGACGAAGTGGAGGATCATCAGCCCGTTCTTGACCTTCACCCGCTCGATGCCGAGGCGAATCGCCTCCCCAGCGCAGGCGCACGACGTTGAGCAGTTCCTGCGCTTCGCGGCAGGGGACCGAAACGGTCTGCCAGACGGCTCTCGAAGGCCTGCAACGCGGCTTCGTCCTTGGTCGAGTCGAGCTCGCGGTAGAGCTTCAGGCGTTCGGCCTGCTGCGCCACGTAGGCATCGGGCAACCCGGCCTCGACCTCTATTTCGATGTGCGCGTCATCCACGTAATGCATCTGTTCCACGACATCCTGCTCGGCGGCTCCCAGACCCGCCACCTGCAAGCCTTCGGCCCGCAGCTCGGCGATCGCCTCATTCATGATTTTCTGGTAGGTCTCGAAACCAATGTCGGCGATAAACCCGGCCCTCTGCTCGGCACCCAGCAGGTTGCCCGCGCCGCGGATGTCGGAGGGTCCTGCATCGCGATGTTGAACCCCGACCCCAGGTCGGAGAACTCCTCGATCGCCCGCAGGCGGCGCCGCGCATCGGACGACAGCATCTCCTCGGGCGGCGAGAACAGGTAGCAGTAGGCTTTCTGGTTGCTGCGCCCCACGCGCCCGCTCAACTGATGCAGGTCGCTCAGGCCGAAATCCTGGGCATTGTCGACGATGATCGTATTGGCATTGGGGATGTCGATGCCGTTCTCGACGATCGTCGTCGACACGAGCACGTCGAATTCCCCGTAGATGAAATCCATGATGAGCTTCTCGAGCTGCTCGGCCGGCATCTTGCCGTGTCCGACGGCCACGCGGGCCTTGGGGCATACACGCGTGATGAAGCCCTTGGATGGACATCAGGTCTTCGACGCGGTTTATGGACGAAATAAACCTGGCCGCCTGCGAGCTCGGCCTCGACGGCATCGCGGATGATCTCCACGGAGAAGACATGCGACTCGGTGACGATCGGCTGGCGGTTAGGCGGCGGGGTCGAGATGACCGACAGGTCGCGCGAGCCCATGAGCGAGAATTGCAGCGTGCGCGGGATCGGCGTCGCCGTCAGGGTCAGCGTATCGACGTTGACGGCCATCTGCGTGAGTTTCTCCTTGGCCGCGACGCCGAACTTCTGTTCCTCGTCGATGATCAGCAGCCCCCCAGGTCACGGAATTTGATCTGCTTGCCCAGTATTTTATGGGTGCCGATCAGGATGTCGATACGCCCCGATTCGAGGTCGGCACGTATCTGCCCCGCCTCCTTGGCGGTCTTGGTGCGGTTGAGATACTCGACCCGCACGGGGAAATCGCGCAGGCGCTCCGAGAACGAGCGGTAGTGCTGCAAGGCGAGGATCGTCGTCGGAACCAGCACGGCGACCTGCTTGCCGTCGACGGCGGCCTTGAATGCCGCGCGGATCGCCACCTCGGTCTTGCCGAAGCCCACGTCGCCGCAGACCAGCCTGTCCATCGGCTGGTCGGACTCCATGTCCTTCTTGACGGCCGCGACGGTCGTCTGCTGGTCGGGGGTGTCCTCCCACTGGAACGACGCCTCCAGCTCGTGCTGCAGGTAACTGTCGGGTGTGAATGCGAACCCCGTGCTGGCCTTGCGCTTGGCATAGAGGGCGATCAGCTCGCGCGAGATGTCCTTGACGGCCTTCTTGGTGGCGTTCTTGAGTTTCTGCCAGGCGCCGTTGCCCAGTTTGTAGACCTTCGGCGGCTCGCCGTCGCCCGACTTGTAGCGCGAAATGCGGTGGAGCGAGTGCACGTTTACGAACAACACGTCGCCATCCTTGTATACCAGCTTGATAGCCTCGTGCACCTTGCCGTTCTCGTTGATCTTCACCAGCCCGTCGAAACGGCCCACGCCGTGGTCGATATGCACCACGTAGTCGCCCGGGCGCAGCTGGTTCAGCTCGGCGACGGTCATCTGCTCGTCGCGCCGGATCTCGCCGTTGATGCGGTAACGCTGGTAGCGGTCGAAAATCTGGTGGTCGGTGTAGAGGCACAGTTTCAGGTCGTTGTCCACGAACCCCTCGTGCAGCGTAACGGTCGAGAGCGACCGCACGACGGCCTGTCCGCGGCCTATCTGGTGGAAGATATTTTCGAGACGCTCGACCTGCGCCTTGTTCTCCGAAAGTATATAGGTATCGTAACCCCGCAGCGCACCCCGGATCATGTCGTCGGCCAGCATCTCGAAATTTTTATTGAACTTGGGCTGCGGGGGCCGTGTCGAACACCACGGCCACCGTGGCGGGGCGTTCCGGCGAGGTTGTCGCGCAGCAGGCCACCACGGCTGTTGCCGGCCATGTCGCGCAGCAGCAGCGTTGCGGCTGGTCAGCAGCCGTCTATCCGCCCGGGCTCCTCCATGTCCGCGAGCACCTTGCGGCGCAGGTCGTTGACGCGGCGCAACACGCAATCGGCGTCGTAGAACCAGCAGGTTGCCCCAAGAACCTGCGAACTGCACGAACGACACCCGGCGGGCGTGCCTCGCCGGCGTTCGGTTGGGACGATTTCCACGCGCTCCAGCCTATCCGACGACAGCTGGCTCGAAATGTTGAACCGCCGGATCGAGTCGACCTCGTCGCCGAAGAAATCCAGTCGGTAGGGTTTGCTCTCCGAATAGGAAAAGACATCGACGATACCTCCGCGCACGGAGTACTGCCCCGGTTCGTAGACGAAATCGACGCGCGTGAAGTATCGCATCCGAGGGCGTGCTTCCAGCACGGCGATCGAAATCTTGTCGCCGAGCTTCACGGCAATCGTGTCGCGCTGCAAGGTCGATCGGCGTCGACGACCCGCTCGGCCAGCGCCTCAGGATAGGTGCAGACCACCAGGTATCCCTTCCCCGTGAAGCCCCGCACGGCGTTCATCGCCGCGGTGCGCTGCACCACGCCCTGCGCATCCTCGGCGCCATAGGCCGCCGAACGCTTGTAGGACGAGGGGAAGAAATAGACCTGCTTCTCGTCCAGCAGGTTGTAGAAGTCGTTCAGAAGGTAGGCTGCGGCATCACGATCTTCGGCCACGAAGATATGCACGCCCCCCGTTTCGGCCACGGCCGCCGCGGCATAAAACGAAAGAGCGCCGCCGACCAGCTCTTTCGAGGTGGACGGTAGCACTCTCCTGCTTTATACTCGCGGCACAGCTTCGGCAGGGTCTTCGACCCGCCGGCGAACTGCGCCAGCTGCTCGCTGGCAGTCATGCGTCACTTGTTAATCAGGGTCGTTATCCTTTTTTGTCATGGTAGTGACCTCGACGATGCCGAGGCTCTGGTCTTCGACGACACGCAGGCGCAGTTTGTACTTCCACTCCCAGCGGCGGCGCAGCGACCAGATGCCCTTCCGGAGGAAAGCAGCCACATAAGGACTGACGACCAGCTTGATGAATTTGTGTCCGCGGTCCTGCGTGAGGAACGAAATCTGGTTCTCGATCTTTTGTCCAGCAGCATACCGTAGGTTCGATCTTGCCTGCCGTTGCAGGTCGGGCAGACGTCCGACACGCCCTCGACGGCCACGGGACGCACCCGCTGACGAGTGATCTGCATCAGTCCGAATTGGTGAGCGGCAGCACCGTGTGCTTGGCCTTGTCGGTGGCCATCAGCTTGACCATCTCGTCGAACAGCGCCTGCTTGTTCTGCGCCTTGTGCAGGTCGATGAAGTCGATGATGACAATGCCCCCCAAATCGCGCAGGCGCAGCTGGCGGGCGATCTCCTTCGCGGCCGCCAGGTTGACGTCCATGGCGGTCTGCTCCTGGTTGTCCTCGGCCTTGCGTGCGGTTGCCCGAATTGACATCGATGACGTTTCATCGCCTCCGGTGTGTTCGATGATCAGGTAGGCGCCGCGGCGCAGCGAGACGTACTTGGCGAAGAGCGACTTGATCTGCTTCGAGATGTCGAAGTTGTCGAAGATAGGGACGTTGCCCCGGTAAAGCTTGACGATCTTCTCCTTCTCGGGCTCGATCAGGCGGATGTAATTGCGGATGTCGTTGTACATCGCCTCGTCGTCGACGGCGATCTGCGAGAAGGAGCCGTTCAGCGAGTCGCGGATGATCGTGTTGGCGCGGTTCATCTCGCTCATCAGCTGCGCCGGGGGCGTTCTCTTCTTGATCGCCGCGCAGGTCTTGCGCCAGCGGTCGATCTGGGTCTGGATGTCGTGCTCGATGTCCTCGTCCTTGGCCTCCATGGCCGCAGTGCGGATGATGACGCCGAAATTCTGGGGAGCACGGCGGCCGCGATCCGCTTCAGGCGTTTCTTCTCGTCCGCCGAGCGGATCTTCTGCGACAGGAACACCTTGGACGAAAAGGGCACCAGTACGACGTTGCGGCCGGCCAGCGAAATGTCGGCGGTCAGGCGGGGCCCCTTGGTCGAAATGGCCTCCTTGGCGACCTGCACCATGATGTTCTGCCCGACCTGGAGATAGTCGCCGATCTTGCCCGTCTTTTCGACGGGCGGTTCGAGCTTTCATGCCCTCGACGCGCATTCCCCGCTTGCCGGGCTGCTGCGAAGCGACCAGCTTCTGCAACGAGGGAAACTGGCTTCCCAGGTCGAGGTAGTGGATAAAAGCGTCCTTTTCGTGCCCGATGTTTACGAAGGCTGCATTGAGCCCGGGCATTATCTTGCGTACTTTCCCAAGGTAGATATCTCCTACGGAAAAACCCGTCTGGCACTGCTCCTTGTTGAGTTCGACAAGCACCTTGTCCTCACACAGCGCAATGGAGATTTCTGTCGGGTTGACGTTAACGATTAATTCTCTGTTCATCTATATCGTGTGTCGCACCCCGGAAACGGGGTTGCGGAATACTGAAACCGGTTAGGCCGCATTTTGGTCTGAAGTGGCGGCGAACTCCAAAGGAAAATATTGTCCGGGCCATCGGCCGGCAACATGGCGGGTAAGGAAATACCCTGGTTTATTTCGGCGGCACTGCGTCGCAATGCCCCTGCGGGGGGGGGGCTCATAACCTGCGTTGCAAGAGGGCCCGACGTCCGCAAACGGCGATCCGGGAACCTGCATTCCCCCCCGGGGATAACCCCGGCCGCCGCGCAAAAAATAGGTAAAGCTAAAAAAGAACCCTTTGGCCCCTTTAGCTTTATCTATCGTTAGCACAAAGGTGCTACCCTACTTTTTCTTGTGGCGGTTCTTGCGAAGACGTTTTTTCCGCTTGTGGGTAGCCATCTTGTGACGCTTATGCTTCTTTCCGTTTGGCATAGTCCTTTAGTTTTAGAGGTTCTTTTTATCGTGAATTATTTCACCTTCGCTGCGAAGCTCTTGGCGGGCTTGAAAGCGGGGATGTTGTGCTCGGGGATGGTGATGGTCGTGTTCTTCGAGATGTTGCGGGCGACCTTCTTGGCGCGTTTCTTCACGATGAAACTGCCGAATCCGCGGAGATACACGTTGTTCTTGTTGGTCAGCGATGTCTTGATACTGTCCATGAAAGCCTCGACGATTGCCTGTACCTGCACCTTCTCAACGCCGGTGCTCTTAGCGATTTCGCTTACGATATCTGCCTTTGTCATAGTTTATATAGTATTAAATTATTAAGTTCGTGTGAAGACATTCGGGCTGCAAATATACGCTTTATTTACATTTTAGCCAATAAACCGCAACTTTTTTTCATTATTTTTCCGGCAGTCCCCTACCAGCCACTGGAACAAGACGATAACAAATATCGGGCAAAACTCGGCGGAAAATTAAAAATATTATGTGCCAGGCAATTATATCCGGACGGCACACCGGAGCGAGCCGCACGGAATAATCGCTCATAATCAATGCATTAGCCACAAACCCGCCGAAACGGGAGGAGCCTTTTCCGGGCATCATTGCGCCCGAAGAGTCCCGGCACGGCCAAGCCCCTCCCGGAAGCCGGTGCGGCTGCCCGCCCGCGCCCGCCGGTATCCGGCATGCAGCCCTCCACACGGGCAGCGGAGGGGACGGCATCCTCGCCCCGCCCGGGTTCGAGCACCGATTCCCGGGGAAGGGCTCTCCGGCACGCCGCTGCAAACCGTCCCGGAGGCGATTTACACCCCGGAACCGCGGATAATATCCCGCCGACCCAATAAACGCCCGGTTTTTGCGTTTGATAATAAAATAACTAATTTTGCAAACTAAAATCCGATAACCGTATGGTCAAAATACTCTGGGTCGACGACGAAGTCGAACTGCTGAAGCCCCACGTGCTGTTCCTCCAACAGAAGGGCTATGAAGTGGACACCTGCAACAACGGCTACGACGCGATCGACATGGCTTCCGAAGGAGCCTACGACCTGATCATCCTCGACGAAATGATGCCCGGCATGACGGGACTCGAAACCCTTCCCCAAGATCAAGGAGGTGCGCCCCACGACGCCCGTCATCATGGTGACCAAGAGCGAGGAGGAGAACATCATGGACAAGGCCGTCGGCTCGAAGATCGCCGACTACCTCATCAAACCCGTCAACCCCAATCAGGTGCTGCTCTCGATCAAGAAGAACGTCCACCAGCAGCAGCTCGTGACCGAGCAGACCACCGCCGACTACCGTTCGGAGTTCGGACGCATCTCCTCGTCGCTGCAGATGGCCGAGACCTTTCGGACTGGTGCTCGCTCTACCGCAAGCTCACCAACTGGGAGGTCGAGCTTTCGGAATCCACCGACCAGGGCATCAAGGAGGTGCTCACCTACCAGAAGACCGAGGCGAACCAGGAATTCTTGCAAGTTCGTACGCCGTAACTACTACAACTGGATCAACAAGCGCTCGGACGACACCCCCGTGATGTCACACACGCTCATGCGCACCAATATCTTCCCGGTGGCGGACGAGAACCCGAAGACCACGCTGCTGCTGATCGACAACTTCCGCTACGACCAGTGGCGGTCGATCTCCTCGCTGTTGCGGGGCTACTACGACGTAGCGCTCGACGATTTCTACTGCGCCATCCTCCCCACGGCGACGCAATACGCTCGCAACGCCGTCTTCGCCGGCCTGATGCCGCTGGCCATCGACAACCTGATGCCCAACAAGTGGCTCAACGACAACGAGGAGGGCGGCAAGAACCAGTACGAGGAGGAGTTCCTCAAACGGCTGATGGCCCAGAACGGGAAAAACTGGAAATTCTCGTTCGACAAGCTCGTGCGCCCCGAACAGGGCCGCAGGCTGGTCGACAATATACAAAAAGTGTACGACGCCGATTTCTCGGTGATCATCACAACTTCCTCGACATCCTCGCACGCCCGTACCGAGACCGACATCATCCGCGAGGCTGACCGAGGACGACGCGGCATTCCGGTCGCTGACGCGCTCGTGGTTCGAGCACTCCGACCTCTACACCATCCTCAAGCTCCTCTCGGGCGGGGGCACACGGTCGTGATCACCTCCGACCACGGCACCATCCGCGTGATGTCTCGTCAGCGGGTGACGGCGACCGACCTCGGCCACCCCCCGACACCCAGGACACCTGGCGACCTGACACCCATCCGGTGCTCACCGGCCGGGAGGACCTGGAGCACCTGCTGCCCCGGTTCACCGGCCCCATTGAACAGGTGCCCCCATGTACTCCGCCATCAAGATCGGCGGACAGAAGCTCTACCAGAATCGCCGGGGCGGTGTGAGAGCGCCCGGCCCGCCCGTTACCGTTTATGAGCTGGAGCTGCTGGACCAGAGCGGCCCGGCGGACTACACCTGCGCATCCGGTGCTCCAAGGGCACCTACGTCCGCACCCTGTGCCACGACATCGGCCAGGCCCTGGGCTGCGGCGGCTGCATGAGCAGTCTGCGCCGCACCATGCCCGGGCCGCCGGATTCACCCTGGACGACGCCGTGACCCTGGACCGGGTGCAGCAGGAGGGCGAGGCCCTGCTGGCCCCGCTGGACTCCCTGTTCCGCCAGCACCCGGCCTACCGCATCCGGCACCCCCGGGTGGACGCCCTGTGCCGCAACGGCAACCCCTTCACCGTCCGCCAGCCCCTGCCGGAGGGCCTCTACCGGGTCTATGGCCTGGAGGGCGAGTTTCTCTGTCTCAGCCGCCTGGAGGGCGGCGTGATGACCTCCCTTAAAAACTTTTTCGGAGCGTGAGTACCTTGAATCGAACTGTTATCGCCCTGGGCTTTTTCGACGGTGTCCACCGGGGCCACGGAGCCCTGCTGGAAAAAACCGCCGCCCGGGCCCGGGAGCTGGAGGCCGTCCCCGCCGCCTTCACCTTCGACCGCCCGCCCAAGGAGGTGGTCACCGGCCGCCCGGTGGGCCTGATCAACACCCCCGACGACCGCCGGGACCTGATGCAGCGGCTTTACGGCATCCGCCAGGTGATCATCGCCCCCTTTGACCGGGCCATGATGACCATGCCCTGGCAGGATTTCATCGACGATCTGCTGATCGGTACCTATGGCGCGGTGCACCTGGTGGCGGGCCACGACTATCACTTCGGCCACCGGAACCAGGGGGACCCGGACAAACTCCTGTCCCGCTGCCGGGAGCGGGGCATCGGCTGCGACATCATCCCCCAGGTGACCCGGGACGGCATCACCGTCAGCTCCACCTATATCCGCACCCTTATCGAAAGCGGACAGATGGAGCGGGCCGCCGATTTCCTGGGCCACCGCCACTGCCTGACCCGCACCGTCACCCACGGCTGCCGCTTTGGCCGCACCATCGGCATCCCCACGGTGAACCTGACGCCGCCGGACCATGTTCTGCTGCCGGAGCGGGGCGTGTATGTGACCCGGGTGTTCCTGCCGGACGGCACCAGCGTCCCCGGCGTCACCAACATCGGCACCCGCCCCACCGTCAGCGACGGCGACGCCGTGTCGGTGGAGACCTTCCTGCTGGATTTCGACGGCGACCTCTACGACAAAACCATCCGGGTGGAGTTCTGCCGCCGCCTGCGCCCGGAGCGCAGATTCGCCTCCCCCAGGAGCTGAAGGCCGAAATTCAGCACAATATCCAACAAACCCAGGACTATTTTATGGAAAACCCCGAATAACCCCGCCGCCTGCCTCCGCAGGCGGTCAGCTTGTCAAAAAAAAATCTTTTTTGACAAGCTGAGTGCGGTTTTTCAGAACTTTAAAAGTTCTGAAAAACCTGTGATTGCAAACGAAAGACACCCCTGATGGGTTTCTTTCGTAACTATCTTCCTTTCCGATGGCGGAAAATCTCCGAGTTTTTCGACAGTCTCCCCGCCGCCTGCCTCCGCAGGCGGCGATTTTTCATGCATTCGTTCACAATTTATTTACAAAAAAGGTCAAAGAAAGTCAAAATCTCCTATTGACATTTTGAGACCCGGTGAGGTATACTATAGTCAAAGGTCAAAGAAAGGCAAAGTCAGACAGACCGAATCGAAACAGAAAGGAAGTGAAGGGCTTGGGTACATCGGATATGATCGCCCGGTTCATCCAGGCGGAGCTGGAGGAGGCCAACGGGGTTCTGGAGCTGCAGCGCAGCGACCTGGCCCAGCGCTTTGGCTGCGTCCCCAGTCAGATCAATTATGTGATGTCCACCCGGTTCTCTCGGAGCACGGCTACATCGTGGAATCCCGGCGGGGCGGCGGGGCTACATCCGCATCACCCGTGTCCATGTGGACCGGCAAACGCTGATGATGCACGTCATCAACTCCGTGGGCGATACGCTGGACCTGGCCAGCGCCCGGCCATTCTTTCAAACCTGGTCCAATCCCAGGCGGTGGAGCGGAACGTGGCGCAGACCCTTCTGTGGGCCGTGTCCGACAATTCCCTCCGCTCCGTTCCCAAGGACCGGCGGGACGATTTACGGGCCAGTATTTTCAAGCAGGTGCTGATCCACCTGGTTTGAGTTTTCGATAAGGAGGCAATCATTATGAAATGTCAGAATTGCGGAAGAAATGAAGCGACTTACTACTATAAGAGCAGCATCAACGGACGGGTCATGGAGAGCCATCTCTGCCCCCAGTGCGCCCGTCAGCTGGGCCTGGTGCAGGATATGCGCCGCCCCATGATGAGCAGCTTCTGGGACGATGACGATTTCTTCACCCGTCCCTTCCGGATGCTGGAGCCGCTGCTGGGCGGGTTTGGCAATCGCCTGCTGACGGAGTTCCCGGAGCCGGTGGATGTGACCCGGCAGGCCCGCGCGCGCGGCGGAGGAGCCCCGGGAGGACAACCTGGTCCAGGGCGATGAGCGGGAGAAGCTCAGCCGCCAGCGCCAGCGCAACGCCCTGGAGACCCAGCTGCGCCACGCCGTGGAAACCGAGAACTTCGAGGAAGCCGCCAAGCCCGGGACCAGCTGCGGTCCCTGCCCCAGGCGTAAGCGTTACGCCGATCAACCGAAAGGAAGTGTAAACTATGATGGAAAATAAATTCACCCCCCGTGCGGAGGAATCCCTGCGGCTGGCCCAGGAGGCCGCCGAGGAAATGGGCCACGGCTATGTGGGCTCCGAGCACCTGCTGCTGGGCCTGCTGCGGGAAGAGGAGGGCATTGCCCACCGTGTGCTGGAGGAAGCGGGCCTCACCGATGATATGATCTGCGATGTGCTGCATCGCAGCGTGGGCACCGGCCTTTCCGGCGCGGCTCCCTCCCAGGGGCTGACCCCCCGGGCCAAGAGCGCCGTGGAGCTGGCCGTGTCCGAAGCGTCCCGCACCGGCGCGGGCTATATCGGCACCGAGCATCTGCTGATGGGCCTGCTGCGTGAGGGCAACAACATGGCCATCCGGGTGCTGCGCACCGTGGGCATCGACCCCAAGAAGCTGTACAGCGCCGTGGTGAAGAAGATCAACGAAGCGCCCCGGGCCGCAGCCGCCGCAGGCGGCAATTCCGCCGCTCCCTCCCGGGAGGACGGCAAGAAGGGCGGCGCCCTGGCGGAGTTTACCCGCGATTTGACCGAGGCCGCCCGCAGCGGGAAGCTGGACCCCGTCATCGGCCGGGAAAAGGAGATCGCCCGGGTCATCCAGATTCTGTCCCGCCGCACCAAGAACAACCCCGTGCTGATCGGTGAGCCCGGTGTGGGCAAAACCGCCATCGCCGAGGGCCTGGCCCAGCGCATCGTGGCCGCCGATGTGCCCGAGGACCTGCTGGACAAGCGGGTTCTGTCCCTGGACCTGTCCGGCATGGTGGCCGGTACCAAGTACCGGGGCGAGTTTGAGGAGCGCATCAAGAACACCATCAGCGAGGTGAAGAAGGCCGGCAACGTCATCCTGTTCATCGATGAGCTGCACACCATCGTGGGCGCAGGCTCCGCCGAGGGCGCGGTGGACGCCGCCAACATCCTCAAGCCCGCTCTGTCCCGGGGCGAGATCCGGGTCATCGGCGCCACCACCCTCAACGAGTACCGCAAGTACATTGAGAAGGACGCCGCCCTGGAGCGCCGGTTCCAGCCCATCACCGTGGGCGAGCCCTCTCCCGAGGCCACGCTGGAGATCCTGAAGGGCTTGCGGGACAAGTATGAGGCCCACCATCACCTGACCATCACCGACGGGGCGCTGGAGGCCGCCGTGCGGCTGTCCCGCCGGTATATCAACGACCGGTTCCTGCCGGATAAGGCCATCGATCTGATGGACGAGGCCGCCAGCCAGGTGCGTATGGCCGCCGAGTCCGCCTCCCCCGATCTGAAGGATCTGGAGGAGAAGATCGCCGCCCTGCACCGGGAGAAGGAGGAGGCTGTCGCCGCTCAGGACTTCGAGAAGGCCGCTCAGCTGCGGGATATCGAGAAGAATTATCAGGAGCAGGTGGAGATCGAGCGCGACAAGTGGCACAAGCAGATGTCCGTGAGCCGCGGCATCGTCACCGAGGACGACATCGCCAAGGTGGTGGCCGGCTGGACCGGCATTCCCGTCACCCGCCTGACGGAGGACGAAAGCCAGCGGCTGCTGCAGCTGGAAAAGGTCCTGCATGAGCGGGTGGTGGGCCAGGACGAGGCCGTGGCCGCCGTGGCCAAGGCCATCCGCCGCAGCCGTGTGGGTCTGAAGGATCCCAAGCGGCCCATCGGCTCCTTCCTGTTCCTGGGCCCCACCGGCGTTGGCAAGACCGAGCTGTGCAAGACCCTGGCCGAAGCCATGTTCGGCGATGAGAACGCCATGATCCGCATCGACATGTCCGAGTACATGGAGAAGCACACGGTGTCCCGTCTGGTGGGCTCGCCTCCCGGATACGTGGGCCACGAGGAGGGCGGCCAGCTGACCGAAAAGGTGCGCCGCCACCCCTACTCCGTGGTGCTGTTCGATGAGATCGAGAAGGCCCACCCCGATGTGTGGAACATTCTGCTGCAAATTCTGGAGGATGGCATTGTCACCGACTCCCAGGGCCGCCGGGTGGACTTCAAGAACACCATCATCGTCATGACCTCAACGTGGGGGCCAAGAATATTACCGCCGCCGACACGCCTCTGGGCTTTGACGGCAGCGGTGAGGCGACCAAGCGCACCGAGGAGGAGCGGTTTGCACGCATCAAGGACGCCGTTATGGCGGAGCTGCGCCAGACCTTCCGTCCGGAGTTCCTGAACCGTATCGACGAGATCATCGTGTTCCGCCAGCTGACGGAGGAGAACATCCGCAGCATCGCCCGCCGGATGCTGGACATCATCGGCGGCCGCATGGCCGCCCAGGGCATCACCCTCCAGGCGGACGACGATGCCGTGGCCGCTCTGGCCAAGGACGGCTTCGACGCCCGCTACGGTGCCCGTCCCCTGCGCCGCACCCTCCAGAACGAGGTGGAGGACGTGGTGGCCGAGCAGATGCTGGATGGTCAGCTGAAGTCCGGCGACACCGCCCACGTCCGTCTGAAGGACGACAAGGTGGTCATCGAAAAGTAAAAAACCATGCCCGGCGGCAAAAGCCGCCGGGCATGATTAACTGTCCCAAAAGAGCAAAGCCCTTTTTTGAACAAAGTGTTTTACGCCTTCACCAGCTCCACCAGCACCTGCACCATTTTCTCCATGGAGGCCACGGGGACGAACTCATGGACGCCGTGGAAGTTTGCGCCGCCGGTGCACAGGTTGGGGCAGGGAATGTCCCGCTCCCAGGAGAGCCGCGCCCCGTCGGTGCCGCCCCGGATGGGAACGATCTCCGGCTCCACGCCCACGGCCTCCATGGCGGCCTTGGCGTTGTCGATGAGCTCCATGTGGGGCAGCAGCTTTTCCTTCATATTATAGTAGCTGTCCCGCATCTCCAGCCGGAAGGTGCCCTGGCCCCACTGATCGTTCAGATAGGCGGTCAGCCGCTCCACAAAGGCCTTCCGGGCGTTGAACTTCTCCAGGTCGTGGTCCCGGATGATGGCGTGCAGCACCACCTGGCTCTCGTTTCCGGCCAGGAAGTCCGTCACATGGTAGAAGCCCTCGTAGCCCTCCGTGTGGGCGGGAGCCTCCGCCGCAGGCAGCAGGGAGATGAACTGGTTGGCCAACAGGATGGCATTTTTCATCTTATCCTTGGCGGAGCCCGGGTGGATGTTCACGCCCTCCACCGTCAGGGTCACGGCGGCGGCGTTGAAGTTCTCATACTCGATCTCTCCCCAGCTCTCCGCCGTCCACGGTATAGGCGGCCTTGGCGGGGAACTTTTCCGGATCAAAGTGATCGGCGCCCTTGCCCACCTCCTCGTCGGGGGTGAAGCAGACGGCGATGGCGCGGTGGGGGACCTCCGGATGGGCCAGCAGATACTCGCAGGCGGTGACGATCTCCGCCACGCCGGCCTTGTCATCGGCTCCCAGCAGGGTGGTGCCGTCGGTGACGATCAGCTCCTGGCCGATGTACCGCTCCAGGAAGGGGAAGTCCTTCACTTTCAGGCTTCCGGCCTTCTTCAGGGGCAGGTCCCCGCCCTGATAGGTGACGATCTCCGGATGGATGTCCGCCCCCGCTGACAGCGGGGGAGGTGTCCATGTGGGCGATGAGGCCCAGGGCCGGAGCCTGGCACCCGGGGGTGGCGGGCAGCAGGGCATACACATAGCCGTTGTCGTCCATGTGGGCCCCTCCAGGCCCAGCTCTGCCAGCTCCTGGGCCAGATACCGGCCCAGAACCTTCTGGTGGTCGGTGGTGGGGACAGTGTCCGACATCTCGCTGGAGGTGGTGTCGAAGGACACATATTTCAGAAAACGCTGGGTAACTTCCATGATGGTTTCCCTCCGTAAATTGGATTTGCCCCCAGTATAACACACCCGCCGCCCCGCCGTCAATCCGGGGGAAGCCGTCCCGGGACAAAGAGGGACGTCCCGGGGCAGGGCCGGTTTTTGTCCCGGGCGGAAGCGGGACAAAACGAAACAGGCAGATCCGTGCAAAGCGCCCCCGGCGGAAATCCGCCGGGGGCGCTTTTTCTCAATAGAAAAGATCGTCCAGCTCCATGGTGGCATAGGCGTTCAGGTCCAGCCCCGCCCGGCGGCCCGCCAGATACTCGTAGTACCCCTGGGCGCCGATCATGGCCCCGTTGTCGCCGCAGAGGCTCAGAGGCGGCAGGTACAGGCGGTATCCGGCCCCTGTCGCAGGCCCGCTGCAGATCGGAGCGGATGATGGTGTTGGCGGCCACGCCGCCGGCGGCCACGATGCACCGGCGTCCCCGGAGACGGGCGGCCTCCATGGCCCGGGGCACCAGCTCATCGGACACCGCCTGGTTGAAGTCGTGGGCCAGGGCGGCGGCGTCCAGAGTCTCCCCCTTCTGCTGGGCGTTGTGGGCCAGGTTCACCACGGCGGTTTTCAGGCCCGAGAAGCTCATATCCAGGGGCGCACCCTCCACATGGGCCCGGGGCAGGGTGTATTTCCCGCCGGGGGACCGGGCTGCCAGCTGGTCCATGGGCTTCCCGCCGGGGTACGGCAGGCCCAGCACCCGGGCGGCCTTGTCGAAGCACTCCCCTGCCGCGTCGTCCCGGGTGGCACCCAGGACCTCCATGTCCGTGTAGCCCTTCACGTCCACGATCAGGGTGTTGCCGCCGGACATGGCCAGGGCCAGAAACGGCGGCTCCAGCTCCGGAAAGGCCAGATAGTTGGCGGCGATGTGGCCCCGGACGTGGTGCACCGGGATCAGGGGCACCCCCAGGGCATAGGCCACCGACTTGGCGAAGCTGACCCCCACCAGCACCGCGCCGATGAGGCCCGGGGCATAGGTCACGGCCACGGCGTCAATGTCCCGCCGGGTCAGGCCCGCATCCCGCAGCGCCTGGTCCGACAGCCCGGCAATGGCCTCCACGTGCTTCCGGGAGGCGATCTCCGGCACCACGCCGCCATACAGGGCGTGCATATCCGCCTGGGACAAAATGGCGTCCGACAGCACCGTCCGTCCGTCCCGCACCACCGCCGCAGCGGTCTCGTCGCAGGAGGATTCAAAGGCTAAAATGTTCACTGGTCATCCTCCTCAAAGGTCCGGGTCAGGATCAGGGCGTCCTCCTTGGGCAGGTCATAGTAGTTCCGGCGGCGTCCGGCCTCCCGGAAGCCGAACCGGGTATACAGGGCAATGGCGGCGGCGTTGCTGGGCCGGACCTCCAGGGTCAGGAACGCCAGATGGTTGGCCCGGGCAAAGCGCAGGAACACGTCCAGGAGCTTTCCCGCCGCGCCCCGGCGGCGATACTGGGGAAACACCGCCACATTGGTGATATACCCCTCGTCGGCGGCCACCAGCAGCCCGGCATAGCCGATCACCTGGCCGGTGGCGGCGTCCTCCGCCACTAAAAAGGCGGCGCATTGGTTGTCCAGCTCCTCGGCCAGCATCTTCCGGGACCAGGGCCGGGAGAAGCAGGTGCGCTCCAGCTGCTCCAGGGCGTCCAGATGGTCCGCCGTCATGGGTACGATTCTGATGTTGTTCATAATTCCCTCGGTGTATTGCGATTTTTACTCCACGGTGACGCTCTTGGCCAGGTTCCGGGGCTTGTCGATGTCGCAGCCCCGCTCCAGGGCGATGTAGTACGCCAGCAGCTGCAGGGGGGCCACCCCCAGCTGGGGCAGCAGCATAGGCTCCACCTCCGGCACCGTCAGCACCCGGGGCGTCCGGGCCAGCATAGCCTCCCGGTGGGTCTCGGTGGTCAGGGGCCAGGACGTTGGCGCCCCGGGCCTGGACCTCCACCACGTTGCTCATGGCCTTGTCAAACAGAGGCCCGTAGGTGCTCAGGGCGATGACGGGGGTCCCCTCCTCGATCAGGGAGATGGTGCCGTGCTTCAACTCACCGGAGGCGTAGGCCTCGGAGTGGATATAGCTGATCTCCTTGAGCTTCAGGCTGCCCTCCAGCCCCAGGGCGTAATCCACGTTCCGGCCGATGAAGAACACGTCGTCCCGCCCGGCGAAATCCCTGGCGATCTGCTGGATCTGATCCGCCTGGGCCAGCACCTGCTCCAGCTTCTCCGGCAGGGCCAGGATATCCCGGACCATGGCGGTGTAGGTCTCATAATCCACGGTGCCCATGACCTCGCCGAAATACAGGCCCAGCAGGTTCAGCACCGCCAGCTGGGTGGAGTAGGCCTTGGTGGTGGCCACGGCGATCTCCGGCCCGGCCCAGGTGTAGAGCACGTCGTCGGACTCCCGGGCGATGGAGGAGCCCACCACATTGACGATGGACAGAATGCGGGCGCCCCGCTTCTTGGCCTCCCGCAGGGCCGCCATGGTGTCCAGGGTCTCGCCGGACTGGCTGATGACGATGACCAGGTCCCCCTCCCCCACGATGGGGTCGGCATACCGGAACTCGGAGGCCAGGCACACCTCCACGCTGCGCCGCAGCATCCGCTCCAGGTTATATTTGCCCACCATGCCCACGTGGTAGGACGAGCCGCAGGCCACGATATAGATCCGGCCCATGGCCCGGATCTGCTCCGGGGTCATGGTCAGGTCCTGCAGCACCACGCGGCCCCCCTGGATCCGGGCGGCGGTGGCCTTGCGGATGGCGGCGGGCTGCTCCATGATCTCCTTGAGCATGAAGTGGGCATAGCCGCCCTTTTCGGCGGCGTCCACCTCCCAGTCCACATGGTGGTGCTTCTTCTCCACCGGGCGCAGCTGGCGGTCGTATACCCGGATGCCGCTGCGGCACAGAATGGCCAGCTCGCCGTCGTCCAGATAGGCGATGTCCCGGGTGTGGCGGATCAGGGCCGTCACGTCGGAGGCGATCATGTTCTCCCCCTCACCGAAGCCCAGCAGCAGCGGTGCATCCTTCCGGGCGCACAGCAGACGGTCCGGGTAGTCGGCGCAGATGATGCCCAGAGCATAGGCCCCGTCCACGGCGTGGAGCATCCGAATCATGGCCTCAAAGGTCGCCGCAGTCGGCATAGTAGTAGTCCAGCAGCTGGGCCACCACCTCCGTGTCCGTCTCGGACTGGAACACATAGCCCTTCTGCTGCAGCTCCTCCTTCAGGGTGATGAAGTTTTCGATGATGCCGTTGTGGACCACGGCGAACTTGCCGCTCTGGCTCATATGGGGATGGGCGTTGACGTCGTTGGGCTCGCCGTGGGTGGCCCAGCGGGTGTGTCCGATGCCCAGGGTGCCGGGCAGGTCCCCGCCGTCGTGGGTCAGCTCGCGCAGAGCCTGCAGCCGGCCCTTCTTTCTTGCAAAGGCGCAGCTGCCCATCGCCGCACACGGCGATGCCGGCGAGTCATAGCCCCGGTATTCCAGACGGCGCAGACCGTCCAACAGGATGGGAGCCGCTTCCTGATGGCCACATATCCTACAATTCCACACATATTGATGATTCCTCCTGATTTCTGATAATGGGGAGGACAAATACGCAGACAATTTGCCTCGATTTCCGGTCGCAGCGTCTCTGTTTTGCGGTCACCCGCATATTTACCGGCTGCGTCACGCACCCGAAGCGGCACGGGAGAGCTTCCGCCGAAACGCTCGATCCTCTCTCCTCCTCGTTATCCTGCCGGAAGGGCAGGCACATGGCGCTTGTGATGGATATTCCCATGGCCTCCCTTTCTCTGCTGCGTCTTTATAAAAAACAGCCCTGGCTGCTTTATCGTGGATAATTTTCCCTCCTGCGGCAAATACTGCCGGAAAAGGAGGGCGCTTATTCATGGCAACGGCATTTTTCCGCACCGTCATCCTGTATCTGCTGCTGATCGCGGGGCTGCGCCTGACCGGCAAGCGTCAGATCGGCGAGCTGGAGCCCATCGAGCTGGTGCTGACCATGCTTCAGCGATCTGGCCTCCGTCCCCATGCAGGATTTCGGCATCCCTCTGGTCAACGGGATCATTCCCATTATCACGCTGCTGGCCATGAGCATGCTCCTCAGCTGCGCCTGAGTCGCGCAGTGTGCGCTTTCGCACACTGATCTGCGGCAAAGCCCGCCCTCATCATCCGGGACGGCCCAGCTCCAGCAGGCCGCCATGCGCCGCAACCGCCTGACGGTGGATGAACTGTTTGAGGCTGCTGCCCAGGGGTCTCCGGACATCCGGGATGTGAAGTACGCCGTGCTGGAGACCAGCGGTCAGCTGTCCGTCCTGCTGCCACGGCGGCGCAGCCGGCCACTCCCCGGAAGATGAACCTAACCTGTAAAGATGACAGACCCTGCCCATCGTCTCATCATCAGCGACGGCCGCCTGCCGCCGCGGATAACCTGCGCCGGGCCGGACGATGGGTGGCTTCAGGCCCGGCTTCGGGGACGCCAGGGGTCCGGTCGCCCCGTGAGTCTTTCTGGCTCAGCGGTGGATGAGGCGGGCGCTGAGACGGCGCCTGCCCAAGGATGGGAAATGAGGTCTTTTCGAATCCCCGATTTTCATTTTACTGCTGACGCTGCTGCTGGGACTGTGCCGGCAGCAGGCGTTTGCCGGCAAAGCGTGGACCCGGTCCGGCATCAGTCCGCCCGACGCCCTGGTCTGCCGTGAGCGCTGGTCCAATGCCGAGGCGGCCCTCTCGGATCTCTACGGCCGCTGGACGGAGCAGCAGGGTGGCTGCATATGATCATCGTCCACCAGGAGCTGGACGAAACGGAGGCGCTGCTCCAGCGGTGCATCGCCCTGGCCCAGCAGCAGGATGACGCCGGGCTGCGCTCGGACATAGCAGAGCTGCGCACACAGTTCACGCTTCTGTCGGAAATGCAGCGGCTGACCCTGCGGAACATCCTGTAGTCACTTCTCGCTGAGCAGCTTGTTCAGCTCACTCATAAAGGTGTTGATGTCCTTGAACTGCCGGTAAACGGAGGCAAAAACGCACATAGGCCACCTCATCGGCCTTTTTCAGCTTATCCATGACCATCTCGCCCACCAGCTCCGTGCTGATCTCCCGCTCCAGATTGTTCTGCAGCTCCTGTTCGATCTCGGTGGCCATGCGCTCCATGTCCGCCACAGGTACCGGCCGCTTTTTCGCAGCTGCGCTGATGCCGCGCAGGACCTTGCTCCGGTCAAAGGTCTGACGGCTGCCGTCCTTCTTGATGACCACCATGGGCAGGCTCTCCACCGTTTCATAGGTGGTAAAGCGGCGCTCGCACCGCAGAGCACTCCCGGCGGCGGCGGATGCTTCCCTCGTCAGGCCGGTCGGGAATCCACCACCTTTCTCCTGATATCACAATAAGGACACTTCATTTGCCATTCTCGCGCTTTTGCACCGCACCGGGATGGGTGGAGCACAGGTTATTGTCTGGTAACTTAGTGGCACCACACTCCGTCAAGAGGTGGTAGTGCTTTCATCCCCGGCGCAGCATTTTCCGCGCAGTAGTCCGTCCGTTTGTATAGTATGCCGTTCGGCGGCGATCATCATCTGATTTCCCTTGCTGTTCCATGAAATTCATGCCAAAAAAAAACAGCAAAATGCCGGGCAAGAAATTCTTCCATGCTCCAGTGACAGCTCTCCTCTTTTCCGATACCATGACTATATCAAAGGAAAAGACAGGAGCAATA
>VOFK01003173.1_pt1 | contig 30624 bp, 45 predicted proteins | sample 5384121 | NCBI WGS metagenome assembly VOFK01 (sample SAMN12384730, study PRJNA508395) | human gut metagenome | isolation source: healthy gut J | host: Homo sapiens | reverse complement strand
ATCTGGTTCGGTTACGTATTCGCTTCAAATGCATGAATTGGGATTTGGTACCCATTTTGCCGAGTTTCTTATGGGCGCAACTGGAACAGAAGAGGAACGCTATGATTTTTGCATGGCTGGACAGGGCTGTGGCTTTGGCAGCCAAAAAGTATGATTTGAAAGTTATCATGTGTGCTTCTACTGCCACTCCTCCTGTATGGATGAGCCGGAAATACCCGAAATTCTATTGAAGAATGAGGATGGAACGATACTTGACCGATTGCTCGCCAGCATGCTTCATTTGCTTCGCCTCTTTGCGGGGGTATCATACAAGATGATTGAAAAACTGGCACCAACATTATGGCAATGACTCCACGTATTGTCGGATGGCAACTCGACAACGAACCTGCTGTACAGTTTGATTATAATCTGGAAAGCGAACTTGCTTTCCGTGATTTTCTCCGTGCCAAATCTAAGGTCGATGTCAACATGAAGAGGTGTGTTGCTCAAAAAGACACCAGAAGCTGCGTTTCTGTCGCAATTTTGTCAGGCATGAGATTGACAATAGCGATCTTCAAGGCACGAATATCCTGATGAGCGGCTCTGTCATCGGGAATAACGAATATATTCTCATTTTCCAACGTTTGGAACGCAGGAAGATCATTTGGTATTTTAATTGGCAAAGTATATCCCACCTTTTAATTATACTCTAAAAGATTATTATAACACGATCTCTGTTAAAAATCAACCAAAAGAGAGATTTATTCATATATTATTGCGAAAAAAAGGAGCGACCTAAGCCGCTCCCCTATGTGTATCAACAGTATATAAATCCGTACAATTATTCGTAAAGTGGATATTTCTTGCAGATAGCGTTTACCTTTTCTCTGATCTCATCAGCCTTATTGTCAAAGTCTGTTGCTGTGAGATACATACACTCTGCAATAACGTCCATGTCCTCCTCAACAAGTCCCCTTGTGGTAACTGCCGCTGTACCAACTCTTACACCGCTGGTTACAAATGGCTTCTCAGGGTCGTTAGGGATAGCATTTTTTGTTTACTGTGATGTATACCTCGTCAAGTTTCTTCTACCAAACTCTTTGCCTGTAATGTGGAAAGGTCTGAGGTCAACAAGCATAAGATGATTGTCTGTGCCGCCTGATACGAGATTGAATCCTCTGTCAAGAAGTCCCTTTGCAAGAGCCTGTGCATTCTTTACGATCTGCTCACCGTATGCCTTGAACTCAGGCTTGAGAGCCTCGCCAAAGCAAACTGCCTTTGCAGCGATAACGTGCATAAGAGGACCGCCCTGTGTGCCTGGGAAAATAGCAGAATTTATCTTCTTAGCTATATACTCGTTGTTTGTGAGTATAAGTCCTCCTCTTGGACCTCTCAGGGTCTTATGTGTTGTTGTTGTAACAATGTCAGCATATGGTACTGGCGACTGATGGCAGCCTGCGGCAACAAGTCCTGCGATATGAGCCATATCTACCATAAGATATGCACCAACAGCCTTTTTGCTATCTCAGAAAGCTTCTCAAAATTGATAGCTCTTGGATAAGCACTTGCACCGGCAACAATAAGTCTAGGTCTGCACTTGTTAGCCTGCTTGTAAAGAGCCTCGTAGTCGATATAACCCTCATCATTTACGCCGTAAGGAACAAAATTAAAATACTTACCTGAAAGGTTTACAGGTGAAGCCGTGTGTAAGGTGTCCGCCAGCGTCAAGGCTCATGCCCCATAACAGTATCGCCCGGCTTAAGAAGAGCAAAATAAACAGCAGTGTTAGCCTGAGCGCCAGAATGTGGCTGAACGTTAGCATACTTAGCACCGAAAAAGCTTGCAGGCTCTTTCAACAGCTATATCCTCCACAACGTCAACGCACTGACAGCCGCCATAATATCTCTTGCCAGAATATCCCCTCAGCATACTTATTAGTAAGCACAGAACCCATTGCAGCCATAACGGCAAGGTGAAACGATATTTTTCGCTTGCGATAAGCTCAAGATTTCTTCTCTGTCTTGCCAGCTCGGCTTCCATTGCTTCGCCGACTTCTTTATCGACATTTTCAACAAAGCCGATAGTATCCATTATTTTCATCGAAATTACTCCCATCATAAAATTTTACGGACATTCCGTTCTCTTTTTATTATAACGTATTTTTCTTTTGATGTCAACGAAAATTTTTTATAGTGAGGAATGAGGAGTGAGGAATTAAGGTATCGCCTGCGGCGATTAATTTTTTGTGGAGAATAGGTTTTACTGCCGCAAGAACACTTCACTCTTCACTGATTTTTTCATTTCTCACTTCTTTATCTTCTCCCAATACGCTTTCGCCATTTGCTCCGTCTTATTCTCACCATACTGATAATAAGTCCTCCCCACAAGCTTATCAGGCAGATACTGCTGTTTTACCCAATGGTTTGGATAGTCATGGGGATAAAGATAGTGCTGTCCTTTCACTTTGCGCCCTCGCCGTCAAAATGTTTATTCTGCAAATGCCGTGGATAATCTCCAAAATCACCATTTCTCACATCTGCTAAAGCTGCGTCTATTGCTGATTCAGCAGAATTTGATTTTGGAGCAGTGGCAAGAAGAACCACAGCTTCCGCCAATGGTATCCTTGCTTCAGGCAGTCCCAACTGCAATGCCGAATCAACGCAGGATTTCGTCACTACCGCCGCCATAGGATACGCAAGTCCTATATCCTCGCTTGCGATAACAAGCAGCCGTCTGCACAGAAAATGATATCCCCCGCTTCCATAAGCCGTGCGGCATAATGAAGTGCGGCGTTCTCGTCAGAACCTCTTATGGACTTCTGCAAAGCCGAGAGAATATCATAATGCTCATCGCCTGCACGGTCATAGCGCATATTGCTGCGCTGAGTAAGAAGCTTCACATTATCAAAGGTTCACGGTGAGCTTTTTCACCGTCATTATCTGCCGAAAGTATGCAAAGCTCCACTGTATTTATTGACTTTCTCACATCACCACCACAGCCCCTTGCGATATGCTCCAACACACCATTTTCAAGACGCAGTTTCAGCCCCAACTCATCAGCCATAAGCTGAAAAGCACGCTTTATTGCAGGCAAGATCTCCTCCGAAGTCAGCGGCTTGAACTCAAACACAGTTGAACGGCTAATTATAGCATTGTACACATAAAAAATACGGATTTTCAGTGGTAGAAGCGATAAGAGTTATCTTGCCGTTTTCAATGTATTCAAGAAGCGACTGCTGTTGTTTTTGTTAAGATACTGTATCTCGTCAAGATAAAAAGCAAGATACCATTGATACCGCTGAGTGTCTCAGTTTCAGCAACTATCTGCTTGATATCAGCAATAGAAGCACTTGTGCCGTTAAGCTTATGCATAGTCATATTAGCATTATTTGCTATCATTCTTGCGACCGTGGTTTTGCCAACACCTGACGGACCATAAAAAATCATATTCGGTATTTTACCGCTTTCGATAATACGCCTGAGAGGTTTATTTTCGCCTAACAGGTGGGTCTGTCCCACAATATCATCAAGGGTTTTGGGTCTAATTCGTTCAGCCAAAGGCACACTCATTTTATGATCTCCTTAAAAGCAATTAGTCTAAAATGTTCTGAATATCCTCTAAATGAAGCTGATAAGCCATGCTATTTATCTTTTAAGCAGGTAGGTTTTTGCAACAAGAACAGCTTCCTGATATTTGGTGTTTTCCATACCAAGGCAAATGCGATAAATAATGAATTGATTAGAGGAGATTTTCATGATAATGTGATTATTGCCCCTCGAAAGTACCACGGCAAATGGAGTTGAGTTAACGAAGTTCCAAAGGTCGGAGTAAGTGAGAGCAGTGACTTCATCAGTAATAAACTGTTGGATAAGTTCATTCATATGGATACCCCTATAGTGTATTTTCTTTTTAGTATAGCACATATTTCCGCATAATTCAAGGAAAATGCGGTCAAAGTGGGGGAGTGTCGCCCATTAGCTTCATGACCTCGTATCGTAAACAACAAAATGTGGGGACGGCCCCCGACGTCCCGATATCGAAGTGTCGAATTTTTTTGATTGTGACAAATTTATGCAAGCGATCGAAACAGGCGAACAATGCTCGTCCTTACCACAATTTGTGCGTTTTCTCAAAAGTTTGTGCAATAAATTACAAGATGTAACGTCCAAAAAAGCGGACTGTCGAGGCCGCCAGCCCCTACATGGTTTGTTAAACAAATAAATAATGTGCGGATAACGCAGAAATGCAACAAAAAAAGAGGCAGAATACTCCACCTCTCATTTATCTGTACAAAGATTTGTACTATTATTTTTTTTTCTGGCCGAGCTTACCGCACGAGTTATCTCAGGCTCTGCTTCGCCACGTAGAACACATTCAGCCGTTATCTTTATGCCAACTATCTCATCATCAGATGGTGCTTCAAACATGAGCTTTGTGAGTATCTTCTCAACTATCGCCCTAAGTCCTCTTGCTCCTGTCTTTTCTTCAATAGTCCTCTTGGCTATCTCTCGCTTTGCGTCCTCTGTGATCTCAAAATCGATGTTATCAAGCTTGAAAAGCTTCGTGTATTGCTTGATAAGCGAGTTCTTTGGCTCTGTCAAGATCCTGCAAAGTGCGTCCTCGTCAAGCTTCGTCAAGAACCGTGATAACAGGAAGTCTGCCCACAAGCTTCTGGTACAATACCGAACTTAACAAGATCGTGCGGTACTACCCTCTTCATCACATTGTTATCATCCTCCTTGCTCTTGACCTTTTCCGCCAAAAACCAAGTGATGATGACTCTGTACGCTTCTTTTGATAACACTGTCAAGTCCCCTCAAAAAAGCTCCGCCACAGATAAACAAAATATTCTTCGTATCTATCTGTATGAACTCCTGATGGGTGCTTTCTGCCACCCCTGTGGAGGCACATTAGACACACAGCCCTCTACTATCTTAAGAAGCGCCTGCTGTACGCCCTCGCCGCTGACATCTCTTGTGATAGAAACGTTCTCCGATTTTCTTGATATCTTATCTATCTCGTCGATATAAATAATACCGTTCTGAGCCGCTTCAACATTATAATCTGCCGCCTGAATAAGCCTTTGTAAGCACGTTTTCAACATCGTCGCCTACATAGCCTGCCTCTGTGAGCGTAGTAGCGTCAGCAATAGCAAAAGGCACGTTCAGAAGCCTTAACGCCAAAGTCTGTGCAAGCAAAGTCTTTCCTGTTCCTGTTGGTCCAAGAAGCAAAAACGTTACTTTTCTGTATCTCTACATCATCATCGTCATTGAGTGACAAAATTCTCTTGTAATGATTGTATACCGCAACAGAAAGCGCTATCTTTGCTTCCTCCTGCCCGATAACATACTCGTCAAGAACTGCCTTTATCTCCGCAGGCTTCTTAAAGGTTATGCCGCTGTCAGCTGAATTTTTACCCTTGCCACGCTGCTTCGTTGTAGGAAGTCCCTCCTGCTCAGCCAGAACATTATAGCAATAAAGTACACACTCGTCACAAATGTGGCTCGTGCCTGCTGAAAAAAGTGTTCTAACCTTTGTCCTCAGGCTTGCCGCAGAACGAGCATTTTCTTTTCTTATTGTATCATTAGCCATTTATTTCACCGAACCTATCTGTTAGTTATTACCTTGTCGATAAGACCGTATTCAAGAGCCTCCTGAGCTGTCATATAGCATTGTCACGCCCAGTGTCGATGTTGATCTGCTCGATAGGCTTGCCTGTGTTCTGGGCAAGTATCCTGTTGAGAGAAACTTCTCTCTGGCCTTTACCATGGGTCAGAATGTATCTTGATATCTGTACACTGACCAGAAATTCCGCCGCCTGCGATAAGAGGCCGATGAATGAGTATCTCACTGTTTGGCGAGTAAATCTCTTACCTTGTGCCGCTTGAAAGCAGGAATGAACCCATTGAAGCAGCCATACCCATGTATAATAGTTGACACGTCACGCGATATACTGGATAGTATCATAGATAGTCAGCCGGCAGTGATAACTCCTCCAGGGTTGTTTATAAAGGTCGATATCCTTTTTCAGGATCCTGTCCCTCAAGATAAAGCAGCTAAAAGACTACTTACGCCCACTGCGTCGTTATCTGGTCGCAGAGAGCATGATTATTCTGTCGTTGAGCAGGCGGGAATAAATGTCATAGCTTCTCTCATACTCTGCTTGTCTGTTCCACTACATGAAGGTATCACTCAATGCCATAAAATTGCCTCGCAATTTATTTTTCGCCTGCATAAGGTCATGCGAGGCGAAAAAGCATAAATTATCTTATTTTGAGTAACTGGGTTGCGTCCTTGGGTCAACAACAGCTGCTTTGCTAACTGCAATATCCTTCTTAAGGTCGTCATCATGGATAAACTGCTTGGTCTGGTCATCATCAAGCTTTGTAAGCCTCAGCAAGCTTATCGAACTCAGCCTTAAGCTCGTCCTCAGTTACCTCCTCGATATTCTCCAAACTTTGCGATCTTTTTCAATTGCGAGTCTGAGCTTGACCTGCTTCTCAGCCTGCTCAGCATATGCTGCCTTCTTTACAGTGTCGATAGTCTGACCTGTATACCGTGCATATAGAGATCAAGTGAGATGCCCTGTGGTGCAAGTCTCTGCTCCAGCTCGCTATCATCTCGTTTACTCTGTTGTCAAACATAACCTGTGGGATCTCAGCTGTCATGTTCTCGATGACCTTATCGAATATCTTAGCCTCTACCTCAGAATCAGCGTTCCTCAGCCAGCTTCCTCAAGCTTCTTCTTAACGTCAGCCTTGTATTCGTCAACTGTATCGAACTCTGTTGAATCTTTACTATATCATCGTCCAGCTCAGGCATAACCTTCTTTGATATGCTCTTGAGCTTGATCTTGAATACAGCAGGTGCGCCTGCAAAGTTCCTTTACCTGATACCATCAGGGAATGTTACGTTGATGTCGAAATCCTCACCGCGTTAGCGACTAACGATCGGATCCTCAAAGCCAGGAATGAACTGACCGCTTCAAGTGACGAGTGTAGAAGTCTTCTGCCTTACCACCCTCGAAAAGCAACATCGTCCATGAAGCCCTCGAGTCGATAACAACGTCGTCACCGTTTCTCAGCAGCTCTGTCGTCAACAGTTTCAACTGTTACGTTCTTCTCTGAAGGGCGTCAAAAAGTACGCTGTTGATATCCTCATCAGTTACAGGATTGACAACTTTTTCAACTTCTATACCCTTATGGTCCTTAACTTCAACCTCAGGCTTTGTGATGCAAGTTGCCTTGAGCTTTACACCGTTTTTCCTTGCTGATCTCAGTTACACATACCTCTGGGCGGTAACAAGTTCCAGACCGGACTCTTCAACTGCCGTTTACAACAGGGCATTGCAGAAGATTTTAGCGTCCTCAAAAAAATACCTGCTCGCCATATTCCTTTTCGATAAGCTTTCTAGGGTCTTGCCGCCTTACGGAAGCCAGGCATAGCGATATTCTTTCTTGCTTTAAGATAAGCTTTCTCTATTGCAGCCTCAAAATCCTCAGCAAGTCTCGATCTCAAACTCGTACTTATTGGTTTCAACATTGTTTGTAGCTTTTAAACTCATTTATTATTCTCCATTATATAAATGTATCTTATACATTATAACTTTAAATATCATTGTCATTTTCAGCATTTTTATAAATTGTCACTTTGCACAATTTTCGTTATGTCCAATGGGTCAAAAATGCAAGAAATCACTAGCTATAAGCCGACTATTCCACTCCGTCACGAGTGCCGTTTATGCATAAGCATGGGCTCTTTCCGTGAGTGTCCGTAAAAACACTTTTTATGCCGTATTTTATGAAGCACTTCAAGCATATCATATTGCAGCTATTGCGCATGGCGTGACAATGCAAAAGCACAGGCTCTAAAGCTCTTTTGCGCAGACTCGATAGAGTGCAAAAGTTCTTCCCTTGCCAGAACCTTCTGGTCGGCAGACTCACCATTATCGCTTATCTCAGCCTCTCGTTCCGCATATGCCGTAGCCCCCTCTAGCTGTAATGATTATTATGCAGGATATTTATGGTGTCAAAACCGTTTTCTTTCTGCGAAAAATTTATCCATTTTGTTCTTGGGTGTTCTCACCAATAATCGTGATTGCCCTTGGATATTATCTGCCGTTGAGCTTTATTTATGAACTCGAAGTCTTTTTGACTGCTCAAAAATTCATTCCCCCACGAGATATCACCCGGTATCACCACAGTGTCCTCAGGACGAACTTTGTTCCTGCCAGTTTGTTTCAAGCTTTTGTCACATAGTCAGACCAGCCACCGAATATATCCATTGGTTTATCTGTACCCAGCGACAAATGCAAGTCGGCAATGGCAAAGTCAGGTCTCACGGTTTTTCCTCCATTCCAGAAACTTCATGTATTATCCCGACCACTCCATGCATATACTACTTTTGCAGCAAAAAGCTGCGAAGGAGCGCGATGTACAAATGGAGAAGGATAGAATTTTCACGGTATCCACTGCAACGTAGACAACTGCGTTTACAACAGCAACAACTGCGAAGTGTACCGCAGGCAAGATCAATGTAGCTGTCCTGCACCGACCAACTGCTGTGACAGAGAAAACAGGGCTGCAAGACATTCAAGGCAAGAGGCTCATTCCCTCGCATGGTCAGTGGACATAGCGCTGTGCGCTGACCTCCGCCCGACAATAGTCGGACAGGTACATATCAAATACCAGAGCTGAGTAGATGTAATCCTTCATATCAGCCTTGTCGATCACCCTTTGCGAATCTTGCTTCCTTATCCTAGAGGTGCAGCAAGTGATGCAGGAACAGGGTATCTTTGAAACCTCGGCAAGCTCGTCAACGAAGACCGAACTCGTCAGCGTTTGTAGTCCCTTACCGATAGCTGCAAGAACTGAGCCACGAGAACTTTATATGGGCTTGCTGTTGAAGCGACTAACAGTCTTTGTCTTGTCATGCCTGTAGCAGCCGCATAGTCGCCTTGCATACCTTCACTGCAACGGCTGTGTGAGTGTCGCAAGTGTAAGAATACTCGTCATAGATCTCCCTTGATGCAAGCCTTTGTCTGCTCATCGTCACAGCAGCCTCGCATAGAACTCGTCAGCGATAGCCTTCTTCACTTCGTCTGTTACCTCATATCCGCCAGTCTTGGAAGGCTGCCGAACCACTCTCTTATCTGAGCGTCATCAGAACCGCTGAGGTGATAAAGAAGTCTTTCAAGGTTAGAGGAAATAAGGAGTATCCATAGAAGGAGAGATAGTTGTATGGAACGGACGATTTCTGTCATAAATACCTGTCTTTACATAAAGTCTGTGAAGGACGTTATTTGCGTTTGAAGCGCAGATAAGCTTATTAACAGGAACACGCCCATATGCTTTACATAGTAGCCTGCAAAGGATATTACCGAAGTTGCCTGTTGGAACAACTATATTTAATACTTATCGCCAGGATTCTATCTCGCCAAATAAAGCTTAAACTGAGCGTAATAAGCAGATACATAGTAGATTATCTGTGGTGCAAGTCTGCCCCGAGTTGATGGGGACTTTGCAGAGAGAACATCATGCCGTTCTCCAGCCAGCTTGTCAGGCAGTTTCCTTGCTTGTGAAGATGAGGATCTTAACACCTGTCACGAGCGTCGTCAAAGTTACCCATGATAGCGCAAACGCCGACGTTGCCGCCGCCACAGGTTGTCATCTGCTTTTTCTGCATAGCTGAAACGCCGTCCTCTGGATAGAACACAGTATCTCTGTACCCTCAACGTCCTTGAAGCCCCTCGAGGCAACCTTGCCAGTGATAGCCTGATGTAGCAACGAGGATAACTACCTTCTTGTCAACATAGCTTCTTGATAGAAGTTGTGAGAACGAGATATGGAAATCTGGAGAGCCATATCCTTAAATGCACACAAGGATTGGACCATGCCACAGTTCGACATATAGGGAGTGCCGTCAAAAAGGTGAGCAAGCTCTGCAATATTGTCTGTATCAAAAGAAATTCTTTGTGTTGTAAGCACCCTCTACACAAGTAGCGTATCTCAGCCTCTGTGAGGCTGTGAGATACTTTGAAACGAAAAAACTCTCTCAGCGTAGCTTTTTCGCCAAAAGAACCTTGATATCATCAAGTGTTATGGCAGGTATCTCCAGACGGACGAAAAGACCGCCGTCCTCAGAAATGCCCTGTGCTATCGCCTGTGCAGACGAAAACAACTTTACTTCGCTGTTTCTTGTACTTTTTGTAAAAAACAAACAACAACCCTTCTTGTTTAGATGTCCAAACGGGTGTGTGTCGGCTGTTACAATTTGTTCAAGATAACGTCTAACATTCCGTCACGGGCGAATAGTGTTCGGCCTACAGACACAGTGTTCAGCCTGGCATATCTCGGATTCCATGGTCTTTATTTCATACCAGCATCAGCAAGTTCACATAATATCTAGCTTTTGACTCTGCTGTTCTCTTCCAGCTCCACCGTTGCAATATCGAACCGACAGCACACAGGTTCTAAAAATCCCCTTACAAAGCCTGTGCTGTTCGAACGATACGCCGCTGCTTGACCGATCAGCGGAGGTAAGAGCCATGCTCCCTTTAGTTTTGACTTCACGAAGGCTATGATATCCGCTTTCTGCTGGATATATCTATTTCAATCGCCTCTGACGGTAAAAATTCCTCTTTATTATCTCATACCGTGTCTTACGAAAGCCGCAAAAACTGCGTCCTCTATTGCCACTTTTCGACTCGTGCGATGGTGGGCTTTGTGCCATAGCCCTTATGCTTCTCTCAAACCGATACTCCCAGGATATTGTTCAACCATTGCTCCATATACCTGGCTTCACTTGCGACCTTTGCAAGAATTGAAGCTTCACCGCCACTGTCTGACTTTTTGCATCTCCCTTTACCACCATATGGCTGACACTCAAGCCCCTCGGGGGTCTTTGTTCCCGTCTATAAGGCAGACGTCCAGGCTTTGTAACATCCATATCCTCCACCGCTTTTTTTTCATTGCAAGCATTGCGGCATTAAGTATATTTATATCCTCTATCTCTTCCACTGTTGCGGTCTGTATAGAAAAGTCAACTGCTTTTTCCATTATCTCATCAAAAAAGCTCCTCACGCTTTTTCTTTGTAAGCTTTTTGCTGTCGTTTATCCCTCTAAACTGTGTCCTTATCAACATCACAGCCGCTGCAAACACATCTCCTGCAAGAGGACCTCTGCCGGCTTCATCGCAGCCGCACACCACGTTTGGATCTTTTCTTATCTCGTTGTCAACTGCTACGAGCGCCGCAATACCCTTTGGTTTTCAAAGTGAGGTCTGCCGAGAGTACCGTTTCTGAACTCCGTCCATAACTGTAAATGGCTGCACTTTCGGTATTTATCTCTCCGCCAGAAACTAAAAAAAAGCCACGCGCTTTCTGCCTATTCTTTCAAGAAGCTCAAAGCTACCACACAGCCGATAGTTTCCTCGTCAGCAGGAAACCACATATCATCTGTTCCTGATGCCATAACGTTTCTCGATAAGCCCGGGATAGTTCTCTTTCAAAACTCAAGCAGACGACAGGCAAGATATTCCATGTCCATGATATCGTCCTTGACTGCACCTGTAAATGCGAGCCTTCGCCAACAGAAACATCCTCAAACTTAGGCCACAGCACCCGGCATATCCAAAAGTTCAAAGCCCTCGTCAATTCTGCCACTGTTTACCTCTTTGTAACGCACCGGTCTGTCCCCCAACTTTTTGTAAGAAGCCTTGACCCACAAAGTCTGTTTATAAATGACGACTTCCAACGTTTGCATATACTATCTATCATTGTTCTTTAGGTCTGCCAGACATGCCTCCTGGCATTCCATTTCTCAATATCGTCCTTTAAAAGCTCTTTGGGCTTTCCATAAAACTTTTTAGCACGTTTTTGCCCGCTCCTGCAGTAGCAAGAGCAGTTATTCCCTGATTTTGCATAATAGTCGAGCCACATTGCCGTTACTTCGGATCGGCTGAATCAGCCTTGTTGAAAGCACAAGCCTTGGCTTTTTGAGCTACGATACGCTTCATTTCCAGGGTTTCTGCTTGAAAACGGGATTACGAGCGTCAGTTATTTCCACCACTGCGTCACAAGCTTTAGATTTGACGCCGTTTTTGCCATATGTCCGAGGAAACCACTGAACGTGAGATGCTGTCCTTATCTTCCTCCTTACTCTAACTCAAATCTACGCTTTACAATGCCCTCATCATTGCCTGCGCAAATCGAAACAGAACTCTGCCGACTATCTCGTCATAAGGCACACTATCCTATTACAGCTGTCTGTGTGGGAGAATGATTTCGGTTGTCGCCATTACAAAGCAACATCCGGGCACTTCATATTCATAAACTTTCGCTTTTGGCTTTATTATAGTATCTTTCATCAAAATACTCGTAATCAAACTGCCGTCGCATAATAGCTCTCATCAAGCACTGCTCGTTGACCTTGACTATGGCTTCGACTTGTTATCTATCTCGACCTTTTGCCCTTCACGGCAATGATACGTTTGATTATCTATTGTCAAGAACAGACGGGGGGTTGACCACAACTATATCCCCCTGCTTTTGGCGTATAAAGCAGTTTTGATATAACAAAGTCATTTCAAAAATTGTCCTGCATTGACTGTCGCTTGTGCATTTCGCTGTTCTAAACACAAAGTAAAAAAACAAGCACGACCACAAGCGCAGTACCATGACATGATCTCGAAAAGTCGAACAGATTATCAACAACTCTTTTACCCTGCTTTTTCAACACCTTACCAAAGCTGTCAAATGGATAAAACCCAAAACTGCCTTGCCAAGCACGTCAGATGGGTCGATAAAGCCTATCCTTCTGCTGTCTGTGGAATTATTTCTGTTATCGCCCATGACGAACAGCTTGCCCTCAGGCACGTCATACTCAAAAACATTTTCTTCCACTTCATATTTCTCATCAAAGAGATTAGTGTTATACATAGCTTCCCTGATATTGTCATTTGAAATGACCTTACCGTTTACTGTAACGGTGTTGTTATTATAATCAACGACAACCTTATCCCCACCGGTGCCGATAACACGCTTGATGATAGTTTTGCCGAGCTTTTCGCTGTTGATAACAACGATATCGCCCTTTTGTGGTGTATAATTTATGTGGTGATTATAAGTCTGTCCTGATCCTGCAAGGTCTCTCACGCATAGAAGGACTGCCAAACAAGAACTATCCTGAAGAAAAAAAGTAAATATCAGGATCACCACAAACATAGCGAACACAAAAAGATTCAGCCCATTCAAATACCTCGTCCATAACATTCACGGGCTGTTTTCCTTTGGGTCGTCAGGGGGCGGCTTTTTAGCCTTGTCAATATCCTCCTGAGAAACGTCGCCGAATTTTTTATTATCGTCCATAAAAGCCTCGATCCTTTATCCAAAGGCGGCAAAAGCCGTCAAATACTCATATAGATTTATTATATCAAATTTCAAAACAAATTACAAAGGGGTGAGATAAATTTCTTTTTTTTTGATATTGTGTAGTGCTACAATAGATATTGGACAAAAATTAAGAAAAAAAAAAGAGAGATAGGCAAAAATCTGATAAAATAAAGTTACCACACAAATACAAATCAGAAAGGAAGCCTATCTCTCATGAATAGTATAACACAAGATATGAAGTTTCGTCAATCCTTAATGAAATTACGCAAAGAAATATGGAGTGAGCCGAGCGAGCAGAAAATACAATAAATCACGTTCATATATATATTTCTGGCTGAAACGCTGGGACGGAAGTGTGGAGTCCCTCGCAGTTAAATCACGCCGACCGCATCATCATCCCAACGAGCATACCAATGAAGAAATAGATCTTATCAAAAGGTATCACAAACGGAACCCGACACTTGAGCTTCCCGAACTATGGCATCGTCTCAGAAAACAAGGGTATACACGCTGTCTTGAAAGTCTTTACAGGGTTATGAAAAAACTAGAATGCTTCCGAAAAAAGCCGAAGAAAGCGACGTATAAACCAAAGCCATACGAGCAGATGACATACCCCGGAGAACGTGTTCAGGTGGACGTAAAAAGGTAGTTCCGAGAAAGTGTATAGCTGACCCTGAGATGAAGCTGTACCAATACACGGCGATCGATGAGTATACCAGGATAAGATTTTTATACGGATATGAGGAGCAAAGCACCTATTCTTCAGCAGACTTTGTAAACAGGCTGGTGAAATGGTACAAACGCAGAGGAATAACGGTGAAATGTATTCAGACCGACAATGGATTTGAATTTACTAACCGCTTTTCGCCAAGCAAAAGAGACAAAAAAACGCTGTTTGAGAATACGCTCTCACAACTTGGCATTGAACACAAACTCATTCGTCCATATACACCTAGGCACAATGGCAAAGTAGAGCGCAGTCACCGAGAAGATCACAACAAATTCTATTCGTGCCATAGGTTTTATTCCTTCGACGACTTAAACGTGCAGCTAGCTGCACGTTTAAGTCGAACAAACAACCGTCCTATGCGTCCCCTCAAATGGTTTTCGCCTATCGAATTTCTTAATAATAGTGTCCAATATGATTGACAAACCTACATTTAGACCCTTGCAAACAAAAAAACACCGCACAAAGACGATAGACGCCCCTTGTGCGGTGTTGGCTTCTATATAATTTTGAGAGAAAATCTTTCAAACGCCCCCTGATTTTCAGGGTGTGCAAAGAACTCTGACGGCTTGTTCTGCTCAGTCTTTTTCCGTCTGCCATAAACAGAACTCTTGAAGCAACTTCCCTTGCAAAGCCCATTTCGTGGGTAACGACAACCATTGTCATTCCGTCGTTTGCAAGCTGTTTCATAAGCTCCAGCACCTCGCCCACCATCTCAGGGTCAAGCGCAGAAGTAGGCTCGTCAAAAAAGCATTACTTCAGGGGTTCATCGCCAGTGAACGTGCGATTGCTATTCTCTGCTTCTGACCGCCTGAGAGCCTTGAAGGATACTCGTCAGCCTTATCAGGCAGGCCAACTCTTTCCAAAAAGCTCCTCCGCCTTTTTGTCTGCTTCATCGGCTGTCATAAGTCCAAGCTTCACAGGGGCAAGAGTGATATTCTTTTTTATTGTAAGATGTGGGAAGAGGTTGAAATGCTGAAAAACCATGCCCATTCTCTGTCTGAGCTTGTTCATTTTCATGCTCGTTCGCCTGAGTGATGTTCTCGCCCTCGAAGAATATATCACCTGAGGACGGCTTTTCCATAAGGTTAAGACAGCGGAGAAAGGTGGATTTTCCTGAGCCTGACGGTCCGACGATAACGACCTTTTCGCCCCTTGTCGATAGTTTTCGTTTATATCTTTTCAGCACTTCGACCTCGCCGAAAGACTTGCTGAGATGTTTAACGTCTATCACTTTGCGACAGCCTCCTTTCAAGCTTTCCTACCAGATGAGTAAGCACAACTACCATTATAAGGTAAATAAGTGCAACTGTTATAAGCGGCATGAATGCCGAGAACGTCTGAGAACGGATTATATCTCCGCCCTTTGTAAGGTCCTGAATTGCGATATATCCTGCAACAGAGGTTTCTTTAAGCAAAACTATGCACTCGTTTGCAAGGGCAGGAACAGTTTTTAAAAGCCTGCGGAAGAACTATTGATATCATTGTCTGACGATAGCTAAGGCCAAAGGCTTCTTCCTGCTTCAAAACTGACCGTTGTCAACTGACATGATACCTGAACGGACTATCTCAGCCACATATGCGCCTGAGTTCACGCCGAATGCAAGCACAGCCACAAGAGTCTTGTCTATGTTCACACTTCCGAAAATAACAAAATATGTTATAAGGAGCTGAACTACCATAGGAGTTCCTCTTATCACTGTAAGATACACTCTGCAAAGGGCGTTGAGTATCTTCATTTTGCCTGTCTTATCATGAGTAGAGCGGACTATAGCCACAAGAAATCCCAACACAAAGCCAAGTATGACCGCAAAGAAAGGTTATGATAAGTGTTGTTTTAAGACCATTGGTAAATAATGCCAACGGCTCTCGTCCAAAAAATTTTGCTGGAAATCGTCGATCAATTTGTTCAATTCAGCACTTCCTGTTCTTTATCAAAATAATTTCGGCTGCCGCTCTACGACAGCCGAAGTGTGAAAAATTATTTCTTTCTTACGATTATTACCTGACTTGATGATGTGTAAGTGTCAGAGAAAAGAACGTTTTTTCTCTCTGTCAGGTGTAACTGTCATACCTGCAACGCCAACGTCTGCCTTGCCTGAGTGAACGGCTGAGATGATAGAATCAAATGCCATATCGTCTATCTTAAGCTCATAACCAAGCTTGTCGCAAACTGCCTGCATCATATCAGCGTCGATACCAACGACTTTATCGTTCTCTTTGCTCTCGTATGGAGGGAACTCAGCGTTTGTTGCCATTACAAGCGTACCCCTTTATCTCTGCTAACATTATCAGGTGACTTGTATGGGTTCTTGCCAGCGTTCTCGCCAACGTAGTTTTGCCTTGATAGCGTCAAGCGTTCCGTCAGCCTTAAAGCTCCTTTGAGAGCACCGTTGACAGCTGTCTGAAGCTCAGGTGTTGTCAAGCTTCATAGCGATAGCGTATTCTTCCTCAGCAAAAGAGCTCGTCAAGTATTTCAAGGTCGTCGTTCTTCTCAACGAATACCTTAGCAGGCTCAGCGTCGATTATAACAGCGTCTATCTTGCCCTGCTTCAGAGCCTGAACAGCGTCAGCGCCCTTGTTGTATTTTTTCTACCTTAGCGTCCTTAACGTCCTCGGCATAGATATCGCCTGTTGTTCCAAGCTGAACACCGATAGTCTTGCCCTCCAGATCGTCAACGCTGTGAACTGTATTAGCAGGCACTCCGCAGCCTGCAAGCATTGTAACGCTCATTGCCACTGCAATAAGTCCTGCTGCAAATTTCTTCATAACATACATTCCTTTCAAAAATTGATAGCGACAGCCCTACGATACCGACTGTGCATAAACCTATATCATATATTATAACTGAACACACGGCTTTTTGCAATAGCTTTTATCAGTGATTTAATATATAAATTATGAATTTTTGTTTTGCCAAACCATTTTAGTAAACAAAAAGGTATCCACCCAATGGGGACACCTCTTTGTGAAAATCAGCTTAGAAATCCATTGTGAACTGAACTCTGTGGTTGCCGTCTGCGTCATCAATCTATCATTTCAGCCTTTACGATAGTGATAGGCGTAACAGGCTTTGACTGTGCGTTGTCTGAACCTGTTGTTCTCTCAACTTTAAGAAAGTCATCAACAACGTCCATGCCCTCTGTTACCATGCCGAAAGCCGCATACTGTCCGTCAAGGAAAGTATCCCTTATCGCTGTAGCAGATAAAGAACTGGCTTGAAGCACTGTCCATATCGCTTGCTCTTGCCATTGAAACAACGCCTCTTGTGGCTCAGGCCGTTTTCAACGCCATTTGCTGAGAACTCGCCCTTGATAGTTTCCTTTGCTTCCGCCTGTGCCGTCACCGTTAGGGTCACCCCCTGTGCCATAAAGCCGTCTACAACTCTATGGAAAGTAAGTCCGTCATAGAACTTTTCTTTACCAGCTTCTCGAAGTTCTCGCAGGTGATAGGTGCGTCATTGGCATAAAGCGTGATAACGAACTTCTTGTCAGTGTCAGCCGCAGAGGCCTGTGATGAGCTGTCACCACCCTTATCTCCGCAGGCTGTAAGAATTGCGCAGGCAAGCACGCCTGCTGTGCAAAGAGCCAATGCTCTGAATAGCTTTTTAAGTTTCATTTTTTTTATCGTCCTTTCGATTATCGTTTATGGCATTTCTGCCTTTTCACTAGCCTATTATAGCACCTCACTGCAAAAAATCAACATCAGACCATGTTTTTCACATAATTTTTCATCATACAAAGCCTAAAGTTGGCTTATTTAATATTGATTTTTTGGCTCTTAATGGAGTATAATTATAATGTTTTTTTAAAGAAAAATATAAAAACTATGTTATGTATGGAGGACTGAACAAAATGGATAAGCTGAAAAAAGCTCTGCCCTTTATCATCCCACCTCTGGCTGTATTGCTCATAATGGGATTTGCTTTTTATCGGCATGGGCTTTACCCTTTTGGTGACGGCACTGTATCATGGTGTGATATGTCACAGCAGGTGATACCTCTGCTCACCGACTTCAAGGATATTTTTTCACAGGCAAGGACGGAATGTTCCTTAACTTCCACAATGCAGGAGGAATGGACCTGTGGGGGCGTTTTCTTCTTCTTTATCGCAAGCCCCTACACCTTGCTTGTGCTTTTTGTTGACAAGGCTGACATAATCTACCTTGTGAACATTCTCACAGTGCTTAAAATGATGACAGCGGCTGTAACGGCGCAAATATATTTCCGCTCCTGTCAAAAAAAAGCTCGACCACATTGGCGCTGTACTCAGCGTCATATACGCATTCTGTGGCTATGGAATGTTCTATTATCAGAACAACATATGGCTTGACATGATGTATCTTTTTCCCTCTTCTTATGGTGGCATTCAGGGAGCTTTTCGAGAAAAAAGCGCATTATCCCATACACTGTCATGCTCACACTTATGATGATAGTGAACTACTACATCAGCTACATGATAGTTGTTTTCATAATGATTTTCATGGCTCTTTGCTGCTGGCGTTACCGCAAGGAGGAAAAATACAAGGACGTTCCATGCAGATTTGTTATAGGCTCGCTCCTTGGTGCATTGCTTTCAGCGGTGGTATGGATGCCATGCTTCCTGCAGTTTTTGTCAAGCGGACGTTCTAAATCAGTTATCCAACAAATCGAAACCGCCTCATTCATCACAAACTACAACACCACATTCTGCCTGCAGTTGTCAACGGCTTCGGTGATAGTGATAGTTGCGGTGTTTCTTCTTGACGGCAAAAAGAGAAGCAAGCGTTTGAACACCGACCTTATAATGCTCTTTTTTGATGCTCGTACCTATTTTAATAGAGCCTGCGAACCTTATGTGGCACACAGGAAGCTATATGTCGTTCCCATGCAGATACGCTTTCATCACCATATTCTTTTGCACTTATCTGCGCAGGATATTTTCTCTCATCGGAAAACGCAGTGGCAAAAAGAAAAGAAAAACTGCGACCACTTTGTTATCTTCCTGATACTTGCGGCGCTTATCTACGGCTTTTTACAACTTCTCTGAGGGCTTTGTTGAGAACAATCGTGACGGAATGTCAAAAATACACTAAAAGTCTTTGGCAGGACAGCACCGCCTTTGAGCTTTGCCTTGAATTTTTTTCATTGTGGCGGCGGCTTTCTATACTGTTATCGTTCTGCTACACAAAAAGGGCTGGATATCAAAGAAGATATTTGCTGTCTTCCTCGCACTGTTTGTTGCGGCGGAGTCATACGCAAACGTGAACATTTATATGGTATCCCCAAGCATGAACAATACTCTCCGTGCGGCTAATCATCAGAAGATAATGGATCTTTCAGACAGGCTTGACGAAACAGAGGGCTTTTACAGAGTAAAGACCGCAAAGCAAGCTTTTCGAGGTCAATCTGGTCGGCTCAATGGGCTACAATTCTCTGAGCCACTACACCTCCCTCACAAGCCGTGATTATATGTACATGATGAAGCAGCTTGGTTACTCCTCCTACTGGATGGAGGTAGGCTCATATGGCGGAACGGAGCTTACTGACGCTTTGCTGTCAGTAAAATATCTTATTGAAAAAAGCACAGGCTCGGCTGACGCTGTATATTCAAACGATACCTACGAGATAGTGCCGACAGAATACTATCTCCCCCTTGGCATTGTGACCGACGCTGACCTGAGCGGCAGTGAGGAGCTTTCCACAGGCACAAGAAGCAACGTTCAGAAGAAGCTTTTTGAACAGCTTTTTCGGTGGCAAGGGGTGACGAGCTTATCACAGACTACGAATACTCCACGATCTATGGCGTGCAGGACGACAGTAACTTTAAACCGAACTACACCCTCACTACTACTAGCGATGTAGCCTTACATGGACTACAGCATAGATGTGACAGACAAGCAGACACTTTATTTTGACTGCTTCGACAAGCTTTCAAAACAGCCTCAGCGAGGATATAAACGGAAAGCTTCATGGTAACAGTGAACGGTCAGGTAAAGCAGATGGATTATCCGTCACAATCGAGCAACGGACTTTTGAAGCTTGGGGGAATTTGAAAATGAACACGTCAACGTGCGTGTGACCTTGAAGAAAAGACATCACAAGCTGCCGTTCCTATGGTGTTTTCGGGCTTCACCACAATGTTCTTGAAAAGGCACTTGAGCAGGCACAGACCGCCGGTCTTACAGACAGTGACGGCAAGCTTTCAGGAAGCGTGAACGCAAAGGCAGGACAGAAATGTGTGCTTCAGATACCATATCAGGAGGGTCTGAAAATAAAGGTCAACGGCAAGGCTGTTTCATATGACAAGGTTTTCGGTGACCTTGTAAGCTTCGACTTGCAGGAGGGCGAGAACACAATAACTGTAACAAGCGTGCCAAATGGCTTTTTATGCAGGTCTTACACTGACTATCGCAGGCATTGCGCTGACAGTAGGATATTTCTTCATAAGAAAGAAACTGAAATTCGGAGAAACTATGGAAGCCGCTGCACTTGTGGCTGTTATCGGTGCGGGAGCTATAGTGGTTATAGTGGTTTATGTTGCAACCTTGCATACTGAATATTTATAGCTGATAATAAAATAGGACAGAACAATAATTCGAACGTCGCATTTCTGTGAAACAGAAATTGAGCCGTTCCCCCTACATAACAAAAACTGCGGATAGCATTTTGTCGTCCGCAGTTTTTATTTTATCCGAATTTACTTATGCTCCTCCAGATACTTTTCAGTATCCATTGGATAGCATTTCAGGTTTGGAAGCTCGTCAAGGGTGAGAACTCTTTCGCTGTTGTAGATCTTGTTCCACTCGTCAAATGTGGTGTACTGATCTGAAAGCTGTTTATCCTTGATACAGAACTCGCCGTTCCATGTACTGAACCACGCCCAGCGTGTGCCGTCGTTGAATGCTCCGTCAGGGTCGAACATCGAGCCGTTCTCTGTCATTGCGATTATCTTTTTTTGTGGATGTGCTTGACTTCACAAGGTCATAATACCACTTCTGTGAAGAGCTGTCCCGCTCTGCAGGATAACAGTCATAGCCCATGATGTCAACATACTCATCACCCGGATACCAGTCAGGATTCTGTGCGTTCCATACCCAGATCAGGTTGTTAAGACCATACTCATTTGTGAACTTGTCATACATGAGCTTCCAAAGCTGGATATAAGCGTCCTTTCCTGCTGAACCCCACCAGAACCATGCGTTGCCAGGATACTTAGGGTCACCTGCCGCCTCGTGGAGAGGTCGCCAAAGTATAGGCACGTTTGCGTCTGCAAGCTCTTTAAGTACCCCCTGCCATATGGTCAAGGTCTGCTATGATAGAGTCGTAACCCTCTTTGTCCTCGCCACTGAGAGCCTTTGCAAGGTCGAAGTCTGTGTATTCAGAATAGAAGCCCTGCCACCATGCTCCGCCGTTCTTTTCCAGGTTTTCTCAGGGGCATACCAATGCCAGCAAAGTGAAACTATTCCGTTTTCATTGTTGTACCAATCCATAGCCTGCAAAGGCATTACATATCTCCGCCGCCTGCACCATGTGCAAGTGCGCTGTTTGAAAAAGATTTAAAACGTCAAGACCAAGTATAGCAGGCGTCTTGCCTGTGTGCTTTTTATCTCCTTGAACTCACGGCTGTCCTTGCCCTCGTTATCTCCTGAAAACTGACCTGAGATAGTATACTTGCCATAAACGTCCGTAAGGAAGTTATAAAGTCTTTTTTGCCTCGTCAGAAGCGTTAGGGTTTGAAAGCTGATTTGATACCTCATACTGTGAAAGGTCGATAGCAGGAGCTGGGGTTATCTTTATCTTGTCAATATAGATATGACCATTGTCGCCCTTTATGCCTACCTTATGAGTACCCTCGTCGATAAGCACATTTTTCAGCCATAGTGTCGCCAAACTCTGGTGTGGTCGATGTGAAGTTTGTGAGCGCAGCACCGTCAACAGTGATAAGATTTGACTGACCCTCGCCGTCTGCCGCCATTGTGAGAGTAATATTATAGCTTCCCTTTGCAGGAAAATCTATCTCGAACTCCACCATATCTCCCGATGAGCCTATGGAAACGAAACCATCGCCAGAAAACTTACCAAGAAAATTCTTATCAAGCACTGCCGCACCTCCCAAAGAGTTCCTTTTTCCGCCTCGGACTCGTAGCTGAAATCCTCAGGAACGTCATACTCTGTCGTTACGTCTGAAATGTCGATGTTGCCCATATCCTCAACGATAGGGGCTGTTGTAGTGGTAGTCTCACCTGCTGACGAGCTGCCTGAGCTGCTGTTTCCTGTGCTGCTGCAGCCTGCTGCCGCACAAGCGATAAGCACTGCCATAACGGCAGCAACTGTTCTTTTTTTCATTATTTCACGCATAATGTTCTCCTTATCATTACTAATTAAAATATTCAAATTTTTATAAAGCCAAGCTTTGCGAAAGTTCTCGCCTTTAGGCTTTATATTCCATACTTTTTAAATATATCATATAAAAAATCATTGTCAATAGCCGTTTTCAATGTTTAACATCGTGTTCAAAATTGATAACGTTTACTTTATTTAAACTAAAAAATATGAACCCATGTGGCATTGGGTTCATATTTTCATATATAAAAAAATATTATTTTCGGAGAAACGTTCTGTATACCCAACGGGTGAATTTTCTAGGAAATATAAACAAGCCAAGTTGGAGAGCGCATGGCATGAAAAAGTCACGGAAGCCCGTATACCCTGAACGGTGTATTATCCACCTCACACGAATGAAAGCCTTTGTATGCTCCCAGCTTTTGCGTGTATCCACAGTATTTTCATCTATGCGGTAGCGCACAAGCACCTCGTCGGTATATTCTGTCCCTTTGCACCATGCTGTAACATTCGTGCGATAAACTCATAGTCCTCGCACATTTTAAGGTCACTGTAACCGCCTATCTTTTTCCGCAAAGGACTTGCGAAAAAGCCACAGACTGCCTGTTGAAAGGGTTGCGTCGTTTGGAATATGAAGCGATATCCTTATGCATGACAGGCACTTTTTTCACCGAAACTACCTCGTCAGTGTCAGTGTCGAACTCCTCCACATATGTGCCGATTATATCAAGCTTAGGCTTCACCGCAAAAGGGTCATCTGCTTCAAGCATCGGTTAGGGGAGAGATATATCGTCGCTGTCCATTTTCACGATATAATCGCATTTACACGCCTTTATGCCCTCGTTGTAAGCCTTTCCAACGCCCACGTTCTCGTCTATCTGAACGATATGGAAAATATGCTTGAACTCGTCCTGAAAAGACTTCACGATAATATTAAGCTCGCAGGTGAGCTTGCCGTCGCACACAAGCACGAAGTCAGAGGGAGGATATGACTGCATGAGCATAGACTCAAGACTCTCGTTAAGGTTCTCTGGAAGCTCACGGTCATACACCGACATAAGCACACTGTATTCAGGCAGCGTACATATTCCAACACGATACGTCATAAGATCCCTCCCCTGCATTATTATCAACTCAATTATACTATAACAGCTCCAAAAAGTCAACTACGACCAACAAAGTATACTATATTATATAGTACAGACCAATACACAAAAAAAAGACCGCCCCATTCGGAACGGTCTTGTAAGCTACTTTGAAAAATTAGCCAAGCTTCTTAGCAAGCTGTGATACCTTTCTTGCAGCGGCATTCTTATGCATAATGCCCTTTTGTGCAAGCCATATCTACCTTCTTGATAGCAGCTCTTACTACTTCTTCCTTGTTTTCTGCATTCTCAGCTACAGCAGCGTCAGCCTTCTTGAGTGCAGTTTTAAGATCAGACTTTACAGCCTTGTTTCTCATTGTCTTAGTGTTGATAACCTTGACTCTCTTCTTAGCGGATTTAATGTTTGGCATACCGACACCTCCCCCCTCATTCTGTATAAATTTGCACTTATTTGCACAAGCTATCCGCAGACTGAGAGGAAATGCGGAAAGCCCTTTTAAACAAGCCTTGTAAAATATTTTACCACATTTCAAAAAAGAAATTGCAAGGGGGTTTACTGAAAAAAATATAGAAATTTTGCGGTCTAAATTGTAGGAACACACAAAAACTTACACGAAGTCACAGAAAGGTGAATAAAATGAGCATTAGAACGGATATAGCGGCGGAGAGCTTTTCTCAGGCAGGCGGTGCGGAAAAAGCTTCAGGGAGTGAAAGTCAAAAAACAAGGTTATCGAAAACGCTAGGCTTGAGGTAACGGACATCACCATAGAAACACAGGAAGCCGCCGAAAAGCTTGGCAGACCTATCGGCAGATACATCACCCTTACCGCCACAGATTCAACATTCGATATGTACAGCGACAGTTTTCGTGAGCCTGCAGAAGTCATAGCAAAAGCCATAGGGGAGCTTTGCGGTGAATGTGAACGTTTTTTTGGCAGTAGGGCTTGGGAACTATGCCCTGACTTCCGACGCTGTTGGCCCTCTTACCGCTGAAAAAGATCTTCGCTACCCGCCACATAAAAAGCCTTGCAAAAGAGATTGATACTGACGATCTGGGCGAGGTCACAGTGATACAGCCAGGAGTGCTTGGAAACACGGGGAATAGAATCCTCAGAGCAGGTAAAAAAGCAATTGCGGAGCGTGTAACACCGCAGGCTATCATTGCCGTTGACGCACTGGCTTGCAGCGAGCTTTCAAATCTTGGCAGGACAATACAGCTTTGCAACACCGGCATTTCTCCGGGAAGCGGAGTCGAAAACGCACGAAAAGAGCTTTCGCTTTCGACCCTCGGGGGTAAAGTGCATTGCCATAGGCGTGCCAACGGTCATAGACCTTTGCACTGCCGCACAGCACATTTTCGGTCAGACCGCACCTGAAAGCTCCGAAAACATCATGGTCGCTCCGAAAACTGCTGACAAACTTTCGAAAACTGTGCAAAGCTCATTGCAATGGGCATAAACCGTGCCGTTCACCCTGCCCTGTCGCAAGAGGACATTCAAACTCTCACCTGCTGACAAAAAGACAGGTGGTACAGTAATGTAAAGCCTGTATACAACAATTGTAAACTTTTTTTATTAATATGTACGAGTGAAATTGCGAAAACGTTTTCTGAAAACGAATACTCACAAAAATTCAACACGCCTTTGTCATAATCAACAAAAAAACGCTTGAGCTTTATATTGCAAAATGCTGATTGACTAAATTTAAACTTTTTGTTATCATTAGTAAGGACGAAAAAAATAAGCGTTATGGCAAGCGTTGTCGGGTAACAATGCTTGTCGATCGTAACAGATGAACGTTTTGGGTAAGGAACATTCGTCTATTATCAAGGAGGTTACTATAATGAAAATGGCAAAGAGAATTTTCGCTGCTGCTTGTGCGCTTTCACTGGCTTGCAGCATGGCTGCTTGCGGCAGCTCATCAAGTGACAGCTCATCTTCCAAGAAGGAAGCTAAGCCTATGACAGATGATCAGAAGGAGCAGGTAAATGCACTTCAGGATAAGCTCCCCTGACATCGAGCTTTCAAACAAGACTATCAAGTGGATGGCTCACTATGACATCAACCCTATTGATGGTAAGTCAGAATCACCTGCTGCTATCTCACTTTTCCAGACTAAGTACGGTGGAAAGATCGAGTACGTTCAGACAACTTGGGATAACAGATATACTGATCTTGCAAAGGCAGTTATGGCTAACGACTCACCTGACTTCTTCCCTGCTGACGACATGGACGCATTCCCTAAGGGTGCTATCAAGGCCATGTTCGAGCCTATCGACGATGTAGTTGATTTCAGCTCAGACATCTGGTCATCATCACAGACACTTAACGATTCATTCGTATTCAACGGCAAGCACTATGTAGCTGCTATCGACGTAAGACCACAGTATGTTTGTACATACAACACAAAAGACAATATCAGACTTTTGGCTATGACGATCCTGCTGAGCTTTACGCTAATGACGAGTGGACATGGAGCAAGTTCACAGAGATGTGCCTTGACTTTGCAGACTCTGAAGCTGACAGATATGCTCTTGATGGTTACTGGTACGGCAAGGCTCTTAACGATACTTGCGGTTATCCACTTATCGGTCTTGAGGGACGGCAAGCTTGTAAACAACATGGGCAAGGCTGAAGTTGGCACAGTTCAGGATCTTATGTACAACCTTGAGAAGAACAACGTTGTATTCGACAGATCAAGCAACAACTGGAAGACAAGAGGTGACGGAGCTAACGGTGAAGGTCTTGGTTCACAGCTCACACTGTTCATTCCTATCGGCACATGGGCTCTCGAGGATACTCCTGAAAAGACTAAGACATTCGGAAGCGTCAAGGACGGCGAGGTTATGTTCGTTCCAATGCCAAGAATGGACGATTCTGACAAGTACTATGTATCTACAGTCGTAAACGGCTATCTCCTCTGCAAGAACGCTCCAAACCCAGACGGCTTCAATGCGTTCGTAAACTGCTGCAAGGTTGCAAACTCTGAGGTACAGAACATCACAGAAGAACAGCTCAAGAACGACTACGGCTGGACAGACGATATGATCGAGATGCGTAAGACAATTTACGATCTGGCTAGACAGAATCCTGTATTTGACTTCCAGGACGGCGTATCTGCTGAGCTTTCAACACTTATGCAGACAGTAAACCAGGCTACAATGATAACAGGCGGCGGAGCTACTACATGGACAGAGTGCGTTGCTGAGAACCAGAAGGCTGTTGATTACATCATCAAGGAAGCAAACGCTAACGTTGCTGAATAATTCAGTATTTTCAAGCGGGACGTTCATTCGTCCCGCTTTTTTATTGCCTTTGTATTTGTCACGAATTTGTTAAATATATTTGTACGCAAAATGCACAATATAAAATACATAAATTTGTGCAAGAATTTTACGGATTTTTATGTACAAATCACAAAAAATATGCTATAATAAATACACGTTAAAAAAGAATATATCAAAGAAGGGAGATATGTTTTATGAGATCGATTATTACTATCAGCCGTGAATTTGGCAGCGGAGGACGTGAAATAGGCAAGAAAGCTTGCTGATGATCTGGGCATACCTTTCTATGATAAAGAGCTTTTGGAAATGGCTTCAAAAAGAGAGCGGTATATGTCAGAGCTTTTTGTTAAGAACGATGAGTCCTATACTAACAGCTTTTTTCTCACTGGTCATGGGTAATTACCCCTGTGCAGACGGCAGGATCAATCCTGATATGCCGCTAAATCACAAGATATTCTTGGCTCAGTTTGAAACTATCAAGAACATTGCAAAGAAGGGTCCTTGTGTTATTGTAGGACGTTGTGCTGACTATGTTCTGAAAAATGAGCCTAATATTATCGACTTCTTCATTTCCGGCAACACTGCCGAAAAAGAAAAAGCGTATCCTTGAGAGATACGATATTGAAAAAAAAAACAAAGCTGAGGACTTTATCCGCAAGACTGATAAGCGGAGAGCTTCATACTATAATTATTACACCGACATGAAATGGGGCGAAGCAAAGAATTATGACCTTTGTATCAACTCGTCCAAAACAGGCGTTGACGGTGCTATCAAGCTTATGAAGGCTTATATCGAAATAAAAGAAGCCAACGCTGATAAATAGGAATTTTTCGTTTTAATTCATTTTACTTTCCTTACTACGAAAGAGGGCTGACCATAGGGTCGGTCCTTTTCCGTTTTATGAGGAGTTTTATTACTCCAGCTTAAACAAAGTGTAACCAATATGTTATTGACAATAACAAGCAAATATATTATACTGTATAAAAGGGCAGAAGTCCGACAAAAAAAAAAAAAATACTGCAAAAGGAGAAACAGAAAATGGCTGAAATAAAAGTTATCACTATCGGCAGACATTATTGCGCAGGCGGTTCGACTATCGGTAAGCTTGTGGCTGAAAAAGCTTTGGTATCCCATGCTATGACAGAGATAATCGACATGGCGGCACAAAAAGCGGCATTGCAATGAGCGAGATACAAAAATACGAGGAAGCCGCTCTGAGCATTCTCAAAACACCGATAAATCTGTTTTCAAAGGAGAAAGAGTATCCTATAACAGAGAAGATATTCGCCGCTGAAACAGAGGTAATAATGGAAAGCTTGTTTCAAAGCGGGAAACTGCGTTATCGTGGGCAGATGTGCAGATTTTATACTGAAAAACAAAGTCAAGACGCTGAATGTCTTCATTAATGCAAGCTTTGAGAAGCGTCAGGAGTGCGCAATTGAGAAGCACAACATCTCCGAGGACGAGGTGGAAGCAAGGCTCAAAAAGTATGACAAAAAACGTGCCGACTATTACAACTCCAACACCAACAAAAAAAAAGTGGGGAGATATTTCTAGCTATGATATGTGCCTTGACAGCGGCAAGCTTGGCTACGAAATGTGCGCCGAGATAATTGCTGACACTGTGAAGCTTTCAAGGGAGAAAAAGGGGCAATATTTTATTGGGAGCGATAAAAAATGTCAAAGGATAAGGAAGTCAAGACCAACGCCATGCGTATTCTTGACAGAAATAAGGTAAAAAATACAAGGTCAACACATACGAATGCGACGAGTTTATCGACGGCATAACATTGCAGATATGCTCGGTCAGCCATATGAAAGTCGTTTCAAGACCCTTGACAGTGGGAAAAAGCGGAAATTACTATGTTTTTATCCCTATCGCAGAGGAGCTTGACATGAAAAAAGGCGGCAAAGTCTGTGGGCGAAAAGTCGGTGGAGATGTTCCATGTGAAGGATATAAACTTCTGTTACGGGCTACATTCGTGGTGGCTGTACACCCCTTGGCATGAAAAAAAACAGTACATGACGAGTTAAAGTTGACAGCTCTGCGGAGCAGTTCGAGGAGATAAAACGGCAAGCGGCGGACGTATCGGGTCGCAGATAATGCTTTCTCCGAAAGACCTTATCAAGGTCACAAGGGGTAAGTTTGAGAGCATAACAATGAGTGAATAGGGCAAAAAAGGGCTGTAAAAAAACGCATTAAAAAAGACTGCAACCACCCTTAAAAGGGTAGGAAAAGCAGTCTTTTGTGGTATAATAAATTTGATGAAAAAATACCAACAAGAATATAATACACCATATCAATTAAAATTTTCCTATAGAAATTGAAAAAAATTATTGAAACAACAGATCCGGTATATACATTTTGTGAAGTTATTGATCATATTGACCCTAAAATAAATACCCGACGACTGAGGAACGCAGGACAGGCAGACCAAGATATGATGAAAAAACTTTGCTAAAAATAATACTGTTCACATTCATGGAAAATGGCTATGAATCATTAAGAAAAAATAGAAAAAAAGCTGTGCAAAACAGATATCCGCTTTATGTGGTTATTACAGGGACGAACCGCCGCCAAAACCATATGACGATAGACAATTTTATGAACAATGTGCTTAACGGAAAAATAGAAGAGATATTCGCTGACATCAATGCTTACATATTTGAACAAGAAAACGTAGATATGGATCATGTTGTACATAGACGGAACAAAGATCACAGCCAACGCCAACAAATACAGTTGGGTATGGAAAAAGAGCTGTGAGAAAATCGCGTGAAAGTATTTGCAAAGATAACAGAACTGTTAAGTGGAGATAAATACAAGAATAGCCGCATTTGGTGTGAAATTTGGAGTTCGCGAAGAATATGCCATCGAATATCTCGAACAGATATTGAAGCAATATATACAGCTTTGCGGTTTTGATCCTGCTTCTGCTGTCGGGGGACGTGGACATCATAAAACTTCAGAACAGCGATATTATGATAAGCTTACAAGTTACATTGCGAGACTAAAAAAGTATGCAGAGCACATAAAAATATGCGGCAATGAACGAAACAGTTATTCCAAAACAGACCATGATGCAAACATTTATGCGTATGAAAAAAGATCATATGGGAAACGATCAACTGCTCCCTGCGGTTACAACATACAATTTCATGACGTAAAGCGCATGCTGCCCCGGATATGGATTGCTCAAAGTCATTATGGAAAATTCCACAGAATATAAGTGAAAGCATCCTTGAATAGTCCAGTTACCGGACGGCTATGGGAGGAAGCTTCAACAACTATCTGTACCAAGTAGCTGGAATCATTTGAATGGGAAAATACATGAAATTTCACCATGTATGAAAAGAAAGCAAGAATATAATGATCCATACAGAGCAGTGAATTTCCGCCGCATAGATAAAAAATGGTGATTCAGTGTCCCAACAACAAAAAAATTCCATTACGCTTACAGCAGACCATAAAACAAATATGGCGAACAGAAATAGCCTGATCAGAAGAATGTGCAAACTGTTCTCATAAAGAAAAGTGTGCTGCAAATGCAAGGAAATCGCGTATAAGCCTCGCATTAAATGAAGAATTGACCGCGTATCACAAAGAAGTTTTTGGACACCCACTGTGGTATCTATGGAGCGCTTTCTCAGAACGAACAGAAGACTCAATCTGAAGGTGCAAATGGTATCATCAAGTGGAATCGGTCATACACTAGAGTTGCAGACGTGGGCTTAAATGCCATGAATTTAGAAATTGCGATGATTGCTGTGGTTTTAATCTGCATACTCCACTTGAAAGCCTGCAATAAAA
>VOFK01003125.1_pt1 | contig 30627 bp, 50 predicted proteins | sample 5384121 | NCBI WGS metagenome assembly VOFK01 (sample SAMN12384730, study PRJNA508395) | human gut metagenome | isolation source: healthy gut J | host: Homo sapiens | reverse complement strand
TGTACACAAGCAGAATTTTTTTGAAACAGATATTCCTATTATAATTGCCGGAATAAAAAGATTGGGAATTTAATAACTTTATGGGTGCATATTCGCAAGGAATTTTAGATAAAGCAAATGTAGTAATTAATTTCTTCCCCAAAAAAAGAACAGTCAGATTTACAAAATGCTTTTTTCAGATTTAAAAATATTTTTTTGCGGATTATGCACCTGAAGTATTTGAACCAATACCAAATATTTCAATGTACAATCAAATTATAAATACAAGTCTATCGGAGGTTTAATTTAATGAAAAGTATAACAAATATTTTTAAAAACAAAATTGTTGTTGCGGTCATATGTTTTTTGTAATTGCAATGATAATCGCATTTATCATTGTACCGTCAAAGAACCATGACGGTGAACGTGTGAATGTTATTAAAAGTAACTAAGACTATATCAGCGAACACAAAAAAATAACAGATGATATGCTGAAAGAAGTTAATGTTGAATATGACAGTGTCCCAAGTGAAGCAATAAGAAGTAAGAGCGATATTGTAGACAAATACGCTAAGTCAACAATATATCCATCGGATTTTATAACACAGGAAAAATTAAGTGTTATTGATACTTCGAGTAATTTGTATTCATTAAAAAAAGACGGAGAAACTGCTGTCAGTGTTACAATGAAAACTTTTATCAAAGTCAGTGAGTGGTAAAATTTTTAATCGGTGATGCAGTTCAACTATACGGATATGACACACAGGAAAAAAGAAATCAATCCAGATAGCGGGCAATGGTACTTTGAAGTTTTGGCGATTGATAATGCCAAAAAGCGAAAATGTATCCGGTGCAAACTTAAATGAACTTTCAGACATTGTTCCGGCGTCTATTACGGTGAAAGCAACATCAGAAGAACAAGTAAAAAGTATTGTGAATATGGAAAACAATAACGACGTTCAGGTTGTATTTGCCGGACGTGGTGAAGAAGCAAAAAAAAGCTACTTAACAGATAATCATGGAGGTAAGAAAATGAACGGAAAGATTATTGCGGTATGCGGTGGAAATGGTGTGGGAAAATCAACAATATGCACTAATTTTTAGCGACAGTCTTGAGTGAAGATAAGATAGTAATATTATTTGCTCCACGAACAGACTATCCATCAATTCAATCTTTTTTTGATATGAATATTGCAGAAAATAAAAACTTAAAAAAAATTGTATGATGATATGTCTATTGAAGAATCAGTCGATATAAAAAGAATATCTCGTACAGTATAAAAAATAGCAATATATTTATTTTATCTGCACCTGATACAACCAATGTATTAACATTCGCAGATAATAAAATATTGCCGGAGCAGAATAAATGTATAAATATGCTGATAGCACTTCAAAGAATGTGCGACTATCTAATTATTGATTGTGATACCAATGTAACAAATCATGTATCTGCGTGGGGGGCTTAACTATGCTGACATAGTAATCAATGTTATGAAACCTACACAACAGGGTTTACGAATAGCAAATGCTTATCAGGGATATTTCAGTGAAATATGGCGAGGCAAAGTAGTCAACGTTGTAAATGCCGACAAGAATTATATAGGTATATCAGATTTTGAAAAAAGCATTAGATGTGCCGGTAAAATTTGATGATAGAACTTCCGTATGATGAACAGGTTGAATTATTCGAAAATACTGGAGTGCCGATAATTAATGAATATCATAAAGTCAAGCTATTTGCGGCAATTATAAAAAAAAAGCGCTTATGGAACTGGTTGATATAATCTTAACAGATAATGAGGAATAAAGGAGATTTAAAATGGAAGGTATAACTAACGAATTAATAATTAATGCATTGTCGCAGGATACAGAAAGTATAAATAATGAATTTATGGCACAGGTAGCGTCATCGGGAATGGAAAGTATGATAATAAAGGCATTGCTACCTGTAATAGCTATTATGGCGGTGATTGTCGCTATAAACTATATCTTATCGGCAATAGGATATGTAAAGATATTTCAGAAAGCAAATATTGATAATCCGATTGCTAAGGGAATGATACCATTATGGAATACGTTTACTGCGTTTCAAATGACAGATAACTTAAATATGTTTTGGATATTAATTGAGTTTCTGTAGTAAGTTCAGTAATATCAACTATTCCGGTAATATCGTCATTAACTATTGTTGGTTCTGTATCTGCATTATACATTGTAATACTTCAAGAACATAAGCTATCTAAAGCATTTGGGCATGGAGCAGGATATACAGTTGGTTTAGTTCTACTACGAATCGATATTTATGTTGATTTTAGGTTGTGGCAGTTCGCAAATATGAAGAATAGGTAGGATATTAACGGTGACATTTGAGTTGCCGTTGTTTCTATTATTAAAATTAAAGAGGGTGATAGTCAATGAATGAAAATATCACATTGAGAGGAGGTGAAATTCGTGAATAAGGTAGAACTAATAGGACGTCTTGGCACATGACGCCGAAATGCGTCAAACTCCGAACGGTGTTTCGCTTGCGAGATTTTCAATAGCAGTAACACGACGATTCAAAAAATTCAAACGGTGAATATGACGCAGATTTTATCAACTGTGTTGCATGGCGTCAGACAGGAGAATTTATTGCAAAAACATTTTCAAAAAAGGCGGTATGATTGCAGTAGTCGGAAGTATCCAATCAAGAAGTTGGGATGGCAACGATGGTAAAAAGCAATATGCAACAGAAGTTGTGGTTGATGAAGTATATTTCACCGGAGCTAAAAAACAAAATAACAATAATCAACAGCAAACACCACCGCAGGATAATTCAGATTATTATCCTGATCCTGATTTCCCTGAATTGGATTATCCTGATGAATCGGTTTAACGTTACAATAAAAAAAATGTGAGGAAGTGATATAGTTGGACGTACAAAGTTATATGTACGACATGAGTCGGCAAGTGAATAAAAAAGAAAACGATGAACAAACACCGGAAAGAAAAGATTGAAAAAAAATCATATAATGATATTTTAGAATATGTCAGAAAAGAAATATCAAAAAATCACGCCAGTGAACTTGCAGAAATAATTACCGATCCGGAAGCTCAAGTTGTACTTCGTGACCGAATTGTTCATTATCTAAATGCCGGAAGTTTTACTTGTGCTGAAGATATGAATTTTCAGCAACTTGTGAACAAAATTCATGAGGATATGTCAAGCTTTTGGTGTCATTACACAATACATATATGACAAAGATGTTGAGGAAATCAACATCAATGCATGGAATGATATTGAGGTTATTTATCCTACCGGACTTGTAAAAAGCTTGATGAAACGTTTGCTTCACCGCAACAAGCAACAGATATAGTGCAAAAAATGTGTGCCTATGGCGGTATTCGTCTTGATGAATCACAACCCGTTCAAGATAGTTATATTTCAAAGGGTGTACGTTGCAGTGCTATTATGCGTCCTGTTGTGGATAGAGAAATAGGTGTATCAGCGTCAATACGTCGTCAGAAAACAGTTGCAATTACTCACGATAATCTGCTTAAAAGCAATACTGCATTAGCCGAAGAACTTGATTTTTTGACTATATGCGTGAACAGTGGTGTATCAGTCGGTTATGCCGGCGGTACAGGAAGTGGTAAGACAACTGATATGGGCGTTCTCTGCTTAAAAATATTCCGTATGATAAACGTATTTATAGTATTGAGGATAGCCGAGAGTTAGACCTCATTGCAAAAGACGATAACGGTAAAGTATTAAATCGTGTTATTCATACGGTAACACGTCCACACGAAGATCCTAAAAAGTAATGTGGATGCAGAGTTACTTTTAAAGGAAGCATTAAGACAACACCCGGACATTATCGTTCCGGCGGAAATGCGTGGAAGTGAGGCATGGACTGCGGTAAACGCCGGATTAACAGGTCATACGATTGTTACTTCGGTTCATGCAAATTCAGCCGAAGAGGCATACGAACGTATCTTCATGTTATGTCTTGAGAAAAACGCAAATATGACTGAAAAAAATGTTAATGCGTCAGATATTAAAAAGCATTTCCGGTTATGGTATTCAAAAAACAGCTTAGTGACGGCTCAAGAAAGATTATGTCTATCGTTGAAGGTATTGATTATGTAGACGGAAAAATTCAGTTTAACACATTATATCGTTTTCAGAAAACCAACGAATATATGGATGACAATATGAAATTGCACATTGATGGATTTCATAAAAAATAAACTGTATATCCGATAGGTTGGCATTGAAATTGTATGAAAACGATGTTGACGAAACTACTATAAAAAAGTATGCTCGTTCTGATTGGTCGGCTGCTACCGCCTATGAAATATACGAAAGAGGTGAAGTGAATGGTACTGCTTAGAATATTGACATCTGTTTTCATATTTTTCGGCTTGTATTTTATTTGTAGAGCTATCTTCGGTGATAAGTCTATAAAATCTAACAAGTGGAAACAAAAACAATCACCTCAAGCAATACTTAATGCAAGAAAAGAAATAATAACGGGTAAGAAATTATCCAAATTTGAAAAATTCAAAGCCAATGCAGAAGAAGTACTACGACTATCAAATACAAAATGACGTGGGAGCAGTTTGAACTGCTTGATGTACTTTTTTGTATTGCAGTAGGTGTTGTGATAGGCTTGATATTCAACAATGTTATTCTTTCTGTCATAATGGGTGGCATAATGGCATATATGCCGTTAGTTGTACTCAAAATGAAACAGCATAAGTATTCTGTTTATCTAAATGAACAGTTGCAGTCGGCACTTAATACTGTTACTACGGCATATTTGAAAAATGATGATATTAACCTTGCAGTAAAAAGAAAATCTGCACCGTATAGATGAACCGCTCAATACCATCTTTCGTGAGTTCATCGCTATGAATACTTTTATTGATAGTGATATTGTAAAGAACATAAAAATCATGAAAGAAAAAAATAAACAACGGATATTTTCACGAATGGTGCGATTATCTTATGTTGTCCCAAAAAGATAGAAACATGAAGTATGTTCTGCTTACCATTGTAAGCGAAATATCAGAAGCAAAAAAATATGCAACAAGAATTAAATACTGCAATGTTCAATATCTATAAGAATTTGCTATGGTTGCAGGATTAGTGATATTTATAGTACCGGGAGTTATTAATTGTTAAATACAGATTGGTATGGTTACTTAGTTAATACCGGAGTTGGTAAATTTGTTGTAGCTTTATCTTATTTGGTTACGTTCTTATCTTTCATACATGTCGTGAAAGTAACTCAACCGACTAACGAAATGTAGGGAGGATGTAGAAATGTTTCTTATAATTGTAATAGGGCTGATAGGTTTTGGTTTTGTATGAACTTGTTACAACTGTATACACAGTTCCGAATGGCCAAACCAAAAAATCAATTAAAAGATTGACACAGCAAAAAAGTTATCGGAAGACCTTAGAGAATTTTTTGTTGATCCAATTTCGAAGGTTATTTTAAAATTTATAAAAATGGACAGAATTGCAAGAGAAAAAAAAGAAAAGACCTTTTGAGAGTAGGTATGGATATTACACCTGAAAAAATATTATGCGGACGCAATAGTTATATCATTATGGATATTATGTTTGGGAGCCTTATTTATATTAATAGGATTTCCTCTTTTTTTTGTTATTTCTGTTATACTCTCGTTTGCATTGTTTTTCAATAATATTGAAGTAGTCAATAAAAAATTAAATTTATAAATCAAGCAATAACAAGAGATTTACCTAAGTTTGTAATGATATATGACCATGCAAGAGGAGATAACGTACAACTTGTCGATATTATAGAAAAATATCGACAAGCAGCTTGTGAGGAATTTCAATATGATCTTGATTTGTTGATTGTTGATTTAAAAACAAGTAGTGAAGAGGCTGCGTTAATATCGTTTTCTGAGCGTACTAATATTCAAGAATTGAGTAATTTTGTGAATATATTACTTGGAAGTATAAAGGGCGATGATGTAAGTACAGCTATTAAACTTACGGAACGAGAAATGGAGGTAATTAGAAGAGAAGAAAAAAAAATAGAAAGATACTTGCTTTGCCGGATAAAGTTAGAATGGCTATAGTTGCAACAGGAGTGATGGCTGCAATAGTAGCCGTAACACCAATTATTATGGATACAGTAAAAAGGTATATCAATGTTTAAATAAAAAGGAGAAATGATTATGAAAGTTGAAAAAAGTTTTAAGTTTAAAAAAGTAAGGCGGAAATAAAGCTAAATAATCTGAAAAATGATTTGTTAAGACAACAAAAAGAAGGAATATCAGGGTTTGTTGTATCATTGTTGCTCATTTTGGCGGCAATAGTTGTAGGTGCAGTATATATGAAACTGGCGAACAAAGGAATGGAAACCATATTCCAAGATATGATTAATCGTATAATTAACGGTTTTAAGGAATAATTAACGGTGAAAAATATGGCTAAAAATTTTGCAAAAAAGAAAAAGGAAGTATCGCAATATGGCAGATATTTGAGATTATTCTGTTTGCGGCGCTTGTTTATACATTCATAACATTATGGCCCGTTTTTCTGCAAAAAGCAAAATGTCGATTACATAGCTAAAACAATGGTGCGTGCGGTTGAAACAAACGGTCGTATTGATTCATCAATTACAGATTTACAACATGAGTTGGAAAATGATTTCGGTGTTGAACTTGATGATGTAAGGTGGACAACTCAATATGTTCCGGGAACGAATAAAATTCAAATTAAAAAGTAAATTTGAATTAACAGTTACCGACCACGCAACAATACGTATTATGAATCCTACATTTGGTGATCCTCTTGATATAAATGTACCTATGTCAAAAACATTGGTAGGTGTATCACAGGTGTTTTTGGAAGTAGGTGATACAATGCAATATAAGAAAAAAAAAGCATTTTCAGGTATAGGTTTTATATTGGCTATATTTATGTTTGGTATAGCATTGTTTATAACAATGGAATACTATCATATATTCACTACAAAAAAGAAAGTTTGATATTGATGTATCACGAGCATTGAATATATCTGTTGACCTTGCAATGCAGGATATAGACTGGATTCAACATAATTCTGTTATGGATACGACAAAAAGCGGAAAAGGAATTTAAAAGCTATTTAATAAATGATATGGGACTAAACAGTAATTACGAAAAGTATGATTCTAATGGTGAATTTTTGTATCAAATAATCATTGATGAAACAAAGATTCAAAGAACACCCGCTAAATTTAAAGTGAGTGGAAGAATACGAATGAAACCCGTAACAGTACGAAGTATCTTGCCTGAAACATTTGATGTTCCATTTTCAGAAGAATCAAAAAATACACGATATGATGATTAAACAAGGAGGTGCAGAGTATGAATACAATGGTTGTTAATTGCTATGCCGGACCGGGTGCAGGTAAAACTACTTGTGCTTGGAAGTTGCGTCACAACTCAAGAAAAAAAGGTATTAATACCGAATATGTTTCAGAGTATGCCAAGGAACTGGTTTGGGAGGGAAAATATGATGTACTTGAAAACCAAGAACATCTTTTTTTTGCAGAACAAGCCAAACGTCTTGAAAGACTTCGTGGAAAGGTAGAAGTTATAGTAACAGATTCGCCGATTTTGATGAGCCACATTTATGGCCGAAACAACAGTACGGATTTTACAATGCGTATCGATGATGAATATAAAAAAGTATTATAACTTCAATCTTTTTATAAAACGTGGTGATACATTTCAGCAAGCCGGACGCATTCAAAATCTTGAAGAAAGTAAGGCACTTGACAGAAAGATAATGAATATGTTAAAAGAGAAAAAATATTTATTTTGGTGTATATTCACACGAAAATGTAAAATATATTTCGGATAACATAATTAAAAATTTGCAAGCAGTCAGAGAAAAGCCTGAAATTGAAATTAAAGCTACCCGACATTAAAAGATGCCGCATTATATGATAAGTTATACGGTAAAGAAATAGTAAAAGGATACTATATTACCGATAGCGTGACACTGAATGATGATACATTTGTTATGGGATATAATCCAAATGCACCACAACCGTATGTAACGTGGTTAAAATCAGGGGATAATTTTATTCAATGGGACATTACTTCGATAATGAGTTAAAAGCTAAAAGTGTAATCTGTTGGAACGTGCGGAGAAAAATTTGGATTATGTAAAAGATGTATTCATCAATAATATCGAAAGCGATATATCTGAAGGACAAGCTATTGAACCAAAAGATTATGAATTCTATAAAAACACTGGTATCAGAGTCTAAAACTGATATGAATGAAACTGAAAAATACTATTGTGAGGCAGTTAATGATCCGAATAGGTGTATGCAAACAGTTGAAGAAAAAAACCATGGGTGATTAAATATGTCGGAGAACAAACACCTGAATTGTGTATGGCAGCGGTACAAAATGACGGTATGGCACTTGAATATGTCAGAGAACAAACACCTGAATTATGTATGGCGGCAATACAAGATAATTTCAGAGCAATTCGTTTTGTAAAAGAGCAGACACCGGAGTTGTGTATGGCAGCGGTACAAAGAAAGTGCTAAGGCATTGCAGTATGTAAAAAGAACAAACTCCTGAAATGCTTATTACCGCAATGAAACACGACATTAGAGCAATCAATTATGTTTCAGAAAGATTGTGAAAATTCACTTATAGATAAAGTTGAAAAAAACAATAGCTAACGGACAAGCAGTTGATCCTGTTGAATACAATGTGTATAAAGCCTTAACAACAGAGTGTGAAGAATTTAATTCAGAAGTTGATATGAATGAAGATTTTGAGATGTGAAAGGAAGATGAAAAATGAAGAAAGTGTATAAAAAGTATTTTAGCGGCAACCATAGCACTATCGACAACGATGTCGATAGTAACAGGATTTGCGGCAAACAACGACAAAGAAAAAAAATCAAGAAAATAATTCGGCTATAACATATAATGCCGGAAACGAGATTAAACCTGATGTACAAGTTTTAAGCGATAACGGTACACAACTTACAAAAAGGTGTGGATTATGATTTATCTTATGAGAACAATGTAAATGTCGGTAAGGCTACGGTCAATATTACATTCAAAGGCAATTATGAAGGTACAAGAAGTGTAAACTTCAATATCATTGCCAAAAAGCACTATCAAACGATTTGATTGATATATCGGAAACACCGGCACAAACATACACAGGAAGTGCCATTACACCAACACCAACAATTAAATTTGGTGATGTCACCCTTGTTAAGGACAAGGACTATACATTGTCATATACGGACAATGTAAATGCCGGTAAAGCAAAAATCAATGTATCGTTCATCGGCAACTATTCCGGTACGGCTTCAACGACTTTTTGATATTATAGCGGATGTACTTAATCAAGAGAAAGTAAGTATATCAGAAACAGCTGCACAGACTTATACCGGAAGTGCAATTACACCTACACCGACAATAAAATACGGTGAGGTCACATTGGTTAAAGATAAAGATTATAATTTGACTTACACCGATAATGTAAATATCGGTACTGCCAAGATTAATATAACATTTATTAATAACTACTCAGGTACGGCAGAATCAAGTTTTAATATCATACCGGATGTACTTAATCAAGAGAAAGTAAGTATATCAGAAATAGCAAAGCAAAAACGTATACAGGAAAAGAAATTACACCGGCGCCGACAATAAAATACGGTGATGTTACTTTAGTAAAAAGATAAAGATTATACATTAACATACGCCGATAACGTAAATGTCGGTACTGCTAAGGTAATATTGCTTTCATAGGTAACATTCCGGTACGGCATCAACAAGTTTCGAGATTACTGCAAGAGTAGTTGCTGAGGACGATAAAACAATTATAATTCAAGCAATTCCGAACCAAACATATACCGGCAGTGAAATTAAGCCTGAACCGGTAATCATTGATAAGAACAGATAAAATAAGATGAATTTAAAGGAAGGGGGTAATGGCAGTGAAAAATAAAATAACTGCTGTTATAACGGCATTTGTTTTGTTGTTCAGTAGCTTGAGCTTTACAGCAATGGCAGACGAAACAAATACAGTAACACCTATACCTACAATAACACCTGCTCCGACAGATGATATTAATATAACTGTTGACGGAAAAACATTAGTTAAAGATGTGGATTATAAATTAACATATCGTGACAACATAAATGTTGGTACTGCAACGGTAGTGGTTTACTTTCATCGGCAATTACTCTGGACAAAAAGAAAGAAACATTTAATATTGTACGAAAGAAATCATCATCGTCATCTTCATCCAAAAAAGGACAATACCAAAGTTGAAGTAATGCAAGATAATAATGTGCTACTTACAACAGAAACAAGCGGTGATGTAAATGTAACTATACCGAAAAAATATTGAATATAACAGTGTGTATAAAGTAATTGTTACTGTAAAAGGCGTAGCTCAAGCATACAAGGATGTTGAAATCAAAGACAAATATGGCAGAACATTAAGAGGAAGAACAGATAAAAACGGTGTTGCATATTTACAGGTTGTATCGGATGAAACACCAAAGCCGGCTGTGGCAATAACGCCAACACCGACAGCACAATCATCAGAAATACATAAATCATATATTTCAGGATATGACGATAATACATTCCGCCCTGATGGCAATATAACAAGAGCCGAAACTGCGGCTATGTTATATAGAGTATTAACTAATACGAAATCAGGTGAATCAATTAGCTTTTCTGATATAAAAGAAAGTGCGTGGTATTATGAGTCTGTAACTGCAATGAGTAAAGCGGGAATTATAAACGGATATACAGACGGAACATTCCGTCCGGATAATCCAATAACAAGGGCAGAATTTGTTACGATGATAATGCAGAATAAAACATTAACCGAATTTGATAAAATACCGTTTACAGATGTAAAATCAGATTTGTGGAGTGCAAAATATATTTATTCGGCATATAAAGCAAAATATATAGACGGATATGACGATAATACATTTAAACCGGATAATCTGATAACAAAGAGCGGAAGCTGTTAAGATAATTAACAGCATTCTCGGCAGAACGGATTACAGAAATGAAAAAAAAATCCGTTTACTGATGTAAAAACATCTCATTGGGCATATAAACAAATTCTTGAGGCAGCAATAGAACATACAAAATAAAATGCAAAGGGAGGAATACCTCCCTTTTTGCGTTTAGAAAGGAGAATTTATAATGAAAAAACTATAAAAAATATATTTGGTTTAATTTTCATAACCATAATGTTATTATCGGTAAGTGTGGCAAATGCAGATAACGATTTTGGAATTTCATTATTTTCAGGAACAAGTTCTTCTGATTCTAATTCGATACCGGGAACTTCAGATTTGTATTATTCATTTGAAGATGGTGTTTGTCTATTTATGGTTCTGGAAAAGTACCGGCAAATTTATCAGCAACATGGACAAATTCAAAAACGGTTGAGTTTAACCCGAATGAAGTAACTGAAATAATCATCGAAGAAGGAATAACAGGAATTAATGACAGATTAACAAGATCATTTAAAAATGCTATTAGTGTAACATTACCAAGCTCACTTGAATATATAGGTGAAAAAACTTTTTTATTGTTTTATGAAACTCGAAACTGTTACAATACCTGATAACAGCAAATTAAAATACGTATATACAAGTGCATTTGAAAAATGTACATTACTAAAAAGCATTAATCTGCCAAAAGGATTGAATCAATTTATTCACGAGCATTTATAAGCTGTTCCAATTTGACTAACTTGACACTTCCAAGTACATTAACACGAATTGATGAGACAGCATTTTCTGCCGGTCCAAGATTTAAAAACAATGAATTAACTGTTGCTAAAGGTGTTACAACAGTAACGTCACGTTCATTTGATAACATAAAAGATTTAAAAACTATTAATGTTGAAAAGGGTGTAACAACAATCGAAAAATATGCTTTTTGCTGATAATGATAGTTTAACGAGAGTAAATTTACCTTCAAGTATAACAAGTGTTGCAAATACAGCTTGTAAATATTATAACGAAGAAAAAATATTCGACTTGTGACATTTATATAGATAAATATAAAGGTTCAATTCCTTGTTATTCAAATTGGGGAACAACAGGTACTATCTATTGGAAAGCAAGAGATTTCAAAAATACAACGGATAATGCCGTTGTTATAAGTAATATTACAGATCAAACATATACAGGTTCACTTATTGCTCCTAATATTACTGTTAGTTGTAATGATGTTGAACTTGTAAAAAATACGGATTATACAGTATCATACAGCAACAATAAAAATGTAGGTACAGCAACAATATCAATTACAGGTATTGGAGATTATACCGGCACAATTACAAAGAATTTTTAATATTGTTGCAAGAGATATTTCGGATACAACTATCGGAAGTATACCAAATCAGACATACACAGGTAATTCAATTTCTGCATTACCGGTTATAACCTATAACGGACAACATTAACAAAAAAGGGACTGATTATACGCTAACATATTCCAATAATGTTAATGTAGGTACAGGAACTGTTACAATAACAGGTAAAGGTAATTTTAAAGGAACAACGTCTAAAACATTTAGTATATCAGCACGAGCAATGTCTGACACAAGTGTAGCTAATGTAAGTTCACAAACATATACAGGTAATGGTATTTCGCCATTGCCTACAATCACATATATAATAACAAAACGCTAAAAAAGGATACTGATTACACATTAAGTTATTCAATAATATTAATGCCGGAACAGCAACAATAACAATAACCGGCAAAGGTAATTTCACAGGAACAACGTCAAAAACATTTAGTATATCAGCACGAGCAATGTCTGATACAAGTGTGGCTAATATAAGTTCACAAACATATACAGGTAACGTTATTTCGCCATTGCCTACAATCACATATAATAATAAAACGCTAAAAAAAAAGGATACTGATTACACCTTGAGTTATTCCAATAATATCAATGCCGGAACAGCAACAATAACAATAACCGGCAAAGGTAATTTCGCAGGAACAACGTCAAAAAAACGTTTAGTATATCAGCACGAGCAATGTCTGATACAAATGTGGTTAATATAAGTTCACAAACATATACAGGTAACGTTATTTTGCCATTGCGCCTACAATCACATATAATAATAAAAAACGCTAAAAAGATACTGATTACACCTTGAGTTATTCCAATAATATCAATGCCGGAACAGCAACAATAACAATAACCGGCAAAGGTAATTTTACAGGAATGACATCAATAACATTTATAATTACACAAAAAATCAGCAGAAAAACTTAACATATCAGAAATAGCAAATCAAATTTATACGGGCAAAAAAAAAAATTAAGCCGAATGTTGTTATTACAGATACAGAAAAAGATGAGGTGCATGATGAGAATATTTAATAAATTCAGTATCCTTGTTCTTTCTGCTATGATTGTGTTAAACGGAATTAATGTATATGCTGCATCTGAAGATATTTGGTACAGTGATGTAATGGAAACAGCCAATAAAATCGGTATAATAAATGCCGATGAGCAACCTGAAGAAACAATAAGTAATGCTGATTTTATAAAATTAGCAGTGAATTTCATAGAAGATAAAAATGATATTGTTTTTGTATATGGGAATATGCTCGACAGCAGGGATATGTTTAATTACGGAAATGACTGATGAAACAAAACCTGTAACAAGGCAATCAGTAGCAAAAGTTGTTTCACAGAATGTTAAAACTTCCGGATACAGATATTGATATGACGAATGTTGCAGATTGGGACACAACGTGTCCCAAATGCAAAAAGAAGATATAGGCAAGTGCTATGCGTATGGTATTATGTCAGGGTACGAAGATAATACATTCAGAGGTCGTTATCCGGCAACTAAAGCAGAAGTTATTGCAACAATGCTTAATGCAAAAAGCATATCTTAATATAGCAGAGGAGAAATAAGCATGAAGAAAAAAACAAAAATATATAACGGCTGCTATCGTGTTTGTATTGCTAAGCTTGTGTAATATTTTTGTTTCTGCTATATTGCACAAAATGCTAATCAAAGATAATCAGTGGTTGACATTTGCACCATTCATTGAAACGTGCAAGCTTGTATTTAGTAATATGGGAGCAAGAAGTATATTCTTAGCATTTGAGGTATTTATTGTGCTTGGATTGATAGCGGCACAGCTATCACGAACATCTACATATAAATCGGATATGGTTAAAATTTCTAAGAATATTGAAATACCGCAACGAGCCGGACAGAATCAGTATGGTTCGGCTCGTTTTTACCGAGATGATGAACTTGATACAGTTTTTACAGAAATAAAAATAAATAAGCAAGACAGTTATATTAAAGAACTTATGAAACATGGATATGACGATTTAGAATTTATGAAGAAAGAATAAAGGGGAGCGTATTTTATGAGAGCATTAGGAGTAGTAAGAAAAATTGATGAACTTGGACGTGTTGTAATTCCGGTAGAAGTACGAAGAAGATTCGAATAGACGTCAAGGATTCTGTTGAAATATATATTGATGATAATGACAGCATTATCTTGAAAAAAGTATGAGCCGGCGTGTATTTTCTGCGGCGATGCAAAAGACGTTTTTAACTATAATGGTAAAAATATTTGGCACTGAATGTGCAAAAAAGAATGGGTGTATATGCCAAAAGAGTAATATTTAAGTGAAAGGAATTAAACAATGTATTTAGTTTTATCAATACTGCTTGGACTTTGTCTTGGCAGTATTTTTTATATCATTGTGAAAAAAAGACTTAGCGGATAAAACGAAACACAAAGCTATACCGATAATATTGAGCATGGGTACTATGGGTATCGTTGGTGCAATAGAATATGTTTGTATGAAGAATATCAATTTTACATCAATATTAATTATGTTGACATTACTTGTATTAGGCTTTTGAGTCGGTAAGCGACATTGTTTGTATGCACACATATACAATACCTATATATATTACGTGCGGTATTATTCTGATAGCAAAAATTGTTTACGGAATTTATAGCGGAATTAATTTTGATATGGTGTATAAATTGATAACGATACTGATTTACGGTATATGTTGCATTTGTTTGTCACATTCGGTAACAGATAGATTGGGAAGTGGCGATTTTTGATATTGCTTTTCTTATATATTTGACAATGCCGCTTTTGTCAACTGCATTTATGTTGACGGCTGCAATTACTTGGACAAGAAAATGTATACGTTTAAAAAAAAAAATATCAGAAAGAAAAAAAATAGTGATGTTCAGCAGACACAGGAACTGACGGTAAAAGATAAAGAAATTCCGTTAGTTCCTTTTTTATTGCTTGGATATATCATTTTTTCTATTTTTGATATAAAGAAAGGGTGAAAAATTTGAATAGTGATAAATCGTATATTGAAAAAGGCGGTATACTTTTGGAACAAAAAAGGACAGATATTATATCAACGGAAGTGATACGCACACTATTGGTAATAGGAGCAACACGTTCCGGTAAGTCGAGAAGTATCGTGTTACCGACTATTGGAATAGAAGGACTTGCCGGAGAAAATATGGTTGTGTCTGATCCGGAAGGGGAACTTCATCAATATACATATCCATTCCTTTGAGGCATTGGGATATAACGTATTTGTTCTTGATTTTAAAAATCCTGACCGTTCCGACCATTTTAATTTTTTGCAAGAAGTTATTGACGCAATTAATGATGATAATATTCCGTTAGCACAAAAAAGCATTGGATATTACTGAAGCATTAGTCGGAAATGATACATCGAGCGAAAAAAATATGGTCAGAGGGTGAAAAATCAATTATGGCGGCGTGCATATTGGCGGTGGTGTATGACAACAGGGAACACCCTGAATATCAGAATCTTACCAATGTGTATCACTTCATTAACAATATGTGTGAAATGTCTGATAACCCACCGTTGAAACGTTATATAGACACAATAGAAGCACTCAATCCTAATCATCCGGCATTGGCATTAATATCGGCAACGAAGGTTGCACCGTCTAAAAACACAAGGCAGCTTTAACATATCTGCATTGGCTACATTACGTCTGTTTGCAGATATAAATGTGTACAACTTAACAAAGTCAAACAGTTTTAAAATTGAAGATTTGAATGAAACCAAAAAACAGCTATATTTATAATCTTACCAGATTATAACACTACATATTACGGTGTTGCAAGCTTGTTTGTAGACCAGATTTATACCAAACTTGCAGATGTAGCAGATTTACAAGGCGGTCGTTTGAAAAGAAGAGTAAATTTTATACTTGATGAATTTGGTAATTTTGCGGTTATTCTGACTTTGCAACCAAATTAACAGTTGCAGGTGGTCGAGGAATACGCTTTAATTTGTTTCTACAATCAACTGCACAGCTTGAGAGCGATAGCAAAAAAGTGAAGTATGGTAAAGAGGGGTGCAAGAACGATAGTGGGAAACTGCGAGTATTGGATATTTCTATCATCTGACTTGGACACGAGAAAAAATGATAAGTGAAGAAATAGGCGATTATACAACGATGTCAAATTCGAATCTAACAGTTATAACGGTACGAGATTGTTTGATATGACAGGTGCAAATATATCGGCAAGCAGAAATTTAATGGGCAGGCGATTATTAAAACCTGAAGAACTTTCTTTGATAGAAAGACCTGAAGTGTTGATAGTTGGCTCAAGACCGGTAATAATGCACGCATATGACTTGGCTAAAAACACCATTTAATAAAATGTTTGGATTAGGAAATGTAAAACATAACACGAATGTTCGTGCTGAACGATACAATCGCAGAAAAACAGAAAAGATTAATGCGGTTGTAGAGCTATGGGGGATTTGGCGAAAGTATAAAAAGCCGGCACCACGAAGAAGTGTTTTCACTGATAAAAATATTAATATGGGCGAAAAGATTTTTAAATAAGGAGAATGCAAAGATGATAAAAAGTAGTGAAAAAATATTAGAAAAGATAAATTTAATAGGAATAGCAATGATGATTACTGCACAAGCAGCTTTTTGCAGACAGTATATCATCTACAAAGTTAGCCACCGGAACAACTAATCTTATTCAAGATGTTACAGCTTGGATTATAGGACTAGGAAGTGGTGTAACGATTTTGATGGTTATATATTGCTTGCTTCGTCGTAATATGGCAGATGAAATGGATCATAAAAAATGGCAGACCAGAATGATTGTATCATTGATATCAGGTGTTGGTATAGTTGTGGCATCAGGTGTAATTAAAGCATTGGTATCATATTATCAGTAATCAGTATTTACATATAAGAAGAAAGGAGGAGGGATAGTTTGTGGGCAATATAATTGTTATCTTTTTAAAATGGATATTAAATAACTTTTTTGATACGGAACTTGACGATATTGATATAAACTTTAATATGGGATTTGATACTTTGGCAAACCATACATTAATGATAGAAAAATCAATAGGGTTAAACGGAAGTACATTTAATCCCGAAGCTATTTTAAATTACATCATGGGATTTGCAGTCGTATTGATAGTATTAAAGTTTCTGAAAAAAAGGTTTTGATACATGGATAGCATGGACGGATGATCCATCTTCAGACCCGCTACAATTAACAACAAACTTTGTCAAGGCACTTGTTTGTGCCTTTGACTTTCCCTATATTATATGGTTGGTTGGTCGATGTTATCGAAGATTTAACTACCGGAATAATAAATGTAATGGGAATTGGTGGAATGACATCATTGTCAGATACCTTGCGTTCTATGATAGATACTGCCGGTTTTACAATGATTATTTTCATTCTGATATATTTAGTTTTGATAATAATGCTATATATGAAATTCTTGATGCGTGGAGCGGAAATTTTTATTGTACGAATGGGATTTCCATTAGCGTGTGTAGGAATAATAGATGCAAATGGCGGTGTTTTTTCCGGATATGTAAACAAATTATTTCAGATAGTTTTGTCAGTAACGGTGCAGGTAGTGTTGTGTAAACTTTCACTATCATTTATGATTGGCGGACATTTAATATGGGCTATAGTATTTGCAATAACGGCAGTTAATTCACCACGAATACTTCAGGAATTAATCTATAATCCTGGCGGTGGTGGCGGTGGTGGAATTACGCAAACATACTACATCGCGCAAATGATAAAAGGATTAGCGAAGAAAGGCTGATGTTATGGAAAGAATGATTGATATTATTGGACTTCTTCAAATCATAATAAGACTTGGTGTTGCTTGCAGAGTTGTTATTTGTTTGTTAAAGATGAATTTTAACAACGATGACGGTGGAGTAGCTGAGAATAAAATGAGGATAAAAAATTCTTTGATTTTCCTTGTAGTAGCTGAATGTGCATGGGGTATAAAAGATTTAATATTCCACTATTATGACATAAATTTATCATAAAAAAGGAGAGGCAACTAATGGAAAAAGAATAAAATATACATTCCTATAAATATACAAACAGAAACAATGATATTTCAAGGATATGGAATGTCGGAATTGTTTAAAACACTGGCATTTACGGCAATTACCAGTGTTATATGGATAATACTATTCATTATAAAACACAGCTCGATACAGTTAGCGTTTGAGATCATGTGTTCAATGGCTGTCGGAGTATTTATCTTTGTGTAAAAGATACTACTAATCAATGTATAGTAGATTATATCAGGTATATGATAAAATTTGCAACCACGCAACGATCTTATCGCTACAATAACCATATTGAAGATGAAGAAGCTTATATTATAAAGAAATATAAAGATAGCTTAACAGTTGAACAGTAAAGCAGATGATGATTTGGAACTGTAGTAATTACAGTTCCTTTTTTATTTGAAGGGAGGAATCAGACTTTGTTTAATACAATAAAAAAATTTATTGTTTCCACCAAGTAATAATAGTGGGACACAAGATACAACTCAAGACTTTGTTAATATCGAAAGCATACATGAAAATATGATTATAAATAAATCGGGTATTGCAATTATGATGATTGGTCTTGAGGCAATATCTCGTGAATTAATGACAGAAAAAGAACAAGTAATACAGGCTACAAAGATAATAGCTGAATTAAACGGTGAAACAGAACCATACCGACTGATAAAAGTGCAGGGGTGCAGTAGATATTTCCGGCATTACAAATGGCTTGTTATCATTGAAAAAGACTGCGTCGGAAAAAACGTAAGTTGTTTATAAATGAGGAAGTTCAATATTTAGATAAAATTGCGACCGAAAATTCATCATTTACTCCGCAATTCTATGTTACGATTTGGGATAAAATGTTGAACATTTGCAACAAAGAGCAAAAAAAATGACAGAAAATACCGTAAAGCTGGAGTGAATGCAAAACTGTTGAATTTAAAAAGAAATAGTATATGTATTGACTTTATACACAGACCCGGTTGCTGCACTTGCTGAGCAAGATGTAGATAATATAGTTGAAGCGGTTAAAGCTCCGGTTATGTATTTCTCGGATAATAATTGGGAGGAAATGTGGAAATGGTAAAAAAAATAATTATATTTCTTCTTATTGTAATAGCACTTGTAGTTATTACAATGCTGAATAAAAAGCAATAATAAGAAAGTAAAAAAAGGCAAATAATAGAAAAACAAATACTATTAAAAATGAAAAAAAAAAGACGCCAGTAAAAAGACGTAGCGTTAGTGGAAGAAAGGACTTCAAGTAAGAAGAAAGAAGTTGAAATTGATCCAATGCTAAAAGCTATTTTGGATACGGTTGCTCCTATATCGGTATCATTTGACCAAAATTCTTTTAGGTTTGGTGATAAAATTGTAAGGGCATACGCAATTACACAATATACACCACACCCCTAAGTTTGGTTGGCTGGCTGATATAATGGGTATTCCAAATACGATTGTATCAACATTATATACACCGACATCGAACGCAGATTTAATGCAAGCATTGGCTAAAACACTTAATGTAATGCGTGGTACTGCTGAATCAACTCGAAACTATATCGAACAGCAACGTGTGGAACAGGGTATTGAAAATGCGGAGGAAACAATTAAACGATTGGATAGAACCGGCGAATCAGTCGGCCGCTTTTCGTGTATTGTTTTTGGCGTTTGGTACATCAAAAAAGAAGAGTTTCAAAAATCATGCTCAAAGGGTGGAAAAGCAAAAATATCTGCACTGAATTTGAGAGTGAAAATTTTATCTAATCTGCAAAAAGAAGGATTTATGTCTGCATTTCCAACATATACACCTCAAGCAGACGTTCTAAGATGTTCTGAGAAAATTATAACACAGTCGGCTATGGAATTTGGTATGCCGATAGCATCATCAGCGTTTTCAGATGATACAGGTTGTCATTTTGCTGAAGATACTAACGGTAATATGATAATACTTGATATGTGGAAACGTATCGGTGACAGAACAAATTCAATTTCACTGTTATGGGTATGCCGGGCAAAGGTAAATCATTTTCAGTTAAGTCTATTTTGTTGGGCGAATGGATGAGAGGAACAAGAATATATATAATAGATCCGGAACGAGAGTATGTTCAAATGGTAGAAGACGAAATGGAGGGTGAAGTTCTTAAGGTTGGTGCAAATTCAAAAGGTTCAATGATTAACCCGTTGCAGATAAGAACAGTTTCATCGTCATCAAAAAGATGAAAAAAAAATCCTGATGAAGAAGATACGGCTAATTTAGCTTCGCACCTAAAAACAGTTGAAACATTTTTTGATTTATATTTGAAGATATAACTGCCTCTCAAAAGGCATTGTTAAAAGGATATGACAATTAAGGCATATGCTAAGTATGGTATTACATTTGAAAGTGATATTTATCATTTAACTAATAACGACTATCCGGTAATGAAAGATATTTATGATTTAATTGAGTTTGAGATAACTAAGTTAGATATGAAGAAAAAACGTGGAGAAATGTAAAAGTACAGTTGAATATAATGATTACGTTCAGTTAAGAGGCTTGATGAAAGATATAGCCGTTGGTGGCGATAGCTTTATTTGGAATGGAGAAAACAACTATTCATAGCGACAGTAAGGTTGTGGCTTTGGATACATCAGGATTTGCTGAGGGGCAATGAAAAATTAAAGAAGATACAATATTTTAATGTTCTGACATGGGTATGGGAGCAAGCATCGCAGAATAGAGAAGAAAAAAGATGTATCATAGTTGCCGATGAAGCGTATATGATGATAGACCAACGTGTTCCAACTGCATTGATACATATGCGTAATATGGCTAAACGTGGCAGAAAGTATAATGTATCTATAATGACAATATCTCATTCTGTCGTTGACTTCCTTGCTCCGGCAATCAAAAGCAATACGGTCAGGAACTAATCGGTACAAGCTGCTATAAAATGTTCTTTGGCTGTGAAGGACAAAACTTGCTTGAATTATCTAACCTTTACGATTTGAAAGAAGCGGAACGAGATTTCTTGCTTGGAGCAGAACAAGGCTATGCTTTTGGCTCAGTTCGGTTCTAAACGTGTAATTGTTCACTTTAAAGTTGGAGATTATAAAAAAAGACGTATCTCCGGCGGTGGTGAAGGTGTTGAAACAAAAAAGGAAAAAATACAAGCAATCGTGATAATGTGTTTGGCAATCGGTTAATGCTTAATATATCAGAAGAAAGGTGAAATAATTGAATATGAAAAGTATTTTATCAAAGTATCCGGAATTGAATGGCAAACTAATTGATACTATTGATGAGAATATGAAACTATTTATATCTAATGAAGATTATAAATTATATGTTATGCTAAATGCAAATAAATCATTTGTGTTAAAAGAGCAAAATGACACGAAATCATTTGAAAAATTTGTCAGATGTTAATGAATATATTCAAACAAATATCCTCTTAAAAAAAGGGATATTTGCGAGGATATGAATTGGCTGGGTGATAAGATAAAAGATTGTTGCGACAAATAATAAAGTGTTTGTATACGCTGACGAGAATGGCCGATATGGAATTGCGTATTTGGCATTACACGTCGGTCGGAATTCATTATACAATGATATTTCTTTGGGACAGGCGTTGAAAATTGCAAGAGAAGATTTTGGCTTTGGTAGATGATGAATTTTTATATTCCGATGAAAACAAAATATATAGCATAGCTGAAAAGTAATCCTGATTATGTGATATTGCACAATTTAACAGACAAAATTATTCGTTTGTAAAAAAAAGGTGATTTTGCAATTTGATTATGATAATATAGTGCATTTAACCGTTTCGAAAAAGTTTGAAAATCTACAAGACGCACAGGGTTATGCGTGGAGTAATTATGATATGAATTTTAATGAAAGTCTAAAACAATTACAGAACAAGATTAAAAAGAGAATATCAAGATATAATGGACAAACTTGAAAAAACAAATGCACGAGAAATTTGAAACATATCAAACAGATATATTCTTTAAAAAATGGTTAGAGATGTGTTTGATAATGAAGTAGGAATATTTATGCCTAAAGCAACAGTGGATTATCTTTTTAAAAAGAAGATGTAAATGCCACAGATGAATTGGCTGATAGGGTATCGGAGTATGACAGTGCAGATTTTCATAATGAGAATGTGCAAACAGCAGTTGAGGATATTCAAATCGAAAAGAAAAAGAATTTGAGTCTATTAATACATATGAACCGGAACTTGAGTTATAATTTTAATATGAAGTGAACGGAGCTGTACAGTAACGTGTATAGCTCCGTTTTTATTTTTGTACGATTTTTTTTAGATAAGGGGATAGGGAAATGAGATATTTTTTTTAGTAGATAAAACTGTTTTTGATAATAATAGAGTAGGTATGTACGGTAAGCTGATTTATGCAATATTGTGCAAATTTTTAAATGCAGACGGAACGTGTTTCCCGTCACGCAAAACCATATCTAAATGCGGTAATTTTTCGATTTCCACATATAACAAGTACGTTTCTGTTATGTTATTAGAAAATGTGCTTGAAAAGAAAATCAGAGTTCGAAAAAAACGGCTCACAGACCAGTAATCTATTTAAGCTAAAAAAGAATAAGGAAAATTCATTTCCTGTACGCAGTGATATATTTAACAAGGACTATCTTCAACAGCGGTGTGTGTATATATTTGTCTGGCAAGACATGTGGCTGAAGATAATTGTTGTAGGGGTATCGCAGCATTTGATAGCAGAAAAGTGTTCCATCAGTATTTCTTCTGTTATACGAGCGGTAAAAAGAATTAAAATCTGCAAATATGTTAGAAACAATAAAACAAACCAATATAAATAATAACGGTAACTATGTGCTGCTTTATAGATTGACTGATGGTACAGAATATAAAAATGTTATTCGCAGAAAAATTGACGTAGAAAATACAAAGATAGCAAATGCACATATGCAAACATACAGAGATTTGAATGCGATAGAAAAACGATTAAATGGCATAACAATACCATTTGCAACCCCACTGCATATGACGTACTCCCTATGCATATGACACACCCCAGAACTATACTTATATTAAATATATATTAGAAAAAAGAAGAATATAAGACAAATTCCATATTATAACATATAAAATCAAGACTAAATGTTTTTGGTGTTCTTTTGTGTGCCTAAATGCAATACTGTATTGACAGTAGCTAAAACTTGTTATATACTAAAAATAAAATTAGATAAAAGAGGAATTATTTATGGCGAGTAAAGAGTATCAGAAATTAAAAGAAAAAATAAAAAGGAATACAATGATTTTGCGGTAAGCATTGAAAAACTTGACAAGCGTACAATAATAGAAAAAGCAAAAGAAATTTATATTATGCAAGAAGTAAAAATGGTATTTGAAACTGAAAATATATTTATACCAAAGAAGCGTTGTCATTCTTAATGAATGATGATATAAACGCAATAAAAAGAACTGACGGAGATAATATTGGATGCTGAGAGTGTAGAATTTTATTGCGAGAATATGGAAATGGCAATAGAAGAAATACAAATGAAAATGGAAAGTTAATATATGAAACGGATTTGAACAGACGTTGGTGTTGAAATCTTCCCTTAAATCGTTTTAGTAATACAAACTAAAGCGATTTTTTGTATCAATATTTATAATCTTACTAAAATAAAGAATAATTTGCACTATATGTATTTTGAGAGTATAATCATATATCGGTGGAAATTAATAAGTGTTTGTGCCTGAAAGAACGAGGAAATATATTGTGCAAGGGGGTGAACAATATGAATGATGAGCGAGAGATTAAATTCATTTATAGTGAAAAAAGTTGATGAAAAAGTTTTTAATAGAATTTTGGAGCTGATGAAGGAACTTATCATATCTATTCAAGAAGAAAAAATGAATAAGGAGTAGGAAATTAATGAGGGGCAAATTGTTTTTCGATAGGAATTATTGTTATATAATTGGAATTTATCTTGACAAAATTAGTAAAATGTGATATAATAATATGGTAATCAATGAATAATAACAGAACATTTTTTATTTGCCCTCTGTAGAAACAAAAGGAGGAAAATAAAATGTTGGCTGATTACCTTGAAAAAAATAAGAACTAAAAACAAATGTACTTTGTACTCAAAGCTGTTATATATGCACGATATTCATCGGATATGCAACGGGAGAGTCTATAGACGCACAGGTAAGATTAATTAGAGAGTTTGCAAGAAAGAATAATATAATCATTGTAGGTGAGTATATAGATGAAGCACAAAGTGCAAAAACGAGATGACCGTGAGGCATTTCAAAAAAATGATGAAAGATAGTAAATCAGCAAACTGGCAAATTGTGATAGTACATGTTGATAGATTTGCAAAGAAATCGATTTGATAGTGTTGCCATATAGAGTTCACCTTCCTTCGCAAGAATAGAAAATATATTTGATTTCTGCGGTGGAACAGTTTGATGATTCTCCTGAAAGTGCGATGATGGAAGCTGTTATAGAAGCAATGTCGGAGTATTATTCTAAAAAATCTTGCAAGAGAAACTATGAAAGGCTTCTTAACGAAAATGCAATTCTTAAAGGAAAGTCTTGTGGTGGTATTCCACCATTAGATATGATTTGGATGAATATAAGTTTTATAAAGTCAATGAGTTTGAGGCCTCAGGGTGTAAACTTATTTTTTAAATTATTTGGAGGGCAAGACATATGGGGAAATAATAAGCAAAATTGAATGTAGCTGGTTATCGAACTATGTAATCATTATTCTCACGAAATTGTTGTATGAAATATTGCGAAATGAGAAGTATAAAGGAATATTTGTTTATAACAAAACGCAAAGCCGAGACGAACTAACAGGTTCACGTTCAGACATAGATATAAGTCAGAAGAAGAAATTATTAGAATCAATGGAGCTATTCCCTCAGATTATATCTTCTGAAGATTGGGAAAGTGCAGTTAATCTTAAATAGCCGAAGAAAAGCATACGGAAATAACGCAAAAGAAGTATATTTTGATTTTCTGGTAAGATTAAATGTGGGAAAATGGTGGGAAGTTATGCCAAAGATTTTTAAGTTTTTAATAGTTGTATGTGAAATATATAACTATGCTTGGTAATGGAAAACGTAATCCAAATTATAAATGCGATAATGGAAGTGTTAAAAAGAGATTGGATTGAAGATATAGTTGTACAACAAAAAAAGAATTTGTAAAAAAGGTTTATCGCTACATATTTGAAATACATTCAAAAGCGAGTATATAAAAGAGGTTGAAAAACTGCAATCATAAAGAAATTAAGACTTTGCAGGATAAGTTAAATTCGGTTGAATCAGAGATACAGAGATTAGTTTGATGCTATTTCAAAAAGCTTTTTTGAATCATTGATTAGTAGGGCCGGAATTATTAGAACAACAGAAAAAAAGAACAGAAATAAGAAAAATTGGAACAATGATAATTTTTCTACCAGAACCAATAAAAAACTGCTATCTAAAGCAGAAAAATGTTAGAAGAAGAATCAGTTCGTTAAAGATCTTGTAGTAAAAGAAATATGGGGTGTAAAGCCTAAAAGCATATTCAAATTATGAATTGCTTCTGATGAGACACAAGAAAGATGATAAAATCTATCTCCTGAATGTATGTTAGTAATGGCAGATGACGTGACATTTCTTTTGACATAAGCATTATTCTTTTTACAGTTCAATTCACAATAGGGATGTTTAAATAAACGATTATCTTTTATCATTTATTATTTCATTTTTACTATAAGATCCATCAAAGCTCTTTAATTGGGGAACTGATTTTTCCTTTAACATTTTTATCTTTGTTAATAATGTAAATTTATTTTTTGTTTTGATAATATTTTACCTTTTTCTTGCAGAGCAAACTTTTAATCCTTTAGCTGTATCGCTTTTGCTGTCAAATCTTGTAAGCTTTTCTATTAAAGCGGTGAGCTTTCTGTTATTAATAACACTGGCCTTGAAAGTTTTGTTTAAACTCAAGCTTAATTCGTTACATGATGGTCAAGTTTTAGTGAAGACGAAAGCACTATCAAAACATAGTTATGTCATTTTTGCTTTGTGCTTGCTGAGTATGATGACGTGAATTATCAATAACATTTGTTTACTGGCGAGGCTTTTATCTCATCCTCGTCTCTCGAAGAACAAGCTATTGCAAATTGTACTATCAGCAAAAGCGACATAAGTGTATTTGAGTTGCCAACCATTAAAACCGTACTACTCACCGGTTAACATTTACACTGAAAATAGGTTTCTCTTTTGCATTGAACGCCTTTTTACGTCGTCCCAATCTTCGGGGATACAATCTGTGGAACGACACCATCAACTCTGAAATGACTTTCATCGATTTAACGATGTCCCGAAGCTTACCTGTTATCTCGTCACGGCTTTAAAGTTTTGTTGTAAAACCGGTCATGCCTTTATACTTTTCATTCCGCAATATCCTCAAGTAAATTCCTGGAAAACAGTCGATTGCAATTGTTCGATGTCCTGGAGCCATTAACCTGGCTGTAATGATTTCCTCACATTCTTACCTCAAACAATCGGAAATAAGTTGCAATGCTGAAAGCCAAAACTCATTAATTTTGTAATACTTTTACGCTCATCTAAATCATATCCCAATGGGGGCACCACCGCAAGTTTTACCTTTCAGTGCATTTTTTCGGCAAACCTTTCAGTAACTTTGAACAAAAATCTCAGCCATTATTCAACATACCTCTTAACATACAAATCTCCTCAGGAGTGTCATCAAAACAAAGTAAAAAGCAATTACAGCTTTTTTGGCTTTTTCAAGCTGCACCTCATCCATCTGATTTACAAACCTGTCTAACACAAAGCTGTACACCTTTGCTTTTTTGAATAGCTATCAAGCTGGAAATTTTCATCACCTTGTGCCTCATCAAATTTTATCAGATTACAATCATTTATGCTCATCAGACCATTTTCTTAATAATCTATATTTTGTGCATCAATGGATTCCTCCGTTATTAATGAAATATCTTTGTTAATTTCAACAGTTTTCATCATGACGCCCTTTAAAAAAATATTCATGACCCTACGCCGTTGTTAAGCAATTGGCGTATATCGTAAAACTAGCTGAAATTCCCGGTTTCATACAAATTCACAAGTTTTATTTATTCTTTGTATTTCCATCAATATTTCCGCCAAAAGTTTAATGATTTTTTCCTTCATAGTTTCCCCAATTTCTTCTGCATTTGTATTTTTATAATTATAGTTCTTTCTCTTCTTTCATCTTTTGTTTTCTCCTTTTTTTGAAAGTATAAATCAGTCTAAAATAGACTTGTTCGCCACCTATTCTCAATATTAGTATGCCGATGTCGGGTATAAGCATCTCCGGTTTATAATGTTTTTCTGACAGTTGTGCCACCATTCAAAATTTATCTACACCGCCAAAATATCAATGTACAAGCAATTTTGTGCCTTTTAGCCTTTCCCTTTGCGCCACTTAAATTACAGGCGAAGTTGTTTGTTATTAAGCGTGAAGAATGTAGCGGTATGCCATTATCATTGATTACTTTATCCACAATCTTTTTGAATAAAATCGCCGTCGTTTTGGAAGCCAAACCGGCTGGTTACCTTAGGGTTTCGGTTTATCTGATTGGCATGTGTTCCCTCGTATCAGCTTCAAAAAAGTATTGGTTTGCTCATAGTTTGCGCTTGTTTTGAATTCCTGCAACCAACTTATAAACCGCTATAGGTCAATAGACAAGGTAATACTGTTCACTTTTAATTTTAGTTTATATGTGCATGTGTGACAGTTAAGTCTGCCTTTGTCCGTCAGAACTTGGTGCAAACAAAGTGTGAAATGGGTTTTTTCCTCAGTTTACACAATGGTGGCTTCTGGCGCACCAAATTTCAAGCAACCTATGGGTCATTGTGGCAAACAGTTTCTACTTCATCATCAGGAATTGTTTCACCGAGACGATTTGGAATTGTTGGTTGTGTTTTGCTAGTATCAACAGAGCTGCATGGCCCTGACGTATATTTCAAGCGTTTTGTTTGGTATATTTTGAAGTGATAAATCAATAATTAACATCGATTAAAGTTTCGTTGTTTGAACCGTTTATAACCTTATAACGTTCATATATATAAATCTCGTTTCCGAATCGTTTTATGATGGCTTCTCGCTCTGAATTATCTTAGCTAATATAAGTATAAAAAATTATAATGTCTCGATTTCCTTCTGAAAAGGTATTGAATCGGCTTCAAAAAACATCAGTTCGATGAAATCAAAGTTTATAAAATCAAGCTGTCACAGTTCCGCATAAACTGGAACTGAGTGAAACTGAAAACGGAAATTTAAAAAAATTATATCCCCAGTCTGCAACTGTAATGTCACAAATGCTTCTTTGTGGGCCAAGCCGTCCTGCCAATGAATAAGATTACTGCTCAAGTATCATCTTCAAACCATACCTGTCCAATCGCCCCTTTGGATTACTCTTCCAGATTCAAAGTTTATTTAAACCATATTATTTTGGTATTTTGCCTTTTTCTCTTAAATATATCGCCGTATCCTTTGACCGTGCCACTATAGTCATTACCCTCAGACTACCCTAAAGTTATTAAACCGGCCTTCATATCCCCACATAGAGAATATACCTGAGCTATAAGTGGATAAAAGGTTTCCGGAAGTCGTTTTTAGTACATACAAAAACCTTTCTTCGTCACCAAGTTTTCATCATTGCCATCTATCGCAAGTAAAACTTCGGACTGAATTTCATTTCACTTTTGCGGCACCTCCGTCACCTTTTGTAAATCCTGGTATCTCCAAAGCTAAAAGTGTTTTTGGCCATTCAAATTTCTGACTTTCTCTCACATCAGCATCAATATCAAATTTTGATTCTGAGGTCAGGAACGTCTCATCAACGCGTCATATATGTATTGACGTATATTTTCATCTTTGATATTTAAGTTACATCAACACTTGTTGGCTTAAGCATATTTTTTCATCCAACTTTACCATCATTACATTTTTGTAACTTCATCATCGATAACTCTCATCTCCATAGTTTTCCATATTGTACAAGTTATTTGACGGGTCTGTTTTATTTACATATCGCCAAATGGAATATTACTACCGCCGACAATACCGGCATTATTAAATGTCAGTAAGCTTCTGATGGGTCTCCTCCGTACCCAAGCACCAATCAACCTTTTGTATATCCGTCAAGTTCATCCGGCACTACAATGCAGCTTTGATGTTGCTGACAGATAACTGTCAATATCATTGTTAAAAATATTATCGTCTTTTCACATCTATCATCCTCTTTTCGTTGTGCTGTAGCAGTTAGCGCCACCACTTTACATTTATATGACTTTCCATAATGCATATTGTTGAATTCTTGGATATGGATACAGCAATGTTGTCGGATACTTCCGATGTTAAAGCAAGATGAAAACAGTAAGGGCGGTTAAGCCACCATATATGTTATATTCTCTATCCCAAAATACATTGTTAGTCGGAAAGCGGAGGTGGTAATGTGAATATGCGAACTCACTGTGCTCACTCACATTAATTGTTTTAATAATTATCACAAAATAACGCTGGGCCGACCAAAGCTAAGTGACGTTATTTTATAACTCACTACTGGTACAACCGTTTGGCGTCTTTGCCTCTATTATCATATATCTATTATCTCAAATTTCAATATACTACCAATCTTAATTCAAAACTCATATTTATTTTCGTCAACACATAGTCTTTAAAATAGTCTTTGTGCTGACCTGTATCACACTCAAATGTTATTGTCTGTGCATTATTATCAACCATGGTTTTCGTCTTTCTAATGAAAGATTCTCACGCCGTTATCAATAAATATCTGGAGATGCTACTGCTGTTAAGTGGCAAAACTTTTATCGAAATTTCTTCCAACACCTTTATATCATTAAATTCAAATGTTCCCGGTTCTCCGACATAGTGATCTTTCATTGTTGTAAAATCATTCTCTGTCTTGTCTAAATACTTATTGCCCATCTTTTGGACTTTGTGGCAAATCGGCAAGTTAGAGTTATTGTATCGCCGTCATTCAATTGATGTAGTACCAAATCTTCAAACATCATAGCTTTGAAATGGCTTAGACAATAATCAGATGGAGTTCCTCCTAATTAAAAGTTATGACTCATTATTAATTTTGCCCGTGATATTACATACAGCACAATGTGTAACCGAACGAAGCACAATTGA